>Ga0224511_10004879_pt1 | contig 10330 bp, 1 predicted proteins | sample SF_May12_sed_USG_2_FD_169988 | JGI IMG/M metagenome (GOLD analysis project Ga0224511, IMG submission 169988) | Sediment microbial communities from San Francisco Bay, California, United States - SF_May12_sed_USGS_8_1 | ecosystem: Environmental > Aquatic > Marine > Sediment | place: USA... | reverse complement strand
CGTCTTACGAATATTAGGTAATCTTAACTGAATATAACATTCAAATGATTTAGGAAAATTAGGTAATCTTAACTGAATATAACATTCAAATGATTTACGAATATTAGGTAATCTTAACTGAATATAACATTCAAATGATTTACGAATATTAGGTAATCTTAACTGAATATAACATTCAAATGATTTAGTTCGTACTCATATGTACACCATCACAAACTGGTTTATAACTCGGTTTTTAAACTAGCACTATACCATAACTGGTAGTTTCATATTCGTATATTTTGGAATTAAATACAGATATCTAACATGTACCTGGTTTAATTCGTAGAGCATTAAATTGATGAAAGGGAAAGCCCTCAGGAAGCATAGCCTGCACGAGAAAACAGCAGCCTCGGTTTTATTGAAGTATACCAGTATATCGTTATTTCGCGCACTATTTTGTAATCACATCCAGGTCGATGTTCTAACTCTGTGTTCAAAACTTACAGATATTTATTTCACTTTTAGTCACAAATGGTCTCATCCTAGGGAAAACAGCCGTTCAATTAAAAAGTAAACTATATAAAATACATTTAAAATATACATGCAAACACGTTGAAATAGCATCGGTTTAACATTGTATTTGGATAGAAGTTCATTATAATTCAGTGATTTTAAACGCGCATTTAGCGTTCGCCAGGAAATTGCATTCTGACGACACGGGGCGGAAACCTGAATCGGGATACGCTCGAACATATCCAGAGAGGAGACGACATGGTTTCGGATGTTTTTGATTCCACTTTGATAATCTTCGTCATTTTCCGCCGCCTCATTTGCATAGCGTAGGAAAACAGACAACACGCGGCGGAAATGGCGGTCAGCAGTAGCAGCAGCAGACTGAAAAAAAACAATTTAAAAGAAAACACTAAGACATATTATTTTAATTTACAGAGTCTAGCATCAACAATACTAAAAATCAATACTTTTAATTACAAACTGTATATATAGAAACAGGTTTTGTTTATCATACATATTAATGAGATAGTGATATAGTGATATAGTGGTTGATGTTATAAAATCGAATAAAAACACGTAAACAACGTTCGCTAACATGATGACGATTATCCAGAACTCGGCCTTATCTACACATATGACGTCATTTCCATGCGTGACCACGTGACCTGGAACAAAATAACGGTCATACGTTATGGAGCAGTTGAATGCGTTGTTTAATTAATTCAAAGTTTATCATCAAACTGTCATTATTTTATAGCAGACGATGTTTCAAAGTTTTTTTGTAGTGTCAATCAACTCTGATTTAAAACAATCCATTTTGTATGCATCTAAAGATATTAAAAGAACCCATTCATCCCTTAATTTTGGCTTCAGGTATTGATTTAAGAAACAGGTCCCCGGTTTCATACTAACTATACATGTTTTAAAGAACTTTAAAACAACACGTTTGACGTTTACCCAATGCGACGTTGAAACCATCTTTGAGTTTCGTCGTTGTGCTGTTAAAGTTATTGATGACGCCATTAACGTCAGATTGACGTCGCTTTCTAGCTGGACACGTAGGCTGTCGTAAGAAACGAAACAATAAGTATACGTACCCAATGCATCGTTGAAACCATATGTGAGTTATGTCGTTGTGCTTGTAAAGTTATTGGTGACGTCATTGACGTCAGATTGACGTCGCTTTCTAGCTGTACACGTAGGCTGTCGCAAGAAAGGAAACAAGAAGTATACATACCCTATGCGAAGTTGAAGCCATATGTGAGTTCTGTCGTTGTGCTGGTAAAGTTAGTAGTTTTGTTAGGATATTTAAAACGACTACAACTTTTTAATCTTATATTGACAGTTTATTAAATTCCACGCAAACAATAAATAAAAAAACAAGACAATTAAATATGTCAAGTTTAAATTATTTTAAGAGTTTATTCAAAACAACTATCTTAACTATTTGAATTAAGTGACTATGGGAGTTAACCCCTCACAGATTGTGTAAACTTCACCATGATTTATATGCCTTGCAAATTGAATTCATAACGTTCCCATGAAAATATACTTCGATATATTTAGAACGATAGCAAAGGAGGTAAGTAGTTCATATACAAACATTTATCAGCTCTATATTCGATAACCAGTGGAGTTCACAGACCAGGGAAACCTTAAGAGGACAATATATTCTTTAAACATATAATCACAACTAGTTTAAAAAAGAACGATTATTACAATTGTGTCAGGCGATTTGTCGTTCGTGACCCGGAACTACCCGACAGCCTGTATTGAAAAGGAATAAAGAAGTTAAAACTCAAAAATTCAATAAGCATTACTTGAATCACCGACAGAAAGAACTGATCAGAGATTCTGAAGGTAATGTCCTTATTCAAAGTTAATTGTGTCATCATGAAAGCTATTCCTTGCATATTATGGCGATAAACCTCTTTTCTTGTTCATCCCCTTGAATCTCTAACATAATTAAAGACGCTATTAACATTGCATGAATAAAATGAAAATTTTCAATTTCGTTTATAAAATCAAAAATCCAAAAACTGATAAAAGTTGTGCGGTGAATCGTCTTAAAATGGCATATTTTTAAATGAAAAAGGTTTATAGAATCTCTTCCTAGCTGTAAATATGTGAATCTACATGTATTAGTAAGGTCATACCTTAACTTTTTAAATTGCAAAACATAGTGTCAAAGCAGACAGCAATATTCATAAATAATCATAAATAATCATAAAACTTATATGCAAGATATAATTGTTTCGTCTTCTTCTGCAGAAAATTGAGAGGAACGTCTATGTCTTCATTTCTCATAGCCTGGTAGTATGCTCAAAAATAAAAAATAAAATTACGTTTTAGAATTGGATCTACATTAATTATCTGGTTATTTTAGTTAAACTAGTGTGTATTTCTACAAACATAATATTCAGACAAAGGTCCAATCATTAGAGATTGATTTTACTTAGCGTTCGTTTAATATCGTCAGCTACATGTACATACTGTGACGTCATTTTCATTCGTTTGAAATGTTATTTCGTTTCTTCTGTGGGAAGGGCAATTCCAAATTTTAATATCACAAAAATATATGTTCCCTTATATTGTATTGGTATATCTTTAAATGTACGATTTCAGGTGCACACAAACATGTTCATCTTCCTCAAACCACGAGATTTCGTGCCCATGAAATAAATAATTTTACAGTAGTAAGTTTGTTTATCTCTTTACAAATTACGTACTTGGAGCCATACTATGACTGCGATACTGAAATTATTGATCTGACCTTCAAGTTTTAAATGCAGCGACCTTTACCTTGATCTGAATAGCACTTATTGAAATCGTTTTCATTTATGTGAACCATTTGTTCATGTATCATTTATAACGTACATACACGTCAATCAACCTAAGTATTATTTGATCATTTATCAGATATTTTTATCCGTAAGCCACAATAACCGTGACCTTGGCCAAACTCGAACTAAAGAAGTTCAAGATTCTAATCTATGAGATGGTGGTGTTTTGTTACATTCTTATCTGTACTACGTACTATGGTGCATTTAATTTTATTTGAAGTACTGCAGACAAAGCTGAACTTAAGACAAACTGAGATGGACAGTAAAATCAGAAAGAACAACAAAATATGTTGGTTTAATGGCGATTTTTTAATCTTTATTGGAATCTGATTTCTAAAGCAATGCAGAACAAATTACTTACAACTTTTTAAATGTCGCAATTTATTCGTAAAACAAGTAAACAGAATCGTGTATGCATTATGGGTACTTAATTCATTTTACAATGAAAAAGTCTGCGAGCGCATAACACACTGCCTCGGTAAGTCTTTTTAAAAATCCCAGTGTCACTAGCTCCGCGTACCGCGCACGTAATTAGGTTCGTGATCCGTGCTTACTCGGCACTTCCCCAGTTAAATTGTCCAAACAAGCGCACAGAACACAGGCGGGCCTTACGTAGCAAGGATGTGTTCCGCACTTACAACGTACGGTGTGCGAACTAACTAGCACACAACAGCGGCCGAAATAAACTCAAGTTCACAGCACTTGCAATTAGAGCGAGTTAAAACATCGTAGGTGATTCGCAATTACAACGCACGGTGTGCACACAGACCAAAACCCAACATCAGCCGAAATAAACGCATGTTCACCGCACTTATATGCACTTGAACGCACTTAAACGGGAGCGCGAATAAGAAACATACGTGAGCAGTGCGTGTAGGTACTGCCTCCGGACGTCAACATGGCTATCCCAAGGGGATCGTACGTTGTAAGCACGTAGTCAGCACCTATCGCTTAATTACCACCTACGCAACGTACGACACATGCAACCGCTAACCCACAGTTTGACGTGCGGTCCATGTGCTTTTTCTGTGCTCATGTCCAACCCTAGCGTGAACGTGTCCTATGAAAACACGCACGGACAAAAAGAAACACAGCGTGCATTGACCGTAGCTTAAGTCAGAGCGCACTCAATGTCTGCAAGCTGTGTATATTCAGGCTCGCCCTTTGAAGTCAACATTGAGGACGTCAGTGACTATGTACTCGGTCGAGGTAAACAATGACACGCACAATGATAGATTATTAAAGTTGAGGGTTAAACATTTGTGTACGACACCTGTTTGATATTATCTAAAATGCACCACACAGGGTGTCATATAAAATGCTTTAGATATAACCATTAGTGAGTATTTAATTTCAAATATACGGTTTGGCTATATGATGAGTGTTTTTTTACGTAATGTATATGTACTTACCGACTCGGTTGGTAAATAACACATTTTTGTAAGTTGTATTTGTGATAAATGTTTTTGGGTATTGATGTCAACGTCTGAGTTGAAGTACGCACAGAGACTATTTTTTTCTCATACATCTCTTATAGTTAAAACTTTGTAGTCTTTGTGTTGGTATGATTATTGTTGTGAACTATAAACAGTTAAACTCTATTTAATCGCTAGAATTATAGCATACCCTTTATCAGGTAAATGCCTTTATTAATCATTATAACACATCGATGTATTAAAGTACATTTCATTCAAAATATAAATCAGCTCAATGAAAGATTGAGAGTAATGGTCAAGGGTAGTTAACTCCTTTATTAATACATATTTGTACATTTCATTATGACTGATATCCCTTGCAACTGTTATCGGATTTGTAAGAAGTAGTCACACCAACATTGCAGATAATGCCCAGTTCCACTAAGTTTCAATCTCCTCCCAATGCGGTAGATTTTCTTTGATTTTGTGATGAGGTTTATCACAAACAGGAAGTATGCTGTCTTTTGTATATTTTAGATCATATTGCCATCTGACAATAATTATTATCCTTATCTTTTGGAGTAAAATTGACAGTGTACTATTATAAATGATCTAGATTGACAGTTGCGGAACTGTCCATTCACCGGTTTAGACTTCTGGCAGTCACTACACAATATTTACTGTTATGTTTTGCTCTGGATGTAAATGTTCATTACATTGTACCAACTATAAACTGTAAATAAGTAAATAACAAAATAAGTAAATATATAAATCAATAGTTATTCTTTTCAATTTTATTCCTTCAATAAATATCAAGACATATCAAGCAATAAAACATATGCAATTATTTCCGTATGTTGCAACTCAGTCAAAAAAGTTACACAATGCTCACGAGTGTCAACACAGAATTACATTAACGGAATAAATACATTATTACCAAACATTACATCAGATGTATAATGATGTACCCATTTATGTTTTAATTTGAACAATCGGATATTTCAGATAAAAGAAAGGAACACAGATCAACAATTGATATAACATTTTTAAATTAATGCTCGTTTTAAGAATATAATAGCAAGTTAAGATTATCTCATTTTAACTTATCGAAAGAACTTTGCTGGCAAATATAACTTTACAATAAGCAGTATTCTACGGTTTTGTGCATTATTGTACACACCTTCTTAAAATTACTATTTTAATCGATACCACACAAACATAAACATAAATGAAATTGCAGCTTTTAGTTTACTACAACGCACTATTTATTAATAAGATTACAAAGGTTAAAGCATTAATCAAAAGGACAAATTCAGCAAACTGCAGTAACATTACTGCGCTCTTAGTGTACAGATTAAAGTCTCATTGTTTATTTTCACGATAATAACCGTAATTATTTCACGTGGCACAATTACACAATACTGTTTATTATAACACGTTTGTAAGTCTTCGTATGTGCAAGTTGGCTGCATTGTTTCTCGGCATGTATGCTTGTGACGCTAAGTAACAACCTAGCGCGTAGTCAATCCGGCCCTCCATCTCCAGGCAGTGGGCAAAGAGGTTAGTGGCGGTCTCCGGGTGGAACACCTGTTTCTGTTTGATGCCGTACATGTTGCTGAAATGAAGTGAACGGAGCGCATGTAGCTGTCTGTGTCTGAGGCCCAGACCGCGAAACGTGAGGTATTGTAAGTAGTGTAGGAACGGTCGGGCGTCAACTACGGCCCAGTTCATCCAGACACGTTCATTAGGATCCCTATGTTGAATGTCATCTCCTACTCCTCTGAACATCTCAAAGTATAGGAATGGCGGCGCACAAAATACTTCCTGGCGAAGAAAACTCACACAGTAAGCGACTTTGTTTGTAACCAGAACCTCAGTGTATCCTTCATTCACCAGTTCAGAGAATAATCTAAGCGGCTTCATATTTAGTGAATTTATCCTTCCACACCCACAAATGGTTTGTACTGTGTTGTCGTATCTGCGTTCAACATCATCCAGCACATCAGCTGCCCTCTGGAGGTCACCTTTGCAGTACAACATGGAGGCCAGTTTCAGTCGTGTTGTCGCGACATCAGTGTCTATGGCCGCGCTGTACCATGACCAGATTCTATTTCCGATTTGCATGCTGTGTTGAAGACAAATGGATGCTGCAGTTGACGCTAGATGCTGCTGTAGGTACCTGATGATGTAGATTCTGTTCTCGACATCTAGTCTGCATAGGGCTTGCTCACTGCCGTGCCTATGTAGCTGATGTAGTGGCATAGCTGTAATCAGAGAATGCAGAAAGAGGCACAAATCGTCTGGTGTGTTATCAGCTGCCACATTCAGAATGTTGCGTATGTCCACAACATGAGAAACATTGCCGTATACGGAAAGAAATCCCGTGATCTCCTGGTGTATGGCTCTGCGCGGCTTCATGTCCCGGATAGCCACAGTGTACACATTGTTCAGAAGGCGCACTCCGAGATCGTCTGTTTTAACAAACGCCAAAGGCGCGAGGTGGGTATCCACGATAATGTCCAGAATTGTGCGGAGACTGGCTCTCTGTTCGCTGTTGATTTTTCCGTCAAACAGATTCACTTCGTCCATTATGTAATGTGGGCAATGTCCACTGATCGTCCAGTCACGTATTAAGTTCAAACAATATAAGATACAATCAAATAAACAATCGGCTGTCCACATCTCAGATAGCAACTGCTCCCTTGCATAAAACAGTGCAGTTTTACAATGAAAACTTGTTAGTTTTCCGTCTCCATTGAGATACGGGTTGATAATGTCCTTCTTCAACAGCTTCAAGGTAACGTAACAGTGCATATGTATAAGATGCATGCTAAACATGAGATGTCGCTCAATGAGACTTGGGGATACACGCCACTCAAGTGAGCTATATTCACTGTTACAGTGGCCGTCAGGTACGAGGAAACATCCAAGTTCTCGGGCGGTTTGTAACATTTCTTGCGTTGGCCAGATTCCGTGTCGCGGCCGGGTGAACCAGGACTCGCACTCTACAGGCAGTGTTTCACACCTGTATGCCGGCACCATATCGTACATGTCTGAGATGCTGTGGGACGGTCCTGCGTTAATATAAGGCATGTTAATATCAGCAGCTAATTGTCTCATAAACGTTCCCGCTGCTCGATTACTACTGTATATTATGCCGTCAGCATCCCTGACACTGAATTCGTTCCTAGGGAAGGTAAAAGGAAGCGGCAAGTCAGGTCTAATCTCTTGAAGGCGGTAGTGTTGTGGGGAACACGAAACATGCTTCACCATCAGCAGGTTCTCTTTCCCACGTTTCCAATCTGGCCGACCCGTCATGATGTTTACACTATTATCACACACTAGTGTATCGACATCTGACCCCATTCCAGGTGTGGTGGTTCCTTCTGTCATACTCCCGAAATGATAAAGAACACAAGATTTACCACATATTTGTTCTCGCCATGTATCTGCAGACTCATTCTGAAGAAACGCATGTCGCCTTCTACCAATTATTAATTCCGTTATCCCGAGATCCTCCAGGGCCGCGATCAGTCGAAGTGACATCACATTGTAAAACCACACTGGCACGTAACCGGCCATCGTAGAGTGTTACGCTTAATATACAAAAGTCCCAACATCACTTCATGACACAGTAATCACTGTTCCTTAATCATACAATTTATGGTGTAATCAGGTGCCATGTGAACTTTTATCTTATCCATGTTATGATAAAAGTAAGTCTTTAAATGAGTTCAGTTATCACCACTTTAATATAATCATAACCAAGTAAAAGGGGTTAAAACTCCATTTTATATTCTCTGAACACTAGATTTAATAGCATAGCAACTGCTGTGTTTTTCTTCCGATGACTAAATACCCTTTTTATGAACTGTTTTAATAATTTATTTATTTCGAAATAAATTACATTGCTTCTTCTTTCGATTTTGACCGTTGAGGAAATCCCCTGTGATCTTCAGTTTATAAGCATGTTCTTCCATGCATTTAGTACGTGTTTTACATGGATCGGTAATATTGAAAGTAAAAGATTATACTTATTTCGAATGTATTGTCCATGGTTTTTTTTAATTTTTGTAGATCTAGTGCACGACACTGTGAATCATAACCCTTACTGCATTTAACAGTTTGTGTTTGATGACGAAATATTCGTTTTCTATGAAAACACGCAAACTTCCCCTTACTTTCGATATACCAGTAATAAATTTACATCCTCTTTCGTTTTCAACTACACAAGGGAGATAAACAGATGTGTCTGGGAGCTTAAGGTTACATACTACTTTTTTATATCGTCATGTCCTAATATTAGTTTTAAACGAACGGTAAACGATCATGGTAATAAGAATATGCAAAGACGATCATGTAAATAAAACTTAAGAATAATCTAGAATACACAAAAGTAAGTGTACCGTTTAAAGCACCTTATGCCGAAAAATGTATATTAAGAGAAATATTGTCTCTTTATATATTTTTCGCTTTTCTGCCGAATAACCCGGATCCCGGGTTTTAATATAAAAAAACGAATTAATATTATATGTGCATAAATAAAGCATACCTTAAAAGATTAACAAGAAATATTAAATTAAATAACAGTTAATCTCTTTTGAAATATCTAAATCGTTAGATCGGGTTTTTTTTTCTTTTGAAGACAAAAACTCTGCTCTAAATAAGACTGAAACGGAGTTGCACATATTATAATTTATGCATGAAGTGCATATATCTATATATTTGTTGGATATATTTTGCCTATATGTTACCTCGTCTATCAAATATATTTATTACGTAGTTTTTATTAGTGTTAGCATGAAAACCTTACTATAATATGTACATTATATAGATAATTTGATCAGAGAAAAATGAGAAACTTCTCAGCAAGCATAGTCTTATTAATTTCTTGATATTATGAAGGATTTTTGCAGAATGAGATTTCCAACGTTGTTCCCGATTACGTCCTTTGTCATTCCCCGTGATGGACGTTCGTCCATTTCCGTAGTGGAATTGTTACAATACCTTTTACAATAATTTTCAGTATTATGTTTTAACACGTTAGTTATTAGTTAAACAGAACCATGAACTACTAACTATACTTTTCTTTCAGACAGGAATAAGTGAATATTATGTTTACATCTGTTTTTTTTGTTAACGTTAAGAATAATTTATATTTACATAGAACAACATCTATATAAGACGTAATATAGAGAATTCCGGTCGTGCTTCAAGACATTACTTTAATATAAAAGAATAATAAATGAAGGCGAGCCTTTATAAATAATGATAATAATTGAAGAAAAGTTCAAAGTCACAGAAAAATGTAACCTTAATAAGGAAGTTCAGATTTCGCCTTACGAATATTAGGTAATCTTAACTGAATATAACATTCAAATAATTTAGTTCTCACTCGTATGTACACCATCCCGCCTGTGTGGCAGTTGTAAAATGTCGCCCCGTACTTAATCATTGTGTAGTCATATTTTTCTGGTCCTCAGGGATCATTGACTGTATGTTTGTTTACATTTGAAAATGGAGTTCCGCTCATGCGCTAGGGGGCGTCAGTGGTGTGGCATCTTTCATAACCACTGA
>Ga0224511_10004878_pt1 | contig 10330 bp, 4 predicted proteins | sample SF_May12_sed_USG_2_FD_169988 | JGI IMG/M metagenome (GOLD analysis project Ga0224511, IMG submission 169988) | Sediment microbial communities from San Francisco Bay, California, United States - SF_May12_sed_USGS_8_1 | ecosystem: Environmental > Aquatic > Marine > Sediment | place: USA... | reverse complement strand
ATATATCACCACCTTAAAGTCATGTTTTGTTTAACTAGGATAAACGAACAGAACAGAACACTGCATTGGTTATTGACTGAAACAGTAGCGGTTGTTTGTAGCCGTTTGTGGACACTTTCAACGCAAAACGTTTAAATGGATGGAAAACAACCTTTTTCATAGCATCGTATTTAACAACATAATTGAATTTAATTGAATGTGTATGGCATAATTTGTTCTTCATGAATGTCCTATAGATCTAGTAAGTTTTATTGTCGCGTGACAGTGTTTGGGCTACTTATTTTGACATGCATCATTAAAACACAATACTAGCTATACTTGTTATCACAGTAATTGGTGGGTTGTTTAGACAACTTGGCAATAAATTTAATAGTTGTATATGAATTTACCCAATGTGACTTCAAGGGTGAAATGAAAGGTCGATGCTCCTCAGGTGTGATCTCTATTCAGTACATAGCATTATTTCCTTCCACTCATATTGAATAGAAAATTACTCTTACATCCTTTTCTCATTGATAACACTAGTTATGAACAAATATCAATTACTTGTTACACAATTAAATGGCGTTCCTCAAAATGACCCACGTGCTATTAGCTGATGGGGTCACACATTTGTATTACTTATTCATACTTTTAATGCAAAGTGGAAAATTTAAACATATGACTAATGAAAAATAATACATTAATACACAATGTATAAAAAGGTCAATGATTGATGGGTTTTCAGTTATCTATCAACATGTCGTGTGGAGAATATATTTTTCATATGAGCTTAGTTGACATTAACAGATCGTTTTTAAGGTAAAAACCTTCTTCATTTGTCGCCTTGTGCATTAATATTCATTAGATTTACTTTTTATCTACTATCGTTTAGACAAGTTGATTTACAAATAACATATCTGAATGTACTTTTGACTTGGTCAAGCATATAAGAAATGATAAACGATGGTTTGTTTGTTTTGATCCAAACCAAAGACTGTGTTTACAATATAGTAATGTTTATTTTCAATGCGTCGATTTTTTGCATCATTAATGAATAAAAGTTTATTTTCAGCTGACGATATGATATCATAAATGTTCAATTTTACGAACAATATTTTACATACATATTTTATTTGTTAAAATAATTATAATCTCATTTTTGCATTTTCTTAGTGTAATATGAATAAGTATATCACACCCCCGTGTTATATATTTATACATTTATATGTGCAGCAAAGCGAGAAGTAATGGTTGCCAAAATGCCAATGACTGCCTAATGTATGTTAATGATATGTGAAAACGCATGTTTTACACATGGAAGCCGTCAACGCACCAATCTTAACCATTAGTTAACTACAGTCAATTGTGTTTGAGTAATTTTTGAGCAGCCAATGCAACGCTTTTAAGGTGCAGTGATATGACCGTATTTGGAAGTTGAATAACGAATACTTAGAAATGAGCTAACGCAGTGTTTGGCATTCTATGTTAATAAACTAAGTGGATAAGTAAAATAAAATGTACTTTAAAATAATGGAAGATCATTTATATTCCTTTGATCTAAGCTTATTCATTTCATTCATGTCTGCACATACAAAGAAGTCATTGCAAAAAATTCAGTAAGGTAAGAATTGATTAATATACATAATACAGCTTAAACTTAACATTTCTTTCAATGCAAAGATTAGCATACGCCCTCGGCATTCAAGTCCAGAAGTGCACGATTGTAAAACAAATAGCATGTCAGGATATTCCGACCCGATATACAAGAGTCTGTTTACTTTAGATGTTTGTTTCTCATTAGCGTCATTGTGGATAAATATGATCAAGTTTGTGGGTGGTTTTAACACTCGTGCACGTGCTAACAAATCTTAAACTGGATCGTGGGTATTAAAATGATCTTAGTGCAAATTAAACGTGCATTTATGCACGCAGTTATTATAAATAATACTATTTAATTGCTTCTTTATTATAAGGAATACAAATACATAATTCTTTGTACACATAGCATCTACTACTGTACTTATCTGGTTCAGTTGTCCCTTACAGGTGACTCGAGTGGGTCAGCAGTCAGTCGCTTGTGGAGTAAAGAAGCTGGTGAACCCAGGAGTGGTGGATAGTTAAGACTGACCGCCGTGATATGACCTAGGGAGCATCAAACCAACCAACCAACCAGTGAGCCTGGGATGTAAAGCTCATAACACAACAAAAGCTTCAACACGTGTCCCTCCATACCCACGCCCACGCTGTCTTACACGTTTGCCCATAATGTAGATTAAACTAAATTGAGACAATAGAAAGAAACCCCCAGGAAGCATAGCCTGCATGGGAAAATAGCAGCCGCGGTTTTATTGAAGCTGTTCATCAGTGGTTATGAAAGATGCCACACCACTGACGCCCCCTAGCGCATGGGCGGAACTCTAATTTAGATTCATGACTTGACTCTGTTTAGCTTTTTTTTTGCTTGTTTATGTTTGATTTATAAAATACCTTTTCAGTGTTGCTTTGTTGAATAAACAAGAACATAATTATACTGGTGTTTTAAATTGTTAAACTAACATAAAATCGAACATGGTATTACATGTCACATTCACTTTGTTCTTTCAGTAATATCTAGTACGATAAGGTGCGTGTGAAATAAATGATATCAAAATGTCCGTAAAAGTGTCATTTTATTAACATTTACAGGATGCACTTTGAGAGTTGTGTTATCATTTTATCCTTTTAGTCCTGTTAATGCAACATGGAGATTTATACTAGACCCTGGGATCGAGATAAACCACATTATTGCGTAGGAAGTTGCTTAATATAAAACACCCACATTTAATGCACGTGTTGTTAACCTCGGGTACCTGTTGTTAAGCTGTGGTGGCAGTGGGTGGTGGTGGCATTTGTGGGGACTGTTATATTACATTACATTGCCATTGATGCCACCTGATTGGTAAAACCTCCAAAATATTAGAGTCAGAAAATAAAATTAATATTGACCTGCCTCGGCTGTAATAAACAGGTCTATTAATAGAAAGGAAAATTGTCACGAACTGCTGCATTTTTTAATTAGAAAATAACTTCAGTATAGTTTTGTTGAAAATGAAGACATAGCTATCGCCACGGCCAACAAGGATGTTTACCCATATCACAGTACATTGCATAGCTTATAAATAAATAATTGTATAATACTATGTAACTGTAAGCTTTCAAATATAGGCAATCTTGAGTCAATAAACATTTTTGCAACAATATTCAATGCAGGTCAAGCCGTTTTAGAAATTTAATATATAGCATTTCAATTTATCACCCACTGCATTAATACATGATTTGTTATATTTGCATGAACCAGACAGAAGATAAGAGAGACATCTAGAACAGTTAGATTTGCAGATTGAGTAAAAATCAAAAGGTTTCAAGACAGTTCAAGCCTTAGTTTTGACATGTGTGCTAATAAAGTTTAAATCATTTGACCCATATGCCAGTTTAGGCGCCTAAATTGCAAAATAGGAGATACAAATTGTTGGGTAAGCGCTTGAGGATCTACCAGCCTACGTCTGTTTGTGGTATGTTTTCATTTCACGACCTGCCTTATCCAATACATGTTATGTCATATAATGGCAGTCAAAACAACCTACCTAAACCTTTCCCAGGAAGCTTAACACATGATAGAGAAACTCGATGCAGTGCCAAAAGCTAACGTTTCTTCGTCTTGGTTTAGAGAAAGGTGCCAAAGCGACATAAATTTACAAGACCATTTTTCATACAATACGACCCTTGCGCACGAAAGGCAAATTGTTTGTCTTTCGTTTAAAACAAGAAAATACTTGTTCAATAGTGCTTCGCACTATTTACGAGTGGGTACCCCGAACATTCTGAAAAACAGAACAACTCATATTCACATGTGAATGGAATCTTTAAGAGAGGCGGAAAGAAATTCTGAATGGTTTTAAAACTTCATAAAAAGTAACTCAATATAAAAAAATAGTCTTTATTAGTGTACATTGATTAACCTGTTCTAATTCCATTAATTAAAAAACTTATGCGATAATGCCAATTTGAAGACTTTTTTTACCGAAAAAAATAAACATAATGACTACGGTATGTAATATTTACTGAGAATTGTTAATAAGTTGAATTTGATCATTTTATTTAAATATTCTCTCCGTGACAAAAACTGTAGATTGTGTAATATAAATTAAAGAGATGTCCAAAGAAAGAATGTTGTAAACAATGTAGACATGTCAAGTTTAAGGGCACCATGACAAAACAGCCCGTACAAACATAAACGCACAGAACAACACAAAAACACACAGAACCCCAAGACGCAACAGACATTCAGAAAAAAAACTATTTTTGTGTTGTTTTAAAGTCATTTTTATAAACTAAAGATGCATTTGCGGAATCGATATTACCGCCTAGCGCAGTGTGAAAGGCGGGCGTGTAATCTTGTAGTCGATGTTTATAGCCCTCTCGTAAAGTCCGGGCGAGGGTTCAATTCCCGGCCAGACCTAACCTCTTTTGTATCATATGAAATTATGAAAAAAGTTTTAAATTTTGTCATATACTCTATATGAAACATGTGCAAACATAATGGCTTTAGCCAAAATCTCACAGAAAGAAACTTTAAGGAAACTTTAAGGAATATTCATGGAAATAAAAAAGGAAATAAAATTCATTTATAACTAAAATGCAAGTCATCATACGATTTTCTTAACAAACAATCATGCAAACAAATACGGTACTCAGGGATTCAGTATGCAGCTGTAAATTCTGAAGGTTTGCTAAAACGCAACGCAGTTAAAGTACTCCTGGTGTCAATTCCTCATCCCACCAACTGAGCTGCCATGTTGTGTACAAAAGGTACCGGGGGTCCTATATGTCAATAGGATTGCACCCTGGTAGAGTACCTTATCAATTTACCCTTGTTTTTTTGCATCTTAAGATGTAACAGGATACAAAGGCGTAAGGACATTGTAGATTGAATCACATCCTTGCACATATGACTAATAGTATAAAAGATCGTTTTCAAGGACAAAATACGATAACAAAATACGCTTAGCAACCTTTTGACATAGGATTACAAAAAAGTTCCATAAAGATTTATGATTTGTTTAATCTCTGAACGAAATATTGATGAATGGAATATGTACTCTCCGACCTCCAACGTAGTTAATATGCATATGTTTTGTCACAATGGATGGAGAGTACATTTAGCAATTGAAAACGTACTTCTAAGCATACTCTCCCCAAACTATTCTGTTAAATATTTAAAACCTTATTGCCATACAGAATTGGAGTTCGAAAAGGCACATAAGAATAAGTGTTTAAGTGGGACTCACGGTGGCCAACTAGTGTGGGTGTACAAATAATGTCATGAGAAGATTATAACACGTAGGTAAAACACCAACTGATCTACACCAAGAGCAAGCCGCCTACACAGATTCCATTGGTGTCTACCCTATAATACAATATCATAAAATACATAGCTTGCACAATTTAAGTTTGCTTTATCATTCGTTACCTAAATATTCGATAAGCTTAAGTGCTTCCTACTTATGTTTTCATCAAATTGATCAAAGTTAATAACCGATCCCGCCCCCAAAGCAGTCGAAATTGATGAAATTATTGTTAATAAATTGAAATGAGAGCTCTCCATATGAATACGGTTATCGCCGCTCTTTGATTTGTATGTGGCCTTTTATAATTTATGTGTGGGAGAGATATCATTTGTGTGACATTATGATCAATTTGTTGGGCAATGTTTGTGTACCCACTTGGTAAAAGACGATTGTTAAAGCTTGTGCATGTTAACAACATGAACAGAACACAAAATGTGCTTTGCATTAAATGTTTTGTGAACGCTCTATTATAGCAAAACACACGTTAATAAAAACCGTGTTACGACATCCGAAGGGGTATCTACGTAAACCTTGAATTATATACACCAGTTCCGTTTATTGTAATATTGTACTGAAAGTGCCACCCTAAGACGTAACATATTTGTATTACTTGACTGACATAAAAACGTTATCATCATTGCCGAAACGAATACTTTGCAGCTAACGGTCATTTCGACTTTAAAATATACGTGTTTTAATTTACCTATATTTAAATGGCAAATTATTACTTACCCATTTTTCGTAGTGGTTATCTAGACACCTGTCAAAGTGTCCGACTGACCAACTGCATACATGTTTAAATGTGTATCATGAAAAAATGACAATTGTTTCACGAGTCTATGTTTACTCTGATAGTGTAACTGGCACAATCAAAACCATAATGCAAACATCTCCTGTCCACTGCTCGGTCCATGTATTAACACACGGTTCTGTCTGAAAACTCGCATTAATGTGTTAATATGATTAAACTGTGAATGCCATACTTGCAGAATATCTACTTACATGTACATGTACCTATCATGTGGTACCTAATAATGTCCCCTATCAGTTTACTCTTCGTTTAAATTGTGTAATTTGTCTTTTGAACTGGACAAAGCGTTGCAACGCCTTTCACAGTTTAACAGATAAATGACAATGTATGTTTAATACAAGAAAATATGATGTTCTCGGGAAAAATGTGTCACACAAGTAGATCGCAAGCCGGGAGTAAATTCAAACTATCACTGTTTTCTTCTTATGTGCATGTATAAATGTAGGGCAGGTATGTTGCTTGTTTGATTGATTTCATGGCGTTTTCAGGGAAGAGCCATTAACACCGATCACGTTCTGTACTTACTGCGCATGGTTCATGGTTCTTTAATGACTTCTTAATGGAAGACATTAACACGTATGTTTGTAAATGCATAATGCATTTAATTTAGTGATCTAGAACCTTATATTAAGTGGTAACAACCCACCCAAATGTTTGAAGAACTGTTCCGCAATTTCGGAAAAGACAAGAGTTTGTGTTTGCTCTAGTAGATCTATGTGTAGTCATTTATGATTAGAACATTATGATTCGGACGTGTTTCTCCGAGGGGGTGTAATGTAATACTCTAAGTATACCACCATATAAATCGCATTGATTTTAGCCAGGTCCGGATTTAGTTATAATTATGTAGGTGCGATGTGATTTTAATGATATTTTTATCAATAACTGATGTAACGGTTGCATAACACATAGCCAAACATATGTATATATTAATGTTTAATCACGTATACCGCTTCGATGCAATTTAGCAACACATGTTTTACCGACAAAAGACATAAATAGGCAAAGTGAGTTTTATCTCTCAAATTAATTCAAGGTAAAAATGTATTATCATATACTTGCGTATATTAAAGTAATTGATGCGAAACGCAATGATTATATGAATTAGGATACGATGCACACTTCAGTAGAGATGTATGACTGCACAAGAACATTAATAAGAACATCACGCGATCTTTTATTAATAAACCATCGTTACATGCAATCGCTGATTTGTTAAGTATTCTTTTCAGAATAAGGTAAAGTATTTGTATTTGAATTGCAGTGTATGGCCAAGGTTTGCAACCAATGGTACAAACAGCATGTGTGGTGGAGGAAACCACAGACTTAAGAGAAAGCGATTTTTATTTAACGCGTTCTTTTAACACTGATTAGGTTTTATCACGGCGGTCAGTCCACAAGCCAGCGTTCCTAGGCTCACCAGTACTAGGCGCTTTACTTGCAAGTGACTTTCCGCTTTCTCACATAAACCAAATGTGAGGGACAACTGACCAAATTCAGCTTGCTGTCTAGTATCAAATATTTCAAAATGTGCAAACCAGATAAATGCTTCGTAAATCGATATTCAACGTATAACTGTGCTGTGTACGCAGCCAATGGGGGAACCCGCCAGTAGTAATTAAAGCTGAGTAAGCTAACTTGTCAGCTAAATAGTTATCTGACTAAACTCTAAGGTCAATGGCTTATAGGATGGAACACGCAACACCATTAGTGTGATGTACGGCATTTTAGCCACATCAAGCATTGACGAATACAAAATATGCTAAGGAGACCTTGCGACATCAATCTGAACGACGAGCAATACTGTGTTTAAATGAAGCGTGTCGAGCCATTTTGCTATCCATAACTTACCTACATTAGCAAACTTTTTTACAAACAAAACACTTAAAGGTAAACGATGTCCACCCTCTTTTTGTGATACTGACACAACCATGATGTTGAACCCAAAAAAAGATAAGTTTATATACATAAAGTTTCAACCACCCCAAAGGGGTATGTTTTATTACTATACTGAAACCTAAATGACAGTGTGTAATAGTTGTTTAATGGTGTTGATCAATTTTTCTTTTAGAAAGGTATGCGCTAATATTTGTATCTCAAAATGGTCATACTTTTCCGTGTGTTTCGCGAGATGCACACAATTCTATTAGACTTTCATTTTGGCCTCAGTACATGCATAAAAAAGATCATTCAAAACATCTTTACTGTTAAACGTCTTGGCAAAAAAACCTATCGACGACAGTAATTGTACTAATAATATATTAACCAACAAAAGACACATGCAGCGAAGAGAAAACTTTATGGTCAAGATATTATCGGTAGCCATTTGAACTACATGTACTTGAACCTCAAATATGTTGACAAGAAAGGCGCCGTCATGCTGTTATTACCCATACACTCTTTGACTATAAAACAACCAAGTCTCAAGTTCTTGACCATGTAACCTGTATTTTGTGACTGATTGTGGCATTTGCAACTCAATACAACACTATTTGTTGTTATCCCAACTAGTTTTTCACCATTTAATCCTCATATTAGACTGTCTATACTGTGGACGATGTGAAAAAGTCGGATACAAAAAGGATAAACTGTAGGAATTGCATAAATTATACGGTATTGCCGATGTGTAGATGTAGTTGAACTAACACACAACATTAACGCCACGTGAGACGTTTGCGGTCAAGATGGTATCAGCACTTTAACGCTACACGTTTGCGAACAAACTGACCGCCCTGCTGATAGTATAACTGATTGTTGTCGACCGTAAAGTTAACTAGCAACACAAAATGTCGGAATCCGCTTTGTGATCAAATAGGTGAAAAAGTATATTGCACTAAACTCTGTTTTTAACTGCTTATTTAGTTTCGCTGCAAATGATTACTGCAAAACGTCAATTCTAAATACATAAAAATGTAACATTGCAAAGTATTTAAAATAAAAACAAACGAGAATATCTCAAATACACCACAAAGCTTACGCATACAAAATATTAATTAATAAGAGAGATTTACAAGCATGATCACCGTCAACAAGCATACGTGAAACATTGTCAGTTGTAAATAAAAACAAGTCGCATAATAAAGTAATATCCTCATAATGAATCGAAACGATAAGGAAAGTTTTCAGGAAGCGTAACCTGCATGGGAAAAATATCAGCCTCGGTTTTATTAAAGCGTCGTTAAGTGTCGTATTTTTCTAAAAGATAAGTTGATACATGTGTATTTTTTATGCTATGGTCACAAATCATCTACGGGCACCGTACGGCGTCTATTTCACGAAAAATCGTACGATTCTACGGAGCCCGTACGGCGCCCGGCCGGCGGCAGGAAGAATCGTACTATTTTTATCAATTTTCAGACATCGTACGGTGCCCGGTGAAGTTTAGGTACTACTTAAAATTCCACGGCGCCCGTACGGCGTTTGGTAGGGTCGACGAGGGTAAAATGGCATCGGCCGGGCACCGTTCGGTGCCCGGACTGCGCCCGGCCGGCGTTTGCAAACATCGGACGGGCACCGGACGATTTTTGTTTAAAATTTATCTCGTACGATTCCAACGGTGCCCGGCCGGGCATCTTACGATGTCTGACAAGCGCCAGGAACTTTCAAATATCTCTTAACAAATCGGCCGATGCCCGTCCAGGCACCGGCCGATGTTTTATGAGTCGAACTTCCACCGGTGAGAAGCGACGTGTTTTTGCGGAAAAACATAATGCATTTACAGAGATTTTTCATTTCTAAAGACCAAAACATAAATACAAATAATATATTTGGCTTGAGAAGCTAAGGATGGTTAACATGCAACGAACAAGTGTTTTTTTAATTTTTGCAGTCTTGAGCAAGTGTGGTATTCATCACAATCACTGTCAGAGTCAGCCTAAATCTTTCTTATTTTAACAACATGTTTCTTTTGTGGAATAATAGCGAATTTTGATGTAAATGTATACATTATGGCACATGAAAATTCGTGTAAAATCGGCCGGGCACCGTACGGTGTCCGGCTGATCTTTTACAACGCCGGCAGGGCACCGTACGACATCGTACGGTGCCCGGCCGGGCACCGGCTGATGTTTTCATATACAGACGCCGGACGGCGCCCGTACGATATGTGACCACGCAAGAGAAAATTCTTAAAAATCGTCCGGTGCCCGGG
>Ga0224511_10004877_pt1 | contig 10331 bp, 8 predicted proteins | sample SF_May12_sed_USG_2_FD_169988 | JGI IMG/M metagenome (GOLD analysis project Ga0224511, IMG submission 169988) | Sediment microbial communities from San Francisco Bay, California, United States - SF_May12_sed_USGS_8_1 | ecosystem: Environmental > Aquatic > Marine > Sediment | place: USA... | reverse complement strand
TTTCCTGTGATAGGTCAAGTTTATGATCCCATGTTCATGTTAAAACAATTGTTTCATCCAGTGACATATGGCGGGAGACATGCTTTCATTTCCAAAAGCACCATATATCAGCCCTACTCAATATTAGACTGGCAATCCCAATAAGTGGTTCAATAAGTAATATCACTTTTGGACCGGGTCCAAAAGTGTTATTTTGTTATTGGCCCTGCTTGATGGCAATTTTATTGGCTAACATTTTGAGTGGGATGTCATGCAATTGTTAGCGTGTATTAACACAACATATATCAATAATATAATTGTCATTAAATAAGAGATTTGATATTGGCACTGTTATTTGTCCTCGGGCTAATACGACTGCCCTCGGACAAATAGCAGTGCTAATACCAAATCTCTTATTTAGTAACATATAGTATTTTATGCAGAGAACTTTGTATATAATTGATTATTTTTTCCTCTCTCTAACCAGATTCTACTACTTCATATCCCCATACATGGAAACTGGAGACTTGCGCCATGCTTTAGATCATAATGATCCAAAAATGAATCAAAAGATGCGACTGAAGATACTGTACCAAGTGGCCAGAGCCATTGACTATCTGCATACACCAGTGCCAGGATTTAGGTATTATATGTTCTTATAAAAGGCTTTGCGTGGGGGTTTGTTGATAAATATCTATATTATATTACCTTTATGAGATGATAAGAACATCTTTTTACTTCTTTTTACATCACCACTGGAATTTAGTTGTTATTTGATAACATAACCATATAACATATAAACAAGAACTATTTTGAAAGAAAATAGTCGCTGCTAAATTTGAGTGAGTACAATGTGGATTTTAAAATGAAAATGAAAAATAAAAACATGGTCTTGTGCAGTTTCGAACCCGTGCAAGTCGGCACGCAAAGATTCAAGTACCATTGTAAATAGCCAATTTGGACAAATATCAGTGCTTGTTCTTAAATACTGAGTTTACACATTTTCGCATACAATGTTTCTCATTGGCTAAGTCACAATATAATCCCTGGGTTAAAAGAGAGCCTAAACAGCTGTGCCGAAAAATACTGCTCTATGTTTAAAGTATATTTATCAATAGGCCTAACACATAAAGAACAGATTAGTACTGACTGGCCTATACATAAAGTATGTTTTGTACAGTATGTTCCTATGTATTTAATGAGAAAGATCAACCTGAGATCACCTTCATCATACCTTTAAGCTCTGAAGCGTAGGCATAAATATTGATATTATTTCAAGATGCTGAGTTCCAACCCTCGCCCTGTTATTTAACAAGTAGGTTACTAACTAACAGTTGTCAGTTATGTGTACGTGCACACGTTCTGCTTCATTTGTGTCCTAGGAATTGACCAACTGCTGTAATGCATGTATAAAACACTGGGGGCTACTTTAAACCTGGGACGTTGTTTCGTATGGGACCCAATGGCGGGTTTTAGCCTTTGGTACTATTGAATCTCGGGACCCAGGTTTTGGTCATATCGCAATATTTGTTTCTTGCCTCTGGCTATAAACTGATCGCGATGCAAGGTGTATTGTAATCAATATAGTATTGACCAATTATATTTTATATTGTATTATAATGTTTCATTGAAATGTGTTATAATATGAAATTATATATATTATATATAAAAGTAGATATTATTATATATATTATATTTTTACATTATTTTACCCCCACCACAAAATGTGGGGGGGGCTATACTGGATTCGCTTTGTCGCGTCGGTCGGTCGGTCGGTCGATCGGTCCGTCCGTCCGTCTCCAATTCGTGTCCGCTCTATAACTATTTTACTTATGGAAGGATTTCCTTCAAACTTGAATGACACATTCACCTTAACTAGGAGATGTGCAGAGCCCATGTTGCCCATGTGTCAGCTCAAGGTCAAGGTCACAGTTAAAGGTCAAATATTTAACAAACAAACATTACACATTAAGTCGTGTCCGCTCTATAAACCCTATATCAATGGAAGGATTTCCTTGGATGTGCAGAGCCCATGTTGCCCATGTGTCAGCTCAAGGTCAAGGTCACAGTTAAAGGTCAAATATTAAACAAACAAATATTACACATTATGTCATGTCCGCTCTATAACTCCTTTACTAATGGAAGGATTTCCTTCAAACTTGACATGACACATTCACCTCAACTAGGCGATGTGCAGAGCCCATGTTGCCCATGTGTCAGCTCAAGGTCAAGGTCACAGTTAAATGTCAAATATTAAACAAACATGTATTAAACATTATGTCGTGTCCGCTGTATAAACCCTATACCAATGGAAGGAGTTCCTTGGATGTGCAGAGCCCATGTTGCCCATGTGTCAGCTCAAGGTCAAGGTTACAGTTAAAGGTCAAATATTTAACAAACAAATATAAGACATTATGTCATGACCGCTCTATAACTCCTTTACTAATAGAAGGATTTCCTTCAAACATGACATGACACATTCACCTCAACTAGGGGATGTGCAGAGCCCATGTTGCCCATGTGTCAGCTCAAGGTCAATGTCACAGTTAAATGTCAAATATTAAACAAACATATATTAAACATTATGTCGTGTCAGCTCTATAAACCCTATACCAATGGAAGGAGTTCCGTGGATGTGCAGAGCCCATGTTGCCCATGTGTCAGCTCAAGGTCAAGGTCACAGTTAAAGGTCAAATAAACAAAAACAAAATTTATATACACCTAAAAACTTTATAGAATGTTAAGTTTCACAAGTAACCTCAGTATGCATAATTTTCCCTTTTAAGTCCTCCAATTTCCTTTCAATCAATAGCAGACAATATGTAGAGTCTGTTTTTAATTGCATATTGATTATTCTTTTACGTAATGGCAGGATATCCTTCAAACTTAAAGCTAAAAAGTTTTCCCCCAACTGAGCAATTTCCACAACACATCTGGATGGTACCCTACCAAAATTGTTCAAATGGTTCTGATTGGTTTGATAAGTAGGTCACGGGGTCAAAAAATAGTCTTTCAAAATGCATTTTTTTTAAATCTTCTCGTCTGAAACTACAAGGCCTAGAGCTTTCATATTTGGTATATAGCATCATCTAGAGGTCCTCTACCAAAGTTGTTTAAATAATGCCCCTGGGGTCAAAATTGACCCTGCCCCGGGGGTCACAATATTACATTGAATTATATATGGAAAAGTTCAAACGACATCTTCTCTTGAACCGCTTATGGTTATTTTACCAAACTCAACAGGAATGGTCCCTGGGGACCCCGCCCCGGGGGTCACAATTTAACATTGAATTATATAAGGAAATTTTCAAATGACTTCTTATCTTGAACCTCTTATGGGAATTTGACCAAACTCAACAGGAATGGTCCCTGGGTAGTCCTCTACCAAAATTGTTTTAATGGTTCTGATTGGTTGCATATGTAGGTCATGGGGACAAAAAATAGGTCTTCAAATTGCAATTTTCAAAACTATTGTCTGAAACTACAAGGCCCAGAGCTTTCAAATTTGGTATATATCATCATCTAGAAGTTCTCTACCAATATTTGGTTATAATAATATAATTGCTTCACCTTGACCCTTAACCTTTTCCTCAGGTGAGGAACTGTTTTCTGATTATGAAAAAAGATTTACCATAGATAATTAAAAAGTACTTTTTTTAAATTGAAACTGAGACTAAAAATATTTTGATTCAAGTAAGAAATCTATATTATATTATAGTACAATATCTTCATACAGAAATATATGGGTTTTTAATTGAATACAATGTAATGCGTCATTTATTTGGTTTACTAATGTTAGTGTGCAGAATGTCATTTTAAAATAAAGGATCGCTCATTTTAAACTTGTTTTATTCAAACCTTACAATTAATCACCTTTTTCATCAATCATTTCTGTTACAGAATAGGGGGTTAAAACTCGTTTGAACTTATAGCATTATGTTTGCGCCAAAATGAAAAATTCACATGACGAATAATACTAAAATGTTCATATATTTCTTAGATGTAACATACCCGAGTATCTTTTATTTATTGTGATCTTTTTTTAGCCATGTCTCGAAAATAAAATAGTTCTATATTTTAAATTACCTAGTAGCAATATTAATAGAAAACAGAATATCGCAAACATATGTAAAATAAAATAATATGCGCATTATGCGCCACGGTTTGCAAACTGTACGTGATATTTATGCCATTCGTTTCGCAATGAAACAGATGTACTATTTATTTATTCTTAGACAGCAATTCTATTTAACCATTCTGACATTTATTAAACGTCCTAATATTAATGAATGAACTTACATGTATGGTTGATTTTTTTTCGAGCCTGTTTCAAATTTCGAAAGTTTACGGGTGTGAACATTACAAGTTGTTCGCAAGGACACGCGAGAAATTTATCTGTTGCAATCGTAGTGAAGTTAATGTGGCACATAGCATTGTTTAAAAAGTACATCAATTTAAAAATAAAATAAAATAGAAAGGCTATCACAAAAAAATGCATTGGTTTTCTATTAAATTGAAATGTTCTGACACTTACACTTCTGAACTGCATTTCTTTTGCTATTTTTTCATACTCATCATGAATGTCATTTACATTTTTGCCTGATTGCAAAACCAACACATGCGACTCCTTGAAATTAGGTAGACGGCCTGGGAGCGGTAGGGCATTATCTTGCATTTACAAATAAATTTTTTAATTCGTTCTCTATCTTCATATGTCAAAGAATGCTTTGGTTGTCTTTTAGTGTTTTTATGAACCCTAGGTACTAACCCATCATTATCAAGAGAGGTAGCAATCCATTTTTAATCCATTGAAAAAGTACTTTTGATGGGCTTTTTCTCTTTTTTTATTTATGTTTCTTTGCCTGAGTATGCTGTCCATTAAATCTATGGGCTAACAATTGCGCCTTTATCACTAGGTCAAGTTCATCATGAGATAGTTCCTGGCAATGATCACGATGGTCAATTATTGAATTAAAATCAATCACATCACTACATGGTTTATTATGCAAAGATCTACAACCACAACCAGATTCCTTGAATTTAGATTGTGTTACATATTCCTGACTGTCTGAATCGGAGTGTTCAAAAGATAATGGATGTTCTTCGTCACTATCTGATTCAAAGTTAAGGCCACAACAAAGTTCTGACAAATCATCAACACCAACAGAAACATCTGTCAAACAAGCTACACCATCATTACATTGGCTGCACTAGGAAAATACAACTTTTCAACCTCAATTAAATCTTGAACAAATTCTGCACCTGGTTGTCGACTATTTCATATGGAATGGTGATTGCTTAGCTTAGAAAGCTAGATTAATTCATTTTTTAAAGGGCGCAATACAGCAGACAACAATTTGTCAGTTGCTATAAACATGAAACCAACAATTACTTCCGGATTATTTTTCATATCCGGTTTCGCATACTTTCGGTTTATTCAAATGAGTTTAAACACTTTTAAAAATCAAAACAATCAATTACAAAGTAATAATATAATAAAATGTATATACAACTTACCAAGAACATCGCTTTTTCACTAAATAACGAAGAAAATCCGTCCCGAAGGCGATGTTTTTCCCAAACGTTTTACGCACCTGTTCAGCGAGAAAAGGGGAATCACTCCCACGCTAAGAAACGGGGTTTTAAATTCGTACCCAAGGAAAATCGATACAAAGCTTACTTGTATTCAAAGTTAAGATTGTATTATGTAACGTTCAGTCGTTTTAAGGATTATTATTTTAGCGTGTAATTTACATTTCTTCTTTGAAGTCAAATTAAACCAATAACGCAACCATTTTTTTCTGACGCCAACTTTAACCTCGTTTTTTAACGTTACGTCATTTGCCGCATTTTGCCCCATTTTGTCAATCACGGCTATATTATAGACCAAAAACCTCAAAATTTAAAAATGACAATATGTCATTCTCCCTTGCGGTAAGTTAATTAAATTTTAATCAGGACACGCCAAATGTTTGGTTGACTCGTGTTCGCGACTATAAAGTTCAAATATCGCAACGCCGACTGTGAAACTTCGAAGCAGATACTACTTCGAATAATCGTGAATAATATCATTGTTATATATTAGAAATTTAGTCGTCGTTTTAGTAATACTGATTATGGTAATACATATATATCAACCAGGTCTTTTGCATTAAATAAATGTGTGATGTAACGGTGATTCTAAGCTTTCTTTCTTTGATTCTAGATTCTGTGTACGCAGACTGCACCGAGTCAGCACATAATGAATGAGAGTACATAATGTTAATCGTGGGTGTATAATTTAACTGTTTGCAGTTGGATGTTTAAACAAGTCAAGAAAGACATTCAAAATACAAATAATGGTTTTGAAAACATAGCGTATATGTTGGGGTTAAACAAAGCGCTAAGGCTACTCTTCTAACAATGTCTGATTATTAAGCTTTTTTACCTTAGTTTATATGTGTAAATTGTATGTTCTTCTCATTGTTATTTTTAATCAATAGTTTTCCGAAATATTGCTTTGTTATTGGCGTTCATAAATACAGCGTTGTCAATATAAACGCGTTGCGCGGGTGTCTGAAAGCGGGAACGTAAATTCACGTCAAGGAAGATTTTTAACGCCGCAGTTTGATAAAATCGCCCAGGGTGGTATTTTTCAATTGGCTATAACTTTTTTAAATAGAATATATATTTTAATTTTGATTTAGATTCTTGTTTGACAAATATTGTTTTATTTGAAAATGAAAAAAAATATAAAAAAATTAACCATTAGCCTGGTTTTTACCACGACGCTCTATAGATATATAATATATATGATAATACAGCATAATGTGTAATACAAAAATATAATATATAAGTATTAAATTATCATAATACAATACAAAAATATAATACAATATTAAATTAACTCTATTAATAAGAATATGCATCGCACCACTATCAGTTTATTGCCAAAGGCAAGCAAGAGATAATATCAGTGATCGCGTTAAGATCAAAACCCGGGACCCAGCAACCAATAGTACTAAATTCTTAAACCCGGTATTGGGTCCCATCGGAGACAAGGTCCTGGGTTTTAGTAGGCCCCAAAACACTGTGAACTTAAATCAAGAACCAACAAACCAATCTAGTTAGGTGTCAAACAACAACAATTTTCAGCTGTTGAAAACTTGTTCTTTTCATAAATGTCAGAAAATTATATTTTGGGAGACATTCCAGTTTTGCAAGTGTAATATCTTTTTTAGACACAGAGTTGTCCACATGGATATCAAAACATTAAACATTGTTCTTGATGAGAAATACAATGCACGCCTGATTGACTTTGGACTTGCAAGAGAGATGAGCCAACCACATGAGAATAAAATGGAGACAGGGCACCCAGTTTTGGGGACAGCAGGCTACTATCAAACACAGGAATTCAAATATTTGAAACTGGCCCATGATTATTACAACTTTGGAGTTGGTAAGTTTTAGCCAATCTTAAAATAGCTACTTTGCCTTTATTTGTAGAAATTGACATAGTCAGTTTTTTTGCTTACTGTTTGTGCTTGTGTCCATGTGTCCAGATTTGACTTGTCTAGGCTGTAACTTCCTATTATATAATTGGTTAACAGATTTAAATGTTACTTGAAACAAATGTTTACCTTGCTGAGACAGAGTGTCACACTGAAGATTGAAACCATGTGTGGTCAAACTTAGAGGTCAAAGGTCACATTTGGTCAAAATAATGTTTCTCTGGACTCTTACTTCATATTGAGTTGACAGATACAAGTCACAAATGTAGACCTTAATAATAAGAAGTGACAATCGCTAAAAGTTCAGCGTTAGAGGTCAAAGGTCAAAATTGTTTTTTTACTAAAGTTGTTCAAACGATTTCTGTTAGTTGCGTAAGTAGGACACATGGTGAATAACTTGTTAAATATAAGGTGCGATTGACAAAATATTTCTGTCCCAAAGCGGGGTTCTCTTGTTCAATAAAGTTTGTTGAATTTAAAACTATCGAATTTATAAATAATAATAATAATAATAATAATAATGCATTTTCATAAGTGTTAAGCTGTTAGGAATAAAATAGTTATTTTTCAAAAAAATTAAAAAGATGTGATATAAATAACACTTAAGATGAAAATTAATTGAGTAGAAAGCCATTTATACCTGTCATTGTCACTATGATTGTGGTTGTCCTTTCAGTATCTTGTTTCTTTTTCAGTGATAAGAGAGATGTTAACGGGAATTTCTCCAACAAAGAAGTTACAAAAAGGGAAACAATTGAAGGAAATCAGTTTGCCTGAGTTGGAGACTTATGTAAAGGTTTGTCTGGACTTACAGTTCCCAATCTTTATTATGCCCTCCTTCGAAGACGTGGGGGCATATTGCTTTGCTAATGTCTGTCGGTCGGTCAGTCGGTCGGTTGACCAAATGGTTTCTGATCATTAACTTCAAAACTACTTATCACATGGCTTTTATATTTCATATGCTGATTGGTCTTGGTAAGGCCATGACCCCTTTTTATTTTGGATTTTAGGTTAAAGGTCAAGGTCACAAGGGTCACTCATTAAAAAAAGATATACACATGGTTTCTGCTCATTATCATGAGAACTATTTATCACATAGCTTTTATATTTCACGTGCTGATTGGTCTTGATAGAGACATGACTTATATTGACATTGGGGTTATTAGGCCATAGGTCAACAGTTTCTACTAAACATTCCCTATTCACAAATTCACATCATGACAATCATTCCACTAGTATAATATGAACCTTTCTTTTACAGGGGCATTGTACATATTAATCACCCTTCTATCAAAAAACCCTTTTCGACAGAAGGCGCCAGGGGGCATATCTGTCGTTCGACATTTCTTGTTTAAAGTTTGAATTATAAGATCAAACACTGGTGTTTGTCCATTGTAAGTCATTGTAAGACATTAAGAAATAAGCAATATAAATGACATTGAGACAAAATAGTTAACATTAAGTAAGAAAGTTGGATAGTTCCAAAATAAAATTGAATTTCAGATTTTAACTATAAGAATTTACACTATTCATTAAAATTATAAAACACTTCTTTTAACTACGGTAAAAAGTCCTAAATTTTCATGTCCAAATTTGTACTCATTATGTCACAAGGTGGCAAGTTCCCGTTTTTTTCCATCTAAAACCGCTTACTGAATTTTGACAAAATATCAGAGGAATGGTATGCTCTAGGGGTCACAAGGTGTTTTAATGTTATCAGATGGAGAAAAAAATGTGAATACTATTTTTGGGCTTTGAGTCGAAACCTGTCTCAATGTTAGTCTCAAAAAGTGATATAATAATATGGGAGATGGACAACATTATATGGACAACATTATAGACATCTTTCATTATTAGAACACATCATTTTGACCATGCATTTTCTGGTTGTGTGAATTTATGTTAAAGTGAATAATAGTGTTCACTGTTTTACTGTAATGTACCTTTTTGTTAAAAACAATTTCTTTTTGTTTGAAAAATAATTCCTGTAATAATTAAAAATGTTCATGTAATTTATGACAAAAGACATGTTATGTGACAAACATTTATCAACTGTTTTCTTTATAACAGGCGAACATCTGGAAAATAAAAACCGTGCATGAAGTAGTAGCAGAGCTTTCAGAATCTTGCATCAAACAAATTGACCATGAGTCTGAGACAAACAATACAAATTCTTTTTCACTTCATATAGTGGAGGAATTGGAAGTAAGTGTTACAATTAAATGATAGATGGACAACATCATGTACATCTTTCATTATAAGACCACACCATTGTGACCATGCATTATTTGGTTGTGTGAATTTATGTTAAAGCTCCGGTTAAACAGTTTTATAAAACTATTAATATCATGAATTGAAACTTCTTACACTTGTTAAGCATCAGTACTTTAGGACATATATAGAATGTGGTACACCCCATTTTGACAAAGAACTCACTGACCATTTCAACTTGAATGATTTTTGTTAGATAAATATGTCAATTATAGGAATAGCGGATCCCAAGCAATATGAAATTGTCTCATTGTCTGAAACTACATCTTGGATATGTAACATTGTCTAATGGTTCACGATCAGAGTTGTTCAAACATATGCCATGGGGGGAATAAATAATCCTGTTTTTTACATTATGATTATGATCATTTTCTGACCTCTGCCATTACTGCTAAAATGTGCATGGCTTAGGTCATGTGGTGTATGTGAGTGGACCAAGTTCATTACGGACCTCTTGTTAATTAATACCGACCGTACGGATTGCGCGAAGCGCGATCCGTATAACGGTCGGGTTACGGCTAAACACCAGTACACATGTACAAAGGGCACTCAAGTGGACTACTTTTTGCCAAGGGATGCAGCTGAAAAAAT
>Ga0224511_10004876_pt1 | contig 10332 bp, 10 predicted proteins | sample SF_May12_sed_USG_2_FD_169988 | JGI IMG/M metagenome (GOLD analysis project Ga0224511, IMG submission 169988) | Sediment microbial communities from San Francisco Bay, California, United States - SF_May12_sed_USGS_8_1 | ecosystem: Environmental > Aquatic > Marine > Sediment | place: USA... | reverse complement strand
CCATCTTCCAGACCGCCTACAACAAAGCCTATCGGGAAACCAAGGGGGAGGCGCGCAAGTATTGCCTGGGATGCCATGCCCCCACGGTGCGGATCACCGGCGATTACGACGCCCAGCTTTCCATCACCCAGGAAGGCGTGACCTGCGACTTCTGCCATACCGTGGCGAAGATCGACCTGACATCCACCGTCAATCCGTTCATGTCCAGCCCGGGAGAAGTTAAGCGCTCCGTGCTCAAGCAGGCCGAATCCCCCCATCACAAGACAGAATACTCCTCCGATTTCGCCTCTTCCAAGTTGTGCGCCGGATGCCATTCCTTCAAGAACCGGCATGGCGTGGCGGTGGGGGACACTTACAACGAGTGGAAAGCCTCCGAATACGCCAAAGAGGGAATACAGTGTCAGGACTGCCATATGCAGCAGATCGCAGGAAAGACCGCCATCGAGGGGGGGAGGGACAAGATCCACGACCATTCGCTCTCCCACAATCTGGCCTCCATGCGCGAAGCGGTGAAACTGCGATTCATTGACCCCAGGAATACGGGAAGCCGGTTCAGCGCCCAGGTGGAGATCCACAACGCCAAGGCGGGCCACAGCATCCCCACCGGCACGCCGGAGCGTCATCTTGTTCTGGAGGTTCGCACCCACGACAGGTCCGGCGGCGTGATCGAAACCCAGAAAAAGTCATACCACAAGACCATTGTGAACGCCCAGGGCGCCGAGATATTTTCCGACGGGGATGTATTCCTGCATGGCCACCAGATCGTGGAGGACAACCGCCTTTTGGCCGGAGAGAAACGGCTGGAAAAATTCGTCTTTTCAAAAAGAGTGGGGGAGATATCCAAGGTTTCGGCGGATGTATATTTTCTGTACGAGCCCCAGGTGGCCTCGAAAACGGAAATGCGGATCCCCTTTTACTCTGCGGATGTCTTTATAAAGTAACCTGCGGCCAATCTATCCTTTATGCGCATGAAGCAATGCCCGGGATTACCAAAAACCAAAACGTCACCAGGGCGGGCGCCCGCCCCAGATTAATTTGACGGTCGAACCGAGGGCGCCTATATTTAACTTAAATGCGCAAAAACCAAGTCATACCAGATACCTAAAGAGGGAATTGGAAAGGTGAGGACACCAAAACATCTGAAAAGAGCTTTGTGGATCATCGCCCTTCTTTTTGTGGCGGGAAACGCCGTGCGTCTGCTAGCGGTGCCGGAATCCTTCGGCCAGTTTGGGGAGTTTCGAGGCGCCCATCTGTCCGAGGAGCGGGAGCGGGATCCTGTTCACCGGGGAAGCGAGGTCTGCGGCGAATGCCATGACGAGCGGCTGGAGGAAAAGAACAACGGCGCCCATGGGCCGATTCCATGCGAAAATTGCCATTTCCAACCATACGCGGGGGATGAAACCCACCCGGAGGCGCATCCGGAAATTTCCCAGTCGCCAGACCGGTCCCAGCGCGCCTGCCTGACATGCCACCAGTATTTCCCCGCCAGGCCCCAGGCTTTTCCTCAGCTTGCCAACTTCCCGGAGCATATCGCGACTAACGGACCTAAACTTAAAAAAGATGATGTGGGCGCGCACACCCTTTGCGTCCATTGCCACAATCCTCACGACCCGAAAATAGACCTGGGGCAAAATGGATAAGAAAAAGAAAAACCGAAGGGCTTTTATAAAGAGCGCAGGACACGCCCTGGCGGGGCTCCTCATGGTGGTGGCGATCCCCAAGCCGGGATGGGCCCAGCGGATCCATGATATCGAAGTGGGGGAGGAAATTCCCGACTGGCTGGATCACTACTGGGTGTACCTGATAGACACCACAAAATGCATAGGGTGTGGCGCCTGTGTGCGGGCGGATAAACGGGAGAACGGCGTGCCCCCCATGTTTTTCCGAACCTGGGTGGAGCGATACCAGATCACCGAAGACAATCACGTGCATGTGGACTCCCCCGATGGAGGATACGGTGGCTTTTTGCCCGAGGACCTGGCCCAGCTTCTGACCAGCGCGGAAAAGGACCCAGCCGGGCCGGGCAGGGGGGGTGGCAAGGGGAAAAACAAGGTGACAAAGGGCTTTTTTGTGCCGAAGATGTGCAACCATTGCCGGAACACCCCCTGCACCCAGGTGTGCCCTGTCAACGCCTCATACCAATCCCCCGACGGCGTGGTGCTGGTGGACAAGACGCGCTGCATCGGCTGCTCCTATTGCGTGCAGGCCTGCCCCTACGGCTCCCGGTACATCCATCCGGAAAAACACACCGCGGACAAATGCACCTGGTGCTACCACAGGATCACAAAAGGCCTTATGCCGGCCTGCGTAACCGTATGCCCCACCGGGGCGCGCAAGTTTGGCGATCTAAAAGACGAATCCTCCGAGATAAAAAAACTGCTGGCCACCCAGAGGTTGAACGTATTGAAGCCGGAACTGAACACAGAACCTTTCTGCTTTTACATCGGACTCGACCAGTCGGTGAGATAGGGAGCGCGCCCATGACATATTCAGAATATCTTTTTCCCAACGACATGCACATCTACTGGAGCCTGATGATCGTCACATATCCGTTCATCACAGGGCTCATCGCAGGCGCGTTCATGGCCTCGGCGCTGTTCCATGTGTTCGGGCTCCAGGAGCTCAAGCCTATCAGCCGTTTCGCATTGCTGGTGTCGCTGGCTTTCATGCTGTGCGCCACTTTGCCATTGCTGTTCCATCTGGGGCATCCGGAAAGAGCGCTCAACGTGGTGGTCACCCCCCACTGGCATTCGGCCATGGCCGGGTTCGGATTCATATACAGCTTCTACCTGGTGGTGCTGACCATGGAGATATGGCTCTCCTATTGGGAAGAGATCGTCACGTATGGCAGGACCAGCGCCAGCGGAATGAAAAAAACCTTTTGGCGAGCCATCGCCCTGGGCGCGGGGGAGACCTCCGACGATATCAAGCAAGCCAATAAAAAAGCGATATACATACTCGGATTGATCGGCATCCCCTCGGCGTGCACCCTGCACGGCTATGTGGGTTTCATCTTCGGCTCGCTCAAATCCAACCCGTGGTGGTCCACCCCCCTTATGCCCCAGGTGTTCCTGCTTTCCGCCATCGTCTCCGGGCTGGCCCTGCTGATCGTGATGTATGTGGCGTTGAGCTCCAAGGGATACCTCACATGGTCGACAAAGTGCTTGAAGACCCTGTGCTTCTACCTTTGGCTGGCCATGCTTTTTTATATGATCTCCGAAGGGCTGGAGATCCTTTTCTTCTATTACGAGTCCTCCGACGCGTGGTTCGTCATCTCCACCCTGCTCTTTACCAAGCTGTGGGTGTCTTTCGTGGTGGTGCAGATCGGGATCGGGGTGGTTGTGCCCTTCACTCTCCTTTCCATCATGTTATTCATGAAGGAGGACCAGGGGCTGTACACCACCATGGCGGTGATCGCAGCGGCCACGGCGCTGTTCGAGGTGTGGATGATGCGCTGGAACATCGTCATCGGCGGCCAGCAGTTCTCCAAAAGCTATGTGGGTTTTCGCAGCTATCATCCCGAGTGGCTGGACCAGGAGGGAATCCTGACCACCATGGGGCTGTCGCTGCTTCCATTTTTCCTGCTGTATGTCCTGACGCGGATCCTCCCCATGCGCGAGGCGGCGGAGGCCACCGAGGAGGAGAAACCCCTGCAGAGCGGGGAACCGGCGGAACAATAAGGGATGTTTTGGGTCCGTGGCCCGAGCGCGGATCATTATATGGATAACTATAAGAAGGAATCAGTAATGAAGAAAGTCTTGATGATGGCCATGGGTTTGTGTTTCATCCTCTCGGCGTCCCCTGCCCTGGCGGGCGCGCCGGAGGGGGAAGCGCTTTTTAAAGGCGCCGCCAAATGCAAAAACTGCCACAACACCACCGACAAAAAGAAAGTGGGGCCTGGCTTGTCCAAAGTGCTGGATCGAGCGGGCGCGGAGTGGGTGAAATCCTTCCTGGCCGATCCCCAGGCGGTGTGGACCGCAGACGAGGGATACACAAAAACCTTGAAGGAGTCTGTGAACAGTGTGGGCAAACCGAAACCGAAACATAAAACCCGCAAGCTGACGGATGAGGAGATCGAAAATCTGCTCGATTTTCTAAGAACCCTTACCTGATCAATACAGGGAGTGATGGATGGCGGCCACTGGCCGTCATTCCAACTCCCGCCACCATGGATCCCTTGGCAGGGCGTGCGGATTTTCCACAATCACCCCCGCCAGAGGCGTGGCAAAGGATATATTTCTGCGAATCGCCTCGTTATAAAAACGTTCCGCCGGTTCCTTCCATGGATGAAACGCCATGCGGAAGGTTCCCCAATGCATGGGAATGAACACCCCCCCATCCAGATCCACATGGGCCTGGATCGCCTGCTCCGGCGTCATATGCGCCTCCGGCCACACATCGGCGTAGGCGCCTATATGCATCAGGGTGAAGTCAAAGGGACCATACCGTCTGCCGATTTCCTTGAAGCATCCGAACATCCCCGTGTCCCCGCTGAAATAAACCCGGCTTTCCGGAGTGGTGATCACCCATGAGCCCCACAGAGTCTTGTTGCGGTCCAGCAACCCCCTGGCGGAAAAATGCTGGGCGGGAGCCAGCGCCAGGGTGACTTTCCCCTCCAGGGAATACTCTTCCCACCAGTCAAGTTGCGTCACCTTTTCCTTTTCCACACCCCAATCCACCATGCGCCCCCCCACCCCCATCGGCGCCACAAACCGGGCAGTCTTTTCCTTCAGCGCCATGATGGTTTTGTAATCCAGATGGTCGTAGTGGTCATGGGAGATCAGCACGGCGTCCAGGCCTGGCAGATCCTCGGCGCTGATGGGGGGCGGGGTGAACCTCTTCGGCCCGGCCCAGCTTAATGGGGAGGCGCGCTGGCCCAGATTCGGGTCGGTCAATATTCGCAGGCCCCCGATCTCGATGAGCATCGCCGAATGCCCCAGCCAGGTGATCCGGGTCTTTTGTCCGGGCGGGGCGGCGTAGTCCTCCGCCTTGCGCTTTTCCACCGGCAGCGCCGATTTCGGCTCCTGGTCCTTCCGGTCCTCGAAAAAGAAGCGGTAGAAGAGGGAGCCATGGCCGCTTCTGGGGGTGATATCCACATCGCCGATATTGTGATACCGCCCGTCGCGCAGGATGCTCCCGCCACAATCCGGCTGGCTCTCTTCCACCTCCGCCCCCAGCGCCCGCTCCACAGGGCTGGCGGCGGTCAACAGAAAGCTCCCCAGCAGAACGAGTCCATATGCGTATCCAGGGTTCACGTCGGCTCTTCCCCCCCCTCATAGGAGGAAAGGGTATAAAAACTGTGGGGGTGGTTCAGGGAAAAATCCTTCACATGCTGGCGATATCCGGGATCGAACGCGTCGCGGCGAATATCCTGGATCAACTGGCCGAATTGCGCAGTGGTCTTGACCTGGGGCGAGGCGGCCTGGCCGATCTCGCGCAGGTGAAGATCCACCACCACTTTGGCGCCGATCTTTTTCAGCTCCGCCGGGTCGCGCTCGTCGGAATAGTATTGCGACAGAGCCACCAGCCGGGTGCCCATATACGCAGCTTCCTCCAGGTCGTGGGTGACGAAGAATATGGTCAGGCGGCTCTCCTCCCAAAGCTCCAGCAGGAACATCTGCATATCCTCCCTGGCGCCCGGGTCCAGGGCGGAGAAAGGCTCATCCATCAGCAGGATCTTCGGCCGGGAGAACAGCGCCTGGATCACCGCCACCCTCTGCTGCTGGCCACCTGAGAGCTGGTGGGGATATTTGTGGGAATGGTTTTCCATCCCCGCCCGCCGCAGAAACACCATCGCCTTTTCCGTCAGCTCCTTTTTCCGCGCCCCCCACTGCCAGGGCCACATCCGCAACCGGTGGCCGAACAGGATATTGTCCAGGGCGCGAAGATTGGGGAACAGCGAATACTTCTGGTATACTATACCCCGGTCCTTGTCCGGGGAGCCGATGGGGGAGCCGTTGAGCAGCACCTGCCCGGTGGTGGTCCGCTCCTGGCCCAGGATCAGCCGCAACAGGGTGGACTTGCCGCAGCCCGATGGCCCCACCACTGCGCAAAACTCGCCAGGCGCGATGGACAGGTCGATATCGTCCAGTATCAGATTGTCCCCATAAGCCTTATATACATCCTGGATATGCAGGATGCTGCCGGTTTTCAGCTTTTCCAAATCGTTGACGCCCTTCACTTCGTGTACCACGGATACCTCCATCCCACCCATAGCCGCAGGCCCAGATCCAGGGTGTAGCCGATGAGCGTTATCCAGCACACATAGGGCAATATCACATCCATGGCCATGTACCTTCGCATGAGATATATGCGATACCCCAGCCCCTCGGTGGAAGCGATCGCCTCCGCCGCGATGAGAAAAAGCCACGCAGCGCCCAGGGTGAGCCGGGTGGTGTTGAACAGCCGGGGCATCACCTGGGGCAGGATCACCCGATATACCACCCCCAGCTGGCTGGCCCCCAGGGAAAGCGCCTTGGTCACCTGTTCCTTGGGGAGCGCCAGAGTGGCCAGAAAGATGTCCCTGGTTATCACGAACACCGAACCGACAAAAATAAGGATCACCTTGGCCGTTTCGTCCACACCGAATACTATGAACAGCACCGGCAGGACCGCCAAAGGCGGGATGATGGAGAGGAAGGTGACAAAGGCCCGCGCAAGACTGTTCAACCCGGGAAACATGGCCATGTTTATCCCCAGCAGAAGGCCCACGATGGCTGCAGAGACGATCCCCATGCCCAGGCGCTGGAGGCTGGAGACGGTGTCCTGCCAGAAGGGGTATTGGCCTGTGCGCGGGTCCGGCTCCGTGGCCAGCCGGGCGGTGGCCTCCGCCATCTTCCCCACGGAAGGCAGAAGCTTGGCGTTGGGATTCTCCGCCAGCATCTTGTGGGAGGAGATCAGGTATGCGCATATCATGAACGCGAAGGGCAACGCCACCAGCACCCAATGCAGATATGGCCCCGGCCGGGCATGAAGGCCGAACAGCCTGGGATATTTCATAGGATCGACCTTTCCAAAGCCACTACTTTATCGCCTCCTCCATGTATCTGGTATTGAACCGCAGCTTCACGTTCCCCTTGTCCCCCATCACGGAGCCATCGGAAAACTCGATGCCGACAAAATCCACCGACGAGGCCCCCTGGCCGAAGAGGCCATGGGCGAAGGAGAACTTGCGCACTTCGTCCATGGTCTTCCTGAACTGGGCGCCTTTGGTGAAGCCAGCCGCGTCCCTGGGATTGAACAGCATGTAGGTGGTGTCCAGCTGGGCCTTGAACTCGGCCAGGGTGCTGCCGGCGAACTTTGCCATGGAGGCCAGCGCGTCGTTGGCGGCCACGCCCCTGCCGGACATTATCGCCATGGTTTCAAACCACGCCCCCACGATGGCTTTCTTGCACCCTTCCGGCATATTGGTGCGCACCAGCAAAGTGTCCACAATCTCCCCGGGGATCATGGAGGAGTCGAACACCATATGGGCGCCCGGCTCGTTGCGGGCGGACATCAGGATGGGGTTCCAGGTGACCACGGAAGTCCCCACGGCCCCGGTGGAAAACAGGGCGCCGATATCCGCGTCGGAGGTGTTCACCACTTTCAGGTCCCGCTCGCTCATCCCGTTTTTATCCAGGGCGCGGGCCAGAAGGTAGTGGGAGACGGAAAGCTCCACCAGCATCACGTTTCTCCCTTTCAGGTCCGCCACGCTCATTTTCTTTTTCCCGGGATCTTTGATCAGCACTCCGTCGTTGCCGTTGGAGTAGTCCCCCACGATCAGCACGGTGGTGTCCACCCCTCCCACCGCCGGGATGGCCAGCCCGTCCATGGTGGTGGCGGTCACTCCGTCGAAGGCCCCGGCGGTGTATTGGTTTATCGACTCGATGTAGTCGTTGACCAGGGTGATGGAGACCTCCACCCCGTTTTGTTTGGCGTGCTTATCCATGATGCCACTGTCTTTCATATAGGCGTATGGCTCCCAGCCTGTATAGTGGGACCAGGCGATCTTGCAGCTGTCCGCCGCGTGGGCGGGGGCCGGGGCCAGAGGCATGTGCGCCATCATCGCCATCGCCAGGATGGCCAGTATCGATTTTGTTTTCATCACGGTCTCCCTTTCAATTTTCCGTTCGGCGGTTGGTTATTTCACATCCAGAAATTCGGTCCAGTTCTTCCCCTTCATATGTTCGCTGGCCACGGTCCCCTTCTCCAGCCGGTCGATGGCCTTCTCCCCCTCCTGGGTCAGCTGGTCCATCTCCAGCACGGCCTGGGCCATCTTCGGCAGCGCCTCCTGGCGGAACCGGGACAGCTCGTTTATCGCCTCGTTCATGTCGTTGAACGCGGACTTGAGCGCCTCCATATCCAGCATGGCGGAGCTGGCCTGTTTATGGATGGCGGTCCCCTGGGTTCGCAATCTGCGGGCCGTGCCGGCGATCAGGTCGGAAGTGGACTTGTTCAGGATCTCCACCCTGTCGAGCACCAGCTTCTGATGGGCCAGGGCCAGGGCCACGGTGACGGCCACATCCAGCGCCGAGGCGGTGACGTTGATGGCGCGGCTAACTCCCCGGACCAGTTCCCCGTTGTTACGGATGATGATCTCCATGGCCAGCACCCCCTGCTGGTTCACGGCCAGTTGCTGCTGCAGGTCCATGATCCTCTGGCGCAGGGGATAGATCAGCTCTTCGGCGATGAACTGGTACTTGGGATCGTTCTGCCGGAGTTCGCGCTCCAGTTTGTAGCCAAGCTTCTGGTCGATCAACATCCCCACCTGGATCTGTTTTTGCAGCAGAATGGTCAGGGCTCGAATCTGCTTCTGATCCTCGGTCAGGGTCATGCTGTCCCGCTCCAGCATGTCGCGCCCTTTTTCCAGCGACTTGATGATATTGTCGATCACCGCCTGGGCGCTTTCGTATTGCAGGAAATATCGCTGCATCTTGTCCCCCACGCCGGGGATGAAGGAGAGCAGCTTGGCCACACCGCTGACGGAGAAATCCCAGCTGTTCGGGTCCAGCTTCCCCATCTCCACCGCCAGATCCACCAGCGCCTTGGCCACCGGGCCGCCATCGGCGCCTTTCAGGGAGAGCTCCTTGATGGGCCTGCGCAGCATGGCGCTTCTATGGGCCGAATCAGTCTGGGCCTTGGCGCCCAGCCTTTCCAGGGCCGCCTTTTTTTCGTTGCGCCCCTCCAGGTCCTCCTCGCTGGTGTTCATCACAGCTTCCACGAACTCACTGGCCAGCTTGTCCAGCGCCGGATCCACCTTCTTCTGGGGCGCCACGCCCATGGAGGGGAGGATCTCCTGTTTCACCTGCTCCACGTCCAGGCTCTGCAACTCTTCCTTACTTTTCATTTTAGAATCTGCCATGGTTCTTCTCTTTTCTCCTGTTGTCATATAAGTGCGCCCGGTTCGCCAAAGTCTCCAGCTCCTCCATGACGAACTCCATATCCATCGCCGCCGCGCCCTTGTGGGTCTTTATCCCGGCCAACGCCGAGGCCGCCTTGTCCAGGGTGGTCATGGCCGCCTCGTTGTCGGAAAGAAGATCCAAAGTCTCCTCCCTGGTTTTCTCCAGCAGGGCCAGCCGCTCGTTCAGCGCCTCCTCCTCATCCCTGGCCTTGGGCGATTTGTCCCTGGCCAGCTCCCGCAACCTTTTGGTGATATACCGCGGATCGATGGCGCTGACGCTTTTGAGCCTGGCCGCCACCTCTATCAGGTTATCGGCCGTGGCCAGGTATACCTGCTCCGACACCCCCAGGTATCGTCCATAGGTCAGCTCCTCTTTTTCCAGCTTGGAGTCGAGGATCTCCACGAAGTTGTCGAACTTCGCCTTCAGCCTGGGCAACTGGTTGAGCCCCTGGACCGACCCCACCTCCCGAAGATCGTCCTGCAAAGTGGCCAGCCGCTTCCTTGTTTCCTGGCGAATCTGCTCATGCAGCGCGTCCAGGTACTTGCGCGAAAAATAATCGTGCCGGAAATATCGGTTGAATATCCATCCCCCCACACCGATCGCCACCCCCGCCGAAGCCGCCGCCAGGGCGATGGGCGACTGAAAAAGCAAAAAACCCATGCCGCCGAGGATGGCCCCCGCGGCGGGATAGACACTGGCCGGATGGGTGATGGTATCCTTAAGCACAGCCTTATCCACCGATGTCCTGGAAAAATCAGACAACGCAACCGATCTCCTGGAAAATGTTCTCCAATAAATACTCCATATAAGTTTAGAACACTTCGGCCATCAGGTGTAGCTCCACCCGGGAAAGCCGCTCGAAATACGCCCGTTGCGCCTCTCCCGAAGCCCGGGGCAACGGCCTTTCCGGGCCCAGCCCGACGGCCTGGATCCGGTTCGGGTCTATCCT
>Ga0224511_10004875_pt1 | contig 10332 bp, 9 predicted proteins | sample SF_May12_sed_USG_2_FD_169988 | JGI IMG/M metagenome (GOLD analysis project Ga0224511, IMG submission 169988) | Sediment microbial communities from San Francisco Bay, California, United States - SF_May12_sed_USGS_8_1 | ecosystem: Environmental > Aquatic > Marine > Sediment | place: USA... | reverse complement strand
CTGGATAAACTTTTTTTACAATAATATATTCAGTATAGTTATTAATTAATTAATTATTATACAATTCTTATTTTGTGCATTGAAATACTTTCAACCAATATACAATCCATGATCCTTGAAAACCCGACAAATATAACAAACTAATAACAGCAAAACAATACTTTAACCAAAACTAAATAAGTTAGGTAATAGACTGATTCTTGAATCAAATCTTACGGGAAAATGTATTAAAATGATATTTAAAAATGATACTTTCACTGCCAACATTATAACTGCATGGTCATATATTAATACGTTTTTTTGAAAACAAATATCAAAAACAATAACAATTTTCTTCTTTGCCTCAATAGTGATATCAAAATTGATGACAGAACTGTTTTATTCAAAGGTGGTATGGTAAAGAGATATAACTAGTAAAGCAATTATTTGACTTTAGATCTAAAACGTTCTATTATTTACTAGAATTCAAATATTTGTATGATATAGAAGACAAACAACTGTACAAACATACTCAGCTCATACACTCGATACCACAATATATTAATATTAAACAACAGGTGTGTCAAAAGGATATAAATAAACAAATAAACAACAACAACGCCCTCATTGTAAAGATAACTAAATAAAAAAGATAAATAAACTCTTATGCACTATTCAAATATATAACAACCCTGACAATTATTAAAAGAATATAGACAACAACGTTGCGAGAAGATACAATTTACTGGAAAATATATCAACCAATATTTCAAGAAACACTAGACACCTCACTTCGAAACATCCAAAACAAAAAGTAATGGAAATTCTTCCCACAGACACTCATCTAGTAAAATATATAATAAAAGGTAATACAAAATAATATAAATAAAAAGAATAATAAAAAATAAAATATATAATTAAAGGTAAATCTTTGTGTGATTTGTGTAATAATAACGAATAAACAGTCACCTGTTCGGGGAATGTCCAAAAACACAAAATCTTTGGCACAATTTAACAGAATGTCTTCGAACTAAAAATGTTACATTCGAAATAACAAGACTAGAAACTCTACTTGGTATTGACCTATCGACAGCCCGCCCTCCAGTCCTGGTATTCATGACTTACGCATCGCTTGCCTGAACACTTATTATAATATGAAAGCCATTTTGCTCCATTATAATATCACTGACCAATAATCGGACTAGGTGATGGTGATAGCGTTTTTCATAGGCATGATTGACAAGTGAATACAATAGATGGCCCGACAAAGCTGGTCCGTCAATACGCCATTTTGGGCGGGCTGTCGATAGGTCAATTACAAAAGGAACTCATTTTTATATTAAGAATTTATTAACAGTATTAATGAAACGATTTATATATCTAATGAAACTCGACAAAAGAAATTCTTCTTTTACCATTTTCCTCAACTATATAAAAGAAAAATGAAAACTAACTCACTTATAGTTTCACGAAAAACGAATTTAGAATCAACTCGGACTTAATTTAAATATCCAACTAAATTACCAAATACATGTGCTAAAACTCATCTATAGATAGTAGAAAGTTTTTTGTTTAAATTTCTATCCATATGCTCGTATTATGATTATTACCTTTGTGTAACAATATTATGATGGATGATAATAATTGTACTTTGAAACAAAAATATGTATACATGTACATCTTAGCTTAAAACTCTATCATCAGAGATTACTATTTAAATCAAAGTTAAAATATACTTTTCCAACATAAATGATTAGAAATTGTTTGCGTACAATATTCTTTATTGTTTCCGTTTTCTATGTTATAATTACATGCAAATATGTAAAATAAATGACAAAAAACGCGAGTGGCCAATGGCTTGGACATTGGATTTGCGGACTTTCATAATGACAAATGATATATCCAGGAAGCCCAATTCTAAGAGAACACATAAGGACATAACATACACCATTTCGGAAAAATGTGAATTGGGAGCTGAATATCTTAATAATAATAATTATAATTTTTTAACAACCGTAATTTTTACTTTAATAAAACGCGCTTGAAAACTTCGACCAGCTTGTACTTTGGATATAGGCCGTTCTTCCTCGTGCGGCGATTCCATCCATTGATAAAGCCATCCACTCGTTCGTTTTTCCAGTTGTTATGGGTGTAGAGAATCAGATCCCCTTTCTGAAAACAAAACTATAGACAAAAAACGATTCTGTTCAAGTAAAATGTGGTGTTAAGTTCCTGTGTGGCGGCTGTAAAATGTCGCCCCGTACTTCACCATTGTGTATATATATTTTTCTGGTCCTCATGGACCATTGATTGTATGTTTGTTTACAATTGAAAAATAGAGTTCTGCTCATGCACAAGGGGGGGGGGCGTCAATGGTGTGGCATCTTTCATTACCACTGATGAACAGCTTCATTAAAACCGAGGCTGCTATTTTCTCATGCAGGCCTTGTTTCCTGAGGGCTTTTCCTTTAATCAGTTTTATTATAACGTACAAGTATTTGGTTAACCTAATTGCAAATAAAAACAAAATCAGAGACAGGGTAAAGATTTCCACTACCGACTGGTTTATAAGTGACCCTAGATATTGATGCTGAATACGCGTTTTATAATATTATAATAATATAATATATTTAGTTGTTCATTGGTTTTCGTGCAATTTGTTTTGTAAAAGGTCCAGAAAATAACTAAAGAAATACGTAAACTTGTCAAATGGTCGTACTTGTTATTAAACATAGCAAGTGCCCATAGATTATAATGCCGAGCAAATGTTTAGAGTAATAAGGTAACCGCATACGCTGTGTATTTCATAAACTTAAACATGCCCTTGGTATACGTCCTGTGAGCCTATGAGACTGATATGTTATATTACTAAAAGTTATAAGTAATGCTGGAGCTATATCTTGATACTCTAATAACTGATCACATACATGTGTGCAACAATATGCGAAGAATATTAAACAACAGGAATAGCAACACTGTATGCCAAAAAAAGGCATTCGTGCTCATCTTTATCAACATTATATTTCATACATCTTCTTACCTTCATGGAAAGACCAAGCGGCCCATTGTGGGGTATAACAGAGACGAACATTCTTGGTTTTCCTAGCAGATAGAAGTAGTCGAGGTCTAGTGACACCAGCCGCTCGGAGGCGTCACCGTAGTTCCCCTGCATTAACTCGTACACGTATCGACACACCTGCAATACACCAACGTGACATTAACAACATGGCTAAAGCATTGTCCACTGGTCCAATGATATAGGTCGTTAGGACATTTTCCACTGAAAAAGGGAAATCCCTCAAGCAGCATAGCCATATGGGGAAAATAGCAGCCTCGGTTTTATTGAAGCTCTTGGTAATGAAAGATGCCACACCACTGACGCCTTATGCCAAATACTTTCACTATGATACTCGCTTTAGCATTAGAAAATAAATCTGCATTTAGGATTATAAGTTATAAGAAAATCGTTATATCTTGAAAACATACTACCATTTTTCAATAACTAACTATTGTTCTTGTTTGTGCTTGACTGACGTCGCGCAATATTACTCCGCACCAGAACTCGTACATATATTTCCAAATCCAACAATAACCTATAAATATTGTTCTTACATTTGATGAAAGCGTACAGACGACAAAGTCACATCTGGCCAGCATGTGGACGTCCAGCAACATTCCCTCCCGTCCAAGACTCCCAGAATTCCTTACTCTAGGTGTGGCGAATTGTGCGTATGTTTGGTTATATAGGAACTTGTACTCCGGATAACTGAAACATAGTTTTGATGGCTAAACACAAAGTTTCAAGTTCATCCAGAACGTCATAGATTCATAAGGCATATTTACATATTCCCATGGCAGAAAAGATCACACTTCAACAACCTAATATTATCTAGTGAAACCCCGAGGATGTAGGCAGCATGGAAGAAGTTGTTAAAAGTTAATAAAAACAATTGTGACTCTTCTATGTATGGCGTAGGAATTGCATTTTTTAATTGAACATTGTACATGTATGCCTATTTTTATTCTCAAAACTAAATACGGCATAGCATGGCGGTCTGTCAAGCTTACAAGTCGTTCATGGTTCATCAGTACTTGTGTAACGTGCACCGGTTTAAAATGCCTCTAGCTATATATTAAATATTTCAAGTTGGCTATCATGCCAATGCGATTCGACAAATGATTGATACAATGATTGGTTTATAAAAAAATAATCAACAAGAATTAACTCAACTGAATATGTACACTATAAACGATCTCTGAACTATCAGGCGTGGTGCTACGGGAGCATGAAGCTACACGTGGGATGGTGGGTTCCCACTGCCGATCAGATCAACACGATTATCCCGATCACCTAAACTTCCCAATTAACCCCGACCAAGCTCGAGTAAAAGGCGTATACACGACTTCTTCTCGAACTCTAGTCGATTACATGCGCTCGATTATCCCGACCTATCAAGAGCTTTGCACGACCTCAACTCGACCTCTGCTCGATTGCCGCCAGATCTTCATCCGACTGGATCGGGATTACGATCGGACATTACTCGAGTAGAAATCGGGAAGATCGGGTAACGATCGGGTACAGATCGGGTTAACAATTTCAATCCGACCAAACACTAGATCGCTACACGAATGCTTCTCGATCAACTCGATCTTCTACTTGACAAATGATCGCTCCTAGAGCGCTTCGCGATGGGCTTGGCTACACGATCCTACTCGATTGTCAAAAATATTGGGATAGGGAGCCCGAGTGATGCCGACCAAGGAAGACCTTCACGACCACTCCCGATCACTCATACCGAACGAGCCAGACCAGTACCCGATTGCTTGATCGGGCTTGATTGAGTTGATCGTATCGGCAGTGGGAACTTAGCAATAGCAGAAACCTACTGGGCGCGATGAACTCGGATTATCGCTTTTGGGCTAGGCCATACGAACAGGCGGACCTTAATTCAAGAGAGCCCAGGCTTTTACTGTCACCGTTAGTACCAAGCGCAATACTATGGTTTTATAAAGATGATACCATTTGTTTAGAGAAGTTTACACACCTATAACGAGTAGGAGACTGCAGGTGGTTCGGTCTCTTCTGGTATGAACCTTTAATCTGGCATCAGGCTACACATAGGTTGGTCTCCACTAGCATGAACCTTTAAGGGGGAGAGGCAGTGCTAAATGTCCAATGGTTTGTCCTGAATTGATAAAGTTAGAAAGAAGGACGTAAACAAAACTTTGAACCTAAATTGATTCGTCTTTTGTGGACAAACTATTGATGTTTTACCTACCGGTATGAACCTCTAATATATTCTCCGTTAATGCATGAAGTTAAATACAGCTAACTGTGAATGGTGTTTTTATTATAATAAAATATCTGCTGGCCGGCGTGAAATCCATTGTTTTGGCTAATCAGTGGTAAACAATAATAGTTTTGTGTTAATCCTAAAAAATGTTATTTTTGAGGTAACATAACAATATTTTATTTATTTTATCTCAATATGACTGCTAGTTTTTTACGTGATAAATGACTAGGTTGGAATGCCTTTGGCCATAAAGCCATGCCTCTTTCCTTTAAGATAAGTAGGAACTATTACCCAGCAAATGTGCTCACATTGGGTCGATATCGGCTGGAAGGCGGAATATCGGCAGCGGTTTGACGATATCAGTCCGATATCGGGTCGATATGTTTAATGCATAAATGTATTTTGTCCTCTAAAGGGGACCTATTTGTGAAATATATGTTCAATACAGTCGTGTATGTCGATACAGTTTGTATAATTATAATATAACCACATTGACATTTGTATGGGCATATCGGCCCGATGTCATAAAAAACAGTCGTAAAACTTGGAAATCGGCCCGACGTCGCCCCGATATCAGTTTTACCAGGGTTTAAGTTTTGCCGGTATAGATTAATGTGTTTGGTTTTTATTTTTAAAGGTTTGGAAAAAACAATAAAATTCGTTTTAACTTTAAGGTGAAAATAAGGAAACGTACGCGTTGCGTTGTAGTGTGTAGAGGTTGTTTCCCTTGGCAGTAAATGGATCTCTAATAAAATTCATCAAACATTGTTAAACAAATCAAGGCCTATGTATAAAGGTAGTTTTCGTTTAGATATTGTAATTTATTATTATAAATTTTATTTATTAAAAGTAGAAAAACAACGGTTTGATTATTAAGTGCGAGCCCGGATATGCTCTGAGACTTTTAAAAATCAAATGCTGCCTTATGCTTACTTTTATGTTTTAATAATCACTGCACAACCGTATTCACTGAACTGTACAGGAGGTTCTAAATGTAAGATATATAAAAACATTGCTAAGTGTTCTGATTAATTTTATTGGGAGGTCTGTTTAAAGGGTTTCGAAGGAGTTTCCCTATTTTTCCTGAATTAAGATTTTGATAATATTTTGTATACCAACAGCCTATGTCTTAACTTAGTGAAAAATAAAATAAAAATCATTAGGTCATCGGTCTTGTTTAGATTTTATAGTACGATGGTTTCAAAAAAATTTATAAATCTCCAAGCACCTCAAATAACAACTATTTAAGACCGACAGTAGAAATCAAAAGAATCTTTTGTTTGCATTTGGAAACAATAGTATTACCGTAGGGTTAAAGGGTTGTAGGGTCAATGAGGTACTGCAATAAACATGTTACGTTTGGTAAAATATTGCCATTGGTGAAGTTAGTACCTTTGTTCTGCCTGTTTAAATATACGATGGTCGTCACTAGCGATGAAGACTTTTCGCGTCACTTTGCCATGGATCGACTCATAGGCATCGTACCTGGAGACATCATCATTCGTGCAGCATACATGGCATCACTTTTAATCATATTTTGGTAATTAATGTTCGTTTATATTTACGGTAACACGTGCTTGTGAATTCAAAGGGCCAACTTTTGGCTTAATGCGCCAAAATAAATCGATATAATCGAAAATGTGTTTTTTCTATAAACAAACTGCTAATTAAAGCCAAAAGTCATTCTTCTTCAAAATACTTATATTTGTTTTTGTTATGCTCTTGTTTTCATTTTTACAATAGTATTATCCTTGACAAAATAGTAAAAACAAAGGCAAAACAATTTTTGGTCCGAGATTAAACCGTGTAACTAACCAGGTGGAAACATGATCCATGTAGTCAGACAGCGCATGCGCATCGGCCTCAGTACCGACCTTGTCCGTTAAACGAATCTGCACACTAAAATAGAGCAGGCATTATAAAAAGATATTATGAAATACAGTGAACTCGACTGTTCCGTGTCAGTAAAGAATGTCTCTTTGAAACGAAAGTTTAGAGAAACAACTGCATTTATTGTCAAACAAATAAATCTTTCTTACTGTGATAAAATTCAGAAAAATGTTTTAAACTACCTGATGTTGTAGTTTTTTAAACAAAATTATATCACATTAAATCAAAATCGTTTTTAACAAACATCGATTCATTTGAGGAAGTCCCTACGGCTGACCCGGAATAGTCGTACGTGAATTAGGTCAAATTATCAGCGAGTATGTCAAAGAAGTTGGATTTTTTAAAATGTTGGTCAGTGGTAAATCATCTACAAATGCATATGTAATAAGTATATGTATTATTGCAATTATTGCTTTAAATGAAAGTTTTAACAGCGGCAAGTAAACAATGTTCTTGTACTTTCACTTTCCCGAAAAGGGGTGGAGTTAAGCGTTTGGTGATGACGACTTAAGTTAATCAAATTTTGACAGCCAACATCAAGCAGTCAAGAGATATGTAAATACAATGTATGACCGGATAATCAAAACATCAACATATTATATTATGCTTTGTCACTGCGTACAGCAAATTTGGTAGGCTTATTTGTAAACATTTAAGTTTGCAATTCAACTTAAGGACACAAAAGAAATGTTTGCCATGTGCATTTCATAAAGGGTTGTTGGCGGTTTAGACCAGTTAAGTAGCGTGTAAGCTACCTTTATCAAACAATACACTAATGACACTTGAAAGCAAAGAATTTTAAATAAGGAATTTTTGAAATCTGAAACGTGATCAACATGTTTATACGATACGTTTTTATGTCCTTTTCCTGATAAGAATAAACTAAATTTTACTTAATGCAATGAACATAAATCCTCTACGGGCGCCGTACGTTGTCTATTTTATTCAAAGCTTGCACGATTTAACGGCACCAGTTCGGTGGCAGGAACAAATCCTAAAACGAAAAGTCGATTTTCACACATCGTACGGTGGCTGATTAAGCCTAGGTACTACTACAGTATTACCGGCGCCCGTACGGTGATATGCAGGGTTTTTGAGGATAAAGTCATATCGGTTTGGCGCCGTTCGTGGTTTTGAAGGGCAATTTAAAGCGTCCGATGTCACCAGCGGCCGTTCGTGCGCCGTATAGCTCAAATTTCAAGGTCACGTGAAATTAACAATGTCCGGACTCTTATTTAAGCCAAAACGTCTAAGAAACCCCAGACCTATGACCCTTTATTTGTTGAAACCATGTGATATTAACAAAGTACTTTACTTAAACATGTACAGTAATTCTTTTTATTGTATGCCTGCTTACACTTTTCCTCGATAAAAGATTGTTGGTTGTTTTAATTAAATAAAATAGCTTACTTTTGAATATAATAAACTTTACAACATTATTTCGGGCGTAAAATGCTCTGAGTAGCGATGCCCTTTGAAACATATCGGTTCGCAGTAAACGCAACGTGTAAATAAACTTCGAAGTTCATAAAAAATATTACAAGTAGGTTTTTCGTTATCGCCCGGAATTGCCATGACCCGAAACTGCCAAGTTCACTGTAGATATTATACAGAAAACAATATAATCTTAAACAAAAATAATAATCTCACTTTTTAACAAAAACGAGTTTTTAGCGAATCAGTTCCTAACGAAGAAACGAAAAATCATGTTTGAAAAGAAGTAACATTTATATCAATGCTTGATTCCGCAAAACTTCAATCCCCCTTCTGTAATGTTCTTTTGTTCGTGTAATAAGGTTTATTACACAGGAACAACAATGGGTGAAATTTCCTAAAACTGTCAAACATAATCATTTAGAACAAATTTTAATCCAATGGATTATGATTGTGATTCTCAGGAGACAATCTGACTTAGTAAATACAACAGAAAACGTACTTCCCGTGTGTGATAAACATAATCAAAACAACGGGAACATACAGAAAGGGGAGATTGGACCTTTACGTGTGTAAATACCCAACTGTAGGGGATTGCAACCCCATCGTGTCCATCCTGGATTCCAGCAGGGTTTGAAAGTCCTTGGTGGTGGGGGCAAAGTTCCTAAGAAGCTGGTCTATCCACCACACATTCGGCTGGCTGTGGAACTTTAGCAGGTCGTCAGCGAACTGCTCTGGTATCTCGTACGGGTCAAGAGGTTGATCGATTTGGTTGGCTAGCACGCAGATATTCGTGGAATTGATTGAATTGCTGAGTTCAACTATTCTTGCTGAAACATTGAAAAAGTGTTATTTAATTATGATGTTATTTAAAAATGTGGTACACGGCAGTTTTAATAAGAACATTTTATAATGTACCTTCTTGGATTACAACTTTATGCATGTGTACATCGTAGAAACTATCGCCAAAAGACAAGAACGTTTGTTAGTAGTAAATAGCGCAATAATTTAAAACAAAATTGTTGACAAAAGAATGTCCTTATATCAAATATTAGAGGGAATTCACTCTATCAAGTAATAACAAGTTATGTACCACTGCCAAAGGCAAGTTTCTTACCGGCATTTACGCCCTGACACTTTTCAACGTGGCAAGAGTTAGTCGACACGAACCCGAAGTCCTGATGCAGACCAGAGTAAGTGTAGAAATATTTTTCGAATTTCGCGTCGATGACCATGTGTCTTCCCGTGTAGTATGCTATTATAAAACACCCGGAAGTGCGATGCAGAAAGCTGCCATATCCGCCTCCATGAGTATTATGGCAGACGACATAGTTAGTTGTTCCATTGCACGTTTGTATTTTCTGTTGAAGAAAACTTAGACAATAAGTTCGGTGTCAGGACAATCCATAGCTGAACCGATACAGTTATTTCACTCATAACACTGATTTCAAAATGAATAAAAATAATACCCCGACCCAACCACCCACCAACCCAACACAACCACTCACCTGTGCCACCCACCACGCCTAACACACCATTTCGTCCCAACACACCGAACTATACGTCCTGCTCACCTCGCCCAACACACCCACCCGCCCCCACAAACTCACCCACACGTCCTGCTCACCTTGCCCAAAACACCCACCCGCCCCCACAATCCCTCCCACACGTCCCACTTACCTCGCCCAACCCACCAACCCGCCCCCACAATCCCTCCCACACGTCCCACTCACCT
>Ga0224511_10004873_pt1 | contig 10334 bp, 2 predicted proteins | sample SF_May12_sed_USG_2_FD_169988 | JGI IMG/M metagenome (GOLD analysis project Ga0224511, IMG submission 169988) | Sediment microbial communities from San Francisco Bay, California, United States - SF_May12_sed_USGS_8_1 | ecosystem: Environmental > Aquatic > Marine > Sediment | place: USA... | reverse complement strand
CGGATGCGTTACCACTGCACCACCGAGTCAACTGACAGTATCGATTGTAGTCAAGCCATTTAACTGTTTCGACGCAATGGGTCGAAACGTAAATAAGAGTAAATTTGCGGGCCAGACATTTTCAACAAATGCATTTTTTCTGTAATATTTTTACATGCAAGAATAACTATATTTGGCAGTTTCTCATATTTACTGGAGTAGGTTTCGCTGCTTAAATATTGTTGAAATGTAAGATGTAAATAATTCTGACCTACAAGATACAGACCTAGCATCTTTAATAGATGTAATCCGGAACTCGGTATTTTATGGAAAAAACCCAGCTTATAGAGGGGTACAAACAAAAGTGGCCTATTTCATTATATTTAAAAGCACATACCTCATCACTAATTGGACGCCGCAGAGACATTTTATTGGTCGAATGTGACTTATATAACGGTTAATCTTTGTTTGTACCTCTCGCTTAGCTGCTGGGTTTTTCCATCAATAACCAGTTACGGATTAAGTCTATTACCTCCAGTTACTGTCCCTGTCCCAGTCATACTTCCGGTTGGCAAAGTGCCAATTCCTCCAATGACTACCTTGATCAACATGGTCGCTATAAAGAGTAGAAATCGTTTGTTTTATAATAATATATGTACAAATTTTACGAAAAACATCAGTGCACTTATACATTATTAATTGCATTTAGAAATAGATTTTAATATCGTCTTTGAATATTTTGGCTTCAATGGTAAGTGTTTCAACGTATGGTGTTTTACGCTATGACAAACCAGACGTTAACCAGTTACTTACGAAATCCACCTGAAACAAAAGACAAAACGGATGTTAATTTATCAACTTATATTCTAGTAACCTCAGTGTCATAACACCTTTTTGAATATGTTTTCCAATTTTTGAATATTTTCATGTTAACTTTTCAAACGTTCGCACCATACAACTCCACATGTTTAAACGTAACAGTTTGCACCTAACAAAATATATCGAGGGCTTGGTGCAAAACTATTGTAACTTCTTAAATAAAATGAGGTAGTTACAACAGTTTTGCTCCAAGCCCTCGATATGCATGCCTACTCAAAGGCCGTGCCGACCGTAGAGCCTCATACGTTGCTATGCGTTTTTTAGTATTCAAAGCAGTGTTTTATTAATCGACGGAAATTGTTTCGACGTACATCATAGTATTTAACGCTCAATATATACCGCGTGTGTTCTTCGATGCACACGCACTGACCACAGTCAGCATGTTATCATGTTTGCCGTACATTACGTCATAGATATTAAACACTTACATACAAGGTTTGGTTCAACTTACAGTATTTACAGCAGTGTTCCTGTGCCCATTGTGTGTACCGCGTGTCGGTACAGACGGACTGACCGTAGTCAGCGCAGTTGGTGATTATATCATTGGAACATGTAGACGTGGCTTCATGAACAAATATATCGTCAATGAAAATAGTGAACCGACGCAAAGATTGTCTTCACTTTTCTTTCTTTCTTGTAGGTTTTATAGATAATTATATATTTTTAAGCTTTATATAAGTACATCCTTAAAAATATTGACGTTTTTCATATTTTACATTACACATAAAAGATCGTAACAGTAATGGTAAAGGAAAATATAATTTTACTCACTGTATTGACCTGAAAAAGTAAAAACTCGCTTGTTTAAATAATGTATGGATGTACATTTATCTAAAAGAACTGTGAAGGAAGAAAAGTTGTTCCTTAAGTTATCCTCTGAAACGATAAAGTACACTGTATAACTAGATAATCAAAAGAAGTTTGCCAGAAAGTACTAAAGTTAAGAGAGAAAGCATTACGAGGGCTTGGTGCAAAACTATTGTAACTCCTTATATAAAATGAGGTAGTTACAATAGTTTTGCACCAAGCCCTCGATTTACCTCCGGTCACAGTTTCGGTTCCGCCTGTACCTGTGCCGGTTCCGATTATGGTTGTTGCTTCAACAAACGAACTATACATTTAATTTATCATTTGTAAACATCGTTCATCTGGAAACAAAATCAATTTGAGTAGCCCATTGATAATTTTTAGTTCAATTAGTTCTCACATCCCATATCGGTAAGAAATAATGGAGTCGTTTGTAGACTGAAGGGGCTATTTGTGGAGTAACAAGGATCGCTGATTAGTCCAAACTGACTGCCGTTATTACTTCCCTTTTATATAACAATCGACATAAATTCTCACACCTCAGTGTAATTAAGTTTGAAAACTTACTCGAAGAATGCATTTAAATGTTTAGAATGTTAAAGCAATGCACCGTTCCGCAAAATTTCCAACTCCGCCCAATGCGGTAGATTTGCTTTGATCTTGTGAAGGCTTGTGAAGGGGTCTTTCTTTTGTGTTTTCTAGGTCAGATTGTCACCTGGCGATATAATCCTAATCTATTGGATTAAAATTGACCATATATTGTTAAAAATGATCATGATTGACAGTTGCGGAACGGTCCATACGGACAGACAGAGTGACAAAAAGTTCAACAAAAAGATGTATAACAAATAGGATTTTGGTGCAGAAGGAAGGGGTATAGTAGAAAAATAAGTTACAGCCTGTGCTCCCGAAGCATCAGGAAAAACGATAAACTGGGATTTTATCGCGATTTATCGGCGTTTGGAGTCATTGAGCAAGGTTACAATATACTGATATACTAAATATTGTTTTTGAAGTAATACAAATTTAATAACCAACACGATAATCACTAATGCTGATGTTCATGATAAAAAGACTCACAGTAAGTTCTTTTTTTCTGATTTGACAGCATGCCATCAAAAAGTAGGGATTTGGGGACTGTTTCTAAGTAGGAAAATTAGGGATCTGGTGTACAAGGTAGGAAAAGGTAAGACAAGCACGGTCTGCTGGTCAATCTGGATAGGCGATCGTTGAACGTGAACGATGTAACTTACAGAATCCACCTGGAAGTGAAAACAAAGAATACATAATCAGTATTCTACATTAAATCATTTACTAACATATTTAAAATATATTTAACACTGTTATAATTTAAATTGATTGGCAATACAACAAAAGTGAGTTATCGTGTAAATGTTAATTATTTAATAATATTCATAGATTATAATTATGCTTAAATGCATACATCTGAAATCAACTTACATCCAAATTGGCTAGTTTTAAGCAGACAAAACTGAATGATCATGTTTATACAATGTATCTTAATATCTTTAAATATTTTTTAAAATATCTATATATCTGTAACTATTCCGCGTGTGGTGATATGGAAATGAAATGATTTAACTGCCATTTGGCCCATACATGTTTCTCCAATTCAAGTAGGGTAAAGTTGTGTTACTGACACAAGTATGTTCACTCGGTTCTATTTACACTGCGACTCAGCGTGGCAGTAAGAGTAGAAGTGGGTTTACTGGCCGTCGTGATATATAACTTGTGAAGTGTTGGGAATCAAACCCAAACAAGATGTGTTAAAACCGTTAAACTGGCATCAACTTACAGAACCTGCAGCAGTTAGCCATGGCCCACTGACTGAACTTGGAGTCACTGCACATAGATGCTCCATAGTCGGGGCAGTTGGCGATCTTGTCAGCTGTACACGCGGGACCGACTACAAAACAGTGTGTATTTCCTCAGGTAATGTAAACATATGTACTTGTATGTACGAATCATGGCTTTGCTTAATATACTCTCTGAACAAGCAATAGTAATTGAAAACTCTCAAACGTCATACTGTGCTGGATGCACACCTTTGAAGCGAAAAAGACGTTTTTATATCGCCAGTAAGTATAATACAATTTTAACAAAGAAATGTTTGAACCCACATATACATTTTACACTGTTGCAAGAACTTGATCAATGAATGTTTTACAAAGCTATATATGTTCCCTTTTTCTTTAATCTATTTATTTCTATTTGCAAGTCCCATACATACCGTTTGTTTGCGTGGCACAATGTTTCCCCTCATAGCCGGGATGGCAGACACACATGTAGTCAGTGGGGCCGCTGTAGCAGCGTCCATTGATGCAGGGGGATGGAGAACAATGATCTCGTGCTGGAAGGAATTCATGGATGAGTAACTCGACACGAGGTGTCTGACGTTCACATGCTGTATTGTGGCTGGTGTCTTGAAATCACAAGAATTACTCTTACCGACCAAACTTGTTGGCAAAAAGAAATGGAAATGTGCATTACATTTATTTAGATGTATACAAATTTATATACAAAACATAAACATTTTATGTCAGAGGAAAATTGGTTAATAAAATGTTTAAATTTACCTTTTTGCGTGGGGAAGGGTCGGTGTTTACGAGTCAGTCGGTCTTTTTATATGTTATTAAGTTGAAATGTTGCGCATTGCGTTAGTTAGCAAATACAAAGAAAAACGTGAACAATGAAGTAACGAAATCAAAACAAAGATCTACCATGGTCGCCACATTTTCCCTGATTGCATAAATCCCCAACACAACACTCATTGCACACAAGAGCGTTCCGTTTGACATGTGACCTTTTCCCGACCAAAGCGACTTCAGATTGGGCCGGCCAACACGCCTGAAGAAAAATTAAGAAAATGGCTTTTGTAGGCCATTATCATATTCCTGTTTGCCACGCGATGGTGGAGCATGTTATCTTACCACATATATGTGACAAACTTTGTCATCATGTTGTCGGTAAGACACATTCTTATTTGGTGATTCATATGAAAACATAGCTTTGTAAGAAAATAGATCATATAAATCAATAACAATCCCCCTTCAAAATTCGTTAAGGACCCGGATGTTAAGAACTATTTGACAAAGTTTGAATTGCATTGATTATGGCATGTTTGAATCCGTGTCCTTTACTCTGTTCCTACATGTTCATCTTGCATTCTAACCATTCTGCTTGGTTGTAGGCTCATATACTTTAAGTAAACTCAGAAAGCAACGCAGCTGACAGTAATACATAAAGAAATGATATTTATCATACCGCGGTGTCTCTGCAGCCCATGTTGATGAGCTCAGTCCCATTGGACTGTTGAAGCCGGACAGCAAAGCAATGCTGAAAAGAAAGCAGAATGTTTGAAACCACACATTTTAGCAGAATGCCAGTAGCTGATCTTACTTGATATAGATAAAATTTATGATTTAATCACCGTGCTAGTAAGAGGCCCGGTCGGGGTTCGTGCATTTGGTAGTTTGACTGCTTTTTAGGACTTAGCTAATAAGACACGGCTAAATGCAGAATGGCTTGCCTTAAGGTAAAGAAAACCAAGCAGCACATAATACGCAATTACTAGATGGCATAGCGGTTATCTATTTTATCTACGCCATTGCACATTACGTCATGATAGACAATAGGTTGCTGGAACGTTTGGATTACTTGAAAAAATAACGGCATTGAATGTCTCCATTGCTCGACAATTACGGACACTATGGGTGTTACAAAATGCAAGTTTTATAATAAAAAAGAGAAGAAAAAAAAAAGAAAAAAAGAGCTACACGAATAATTATTTCAGTGTCTTCATTAAGAACGAACATCACCTCATTAGGCGAGCACGTGACGACTGTTTCACACGCGTCTGTGATAGGCAGGTCCTGGCATGATAGGCACTTGAGCCCTGTGCTGCCTTCAATAAACACACGTGGATAATACAGATGTGTTTATTTCATTTTTTAAAAGATAGACCATCAGTATTTTAACATAACTACTTGTAATTTTGATGAGAAAAGCCAGACTTATTGAAAGAAAACTTGCCAAAATGCTTTCTGTTGTTTTGAGAAAAAAAATCCCAAAACACAAAGACGTTTGATCCATTATATCACAAAAAAATTGTAACGTCATTTAAATGTGTCACTCTATATAACGTTTAACCCATGATCCGGAAAATGCATTATACGTTTGCTTTTTAAGATGTGGCATCTTGGTCTGTGGTATTGTCAGGATATACCAAGACGCGTGTAGCAAAATTGTTTTAGAAAATAATGATTCATGTTTGTAAAAGTCCCAAATCATATCTGCTTTAAACAAGACGATTTATTGCTTTCGCCTTACGAGCCTACTCCAATCAAATTGATTTTCCTAAATATTCATGTCAACCAGTATGGATTGACAGTAAACAGCATGCTTAACAATTTTAGAAATATTTACATAATTTAACTTTGAATAATGTTAACATTAAAGATATAACAATAACCGATGTAATTATGTTAATATGTACATACTTTGTAATATCGCGCCTATATTAAGAATACCCGTGCAAATATATTACGCCATACAGTATGGTCACAGTAATTCTTAATATAGGGACACAATTACGATGTATATGCATTTACACATCCATGTTAATATACGTAGTTTAGGTTGTGATTGTGATAAAAATACACTGAAAGCACAAAGGAATTCAAGTTATATACATGTTTTCTAAGTAAACAAAATATGTAAAACAAGAGGAAGTGACTTACCTTTTATTACACACGCGGTAATAGCATAAATTAAGACTTTTATCGACATTTTGAAATTACATGTATACGATGGCCCCCTGTTCCCTTTCAAGGAGTGATTGTCTGCTTAAATAGGCCAACTGGTGTAATGATAATGTGATGGTAGTCATAGAATGTCTTACTAGAGGTCTTATACGACAACAAATCATCATCAGTTACAATTTCAGAGAACTAGATAAAACAAAAATAAATGTAGCTTGATTACTTTACTAATTGTTCACAGCTGTGAAGCTTCTTATCTTTCTTTTTCGTGTATATATTGTAAAATTGCCCTATTAGTATGTCACCTTTTGGTATTTACATTTCAATTGTATAAGAAATTTACATTATATAAAATTATGTAATTAGTTTGATCAATCTGCTTAATTATCAGTTAATGTTTTAAACGTAAGACGATCTAAGGTAATACTTTAAAACATGTTTTTATCAAATACGTGGAATATTTTAATTTACAGGTAGTATTACAAGGGAGGTAATCGTAAAGTGACACTTCTACGTATTCTGGTGGAGTTATGTACAATCTCATTTTAGTAAGCGTTAAACAGCGGTCTACGATACTAGTATGGTTAAGTATTGTGGGACATTTTGGCCTATACATAAAATATAAAACCACTCACAATTTATTTACTTTAAAAAACGAAATTCCTAAGAATTATGGAAATATGAAATGTTAAAAAATATGTTATTATTTAAGGCCATTATTTCTCAATTGAAAGGTCCAATTAGACCTCATTCAGTTATCAGAAAAATGCATTCCGTTGTTTCGTTTTGTAATAGTCGACATTATATTTGCCCGCATAACTTACTTTGTTTTAATATTTTGTCTCTGCATTCGCCTTTATATTGATATATCTTTTCAATAGATTTGCGTTTGCAGATACAATAAGTAAAGGACAAAAACCGAACCAAACTTAGTTATTGTTCGAGCCTGTGAAATAAAGAGGTCAAGATAGTTGTGTATATCAAGTCACTTTTTCCATGAATGGCAAAACAATGTCAACCATTATATGCGCGCTAGTGTGAAGTCAGTACATCCGCCGATTACTATTTTGTTAATATAGAAACGGTCCAAACCTATAACCAACGCACACTTGCATGATAAATCTACTTTTAACATCACATTTCGGTTTTTGCCGGGGTATCTGCATTGTGCTTATTTCATCCAATGTTCATTGTCTTCATGCTTACTTCATCAATTGCCCTAATTTCAAAACCTCGTAAGTCAACTTTTACAATTATCTAGTAATTGGTATCGCAGAAATCTTTGTTCCAAGCTCTTCACGGTGGAGTAATTTATATCCGCGCGTGGTTACTAAATGACAAATCAAAATGGAAGTCTAAAACCACAAGTTAATTTATTGCATATACATTAAAATTTCCAACTACGAGTTTCTCAAAACACCAAGACAAGATTTATTTGGTTATGGACATAATGTGAAGATCTGTCTAATAAAACTATTTATAACAAAAGTCTTATTTAACTTTTAATTTAATCATCCAAATTAGTATTGTTTTCTTTGTTATAGTTGTCTTTGTTATATATATAGTTGTCTTTGTTATTATTTAATTACACGGCAACTGCGGTTGGTCCTTGTTCTTACCTTTGTGTCCAGTATTAGTCAGTCAGGTGCTGTCCGGGTAAAAATAATTAAACACTTGACCATAACCTATTAGAAACACATACAATGCACCGGCTTGACCACAAATAGGTTGTAGAAAGCAGCTTATTCATTGTTAGTCATGTTTGCGTATATCTACTGTCTTTTATTTTAGTTACATGTATACGTATTTCATTTGTTATGGCTGGATTATTTCAATCGATTTACCCTGGGAAGAGCAATGGTTGTTTTTACAATTCAAAAACGTATCCGCGTTGCAAAATACTGTTTTATTTAAACCAATTTGACAAATAAAGCACACAAAACATTTCATGTTGAATCTCACTACAACCAACTAGAGACATTGCCAGCTTTTACCAGTGTTTTAAGAAGATGTAAATAGACTTCTTTTAATTGTAAAAAGGATCCCAATTGCTGCGCATGTACATGTACATAGTCTAAGTTTCATTGCGATTATGCTCTATGAAAAGTGAGGAGATTACTGAAGATGATGTGTGCTGCGTATTGTTCTGTGTATGTTCTGTGTATGTCTTGTTGTGCAAACTGTGTTATTTAAAATTTAGGTGCAGTCAGATTATACTGTATGTATTGCGTAGGGAAATTTTACAAAACTACTTATACGCACAACTTTCGAGATTTTAAACCGGAGCTATCAATGATAGTCCATTACAAACGTATGAATACAGTAGCTATTTAACAGCGTTCGTATAACGTAAGAGTTACGTACCTTTAGCGTCACTCTTGCTTATTAAGCGTATGTCTAGCACGTCTAGCGTATCCAGCGTATGCCTTGCATATGTTAGCGTATTCGTAAAGAATATGCTATACGCTCGCATACGCTTAACAATTGTGAATATGTCCAAAACATTATTTTGCCTCTGTATGCCTAATGTTCCTGGTCCCACCGCACTTACGTTGCTGTAGAGTTGCTTGAACTGTAGGGAGAAAGGACAAAATTTAGATAACGCTCATCACCCACACAAACTTGGGAAAACACGGGCGTTGCCTTAGCGGTGCATAAGCCGACATTGCTATAGCGTTGGCGTAACTTTAGCGAGTGAATGCTAGCGATGGTCCCACAAAGACACCTTCATACCAACGCTAAACCAAAGTTCAGCAACGCAATGGATCGCTGCTTCAACGCCCGACACCGCTCCAGCAGTTCCGTATCCGCTCCTAAAACGCTTACAATCGCCCACCAATGTTTGTGCAACGTTTAGTCACCGCCCGGGAAAAGCAGCGGTGGTTCAGCGTTCAAGATTTCTGCGTTGGTCTAGCGGACCCAAGCGTCCAAACACTTGCGTCTAGAGGTGCCAAACTTTGACTTAGCGTTGTTATAGCGGCGCGGAAAATTGACCCTTTCTCACCGCTCGCAATATTTTGTGCAGCTCAAAACTTTCGGAGTGATAGGAGAGATCATAAGCGGTGACCAAGCGGATACGGCGTTTCCTTAACGGTGGCCAACGTTTGTTGAACTGTAACGAGCGGTGATGAACCTTTCTCACCGCTCCAGGAACACTACAGCACCGTTCGTTCGATGGGGCTTTAACACATATCAGTGCATGCGAGCGTATGAGCATACGCTCGCGTACTTTGATGCCGTACATTGTAGAGCGACTTCACTTATACCATTGCAGACACACTAATTTCACGTTCGAACAACCTGCCCAGTTTCAAACCAAACTAATTATATACATACATTTTCTTGGTGAACATGTAGTTGTTAACTAGTCTGAGAGATGATATTCAATGATAATTTGCTAAAAACTGGCTAAATCGATGCCACTTACATCGAACGCAAGACCCTGGTTGAAAATTATAGTAATTATCTTTCAGAGCAAGCAGGTTAGATCGGAGATTTACGATTCTGCGTTATTTATGTTTCTTTGTTTTCATTATTTTCAACATACGGGGTCATAATAAAGCTAAATCTTTTAAATCCGAAACATGCCCAATCTCTAAACAATACAAAGACTTGCGTCGGAACCTGATAAGTTGAAGTTTATTAAAATTGTTTGATTTAATAATGATAGTATCTGGAAGACGAAAGAGAAGCTTTAAAAACGAACAACGTCAGGTGAATGATTAAATAAGCGCTCTCTCCGATATGTTATTACGCGATCGATACGCAAACGGCATTGATGTTTAAATTTAATTTGAACGACAGGTCCTTACATTACAAGGATAGAACGAGCGATTTGCAATCTTTTCTATTAGATATTGTGTTTGCACACTCGCACGAAATGTATGT
>Ga0224511_10004872_pt1 | contig 10335 bp, 6 predicted proteins | sample SF_May12_sed_USG_2_FD_169988 | JGI IMG/M metagenome (GOLD analysis project Ga0224511, IMG submission 169988) | Sediment microbial communities from San Francisco Bay, California, United States - SF_May12_sed_USGS_8_1 | ecosystem: Environmental > Aquatic > Marine > Sediment | place: USA... | reverse complement strand
ATAGCTCAGTGGCTATAGCACTTTGGGTTAGCGGGATAGCCCAGTGGCTATAGCACTATGGGATAGCGGGATAGCCCAGTGGCTATAGCGCTATGAGTCAGCGGGATAGCCCAGTGGCTATAGCGCTATGGGTTAGCATGATGACATAGCGGCACAGTTCAATAACTACAGCACTGGATAGCTCGGTGGCTACTGTGCTGGGCTTGCCATCCTAAGAACCCGGGCAACTCTTGTTGTGAATGCGTGTTCCTCTACCTTCCCATCGTATTTCTGATTGTCACGATCATCCATGGTCTTAATCTGAGGTATCCAGAGAAGTTAAGTCTTTTAATAGAATACTCGCATAAATTTTTGTTCAAAACCAAACAAAATGCCTCCCCTGTGAGGTGGAGCATTGGTACTGATCCGCCCGTGGTCTTCCTTGCTAAATTGTAAATGGTGTACCAACAATTATCTACTCTAGCAACTTCACAATAACTGTGAGGAGGCCATACACGAGAAAAAAACTGATAGTATACTGTTGCTGTGTCATTTATCCGCCATTAAAATCACACAGAAATAAATGGTGGTTAGAATCAATCATACCAGATCACAGTGGTTTTCTGATCCAGCTAGACTAGACAATCATTCTATTTCTATCTCATCATTGGTTGAGTGTGGTCTATCTGATTCATATTCTAACTACCAATGGCCAGAAGATAAGTCACTGGTCATTTATTCAAGACTTTTATTACTTTTAATACAATTCAGTGAGATTGTCTTATATCCATGTTTGGTCATCTCTAGAGAGCGCCTATTTTAGTGGATATTCCATCCTGAGAGTGGCGAGGGACTTCAATAAATCAAGGCTCTACCCTAATTCCATCCACGTCTCATAAAACTATCCTGTCCTCTCTTACTTGACGCGTCCTTTTGATTGCAGGAGTATACAATTATTAGGCTGTACAATGTTTCTTACCAGACGTCCGACTGGTGCCTTTTATATTCGTAGGCTTCGATATAACTACTGATGCTGGATATGAGGAGTTCATTGTGAAGTTTGATCAAGTTGTTGGTCTGCAGTATCTAAAGGCAATGCACATCAATGATTCCAAAGGTTGGTTTGTACTGTAATGTTTCTACATTGTGAGGCTCCATTAGAGCTGTCATGAAACTCACAATGAAGTATCATTAAGTTCATAACCCTATTTTCCAACACACTGCAAAATTTACCCGCTATTTTGGCATTGCTATCTGGTTGGTAGTGAAGTTTCTAATGATGGTTTGTCCATGAACGTATTTTAACTTGGCACTCTGCCTTTACTATGAAGAATTAAAGCTTTTATTGGGATATGGATGACGTCATTATAAATCTCCAGTCCTACACTTTCTACCACCTGTGTGTCACACAAACCCCGGGATTAGAGGAGATTTTGTGACAGCTGCTGTTCCCACCTGACTGATTAGTTAATGCTGTAAGTCATTGAGATATTAAATACAAATGCGTAACTCACTTTCCATCTCTATCCTGGCAGTTTGAGCTTGCGCTGCGCTGACATCATGTTACAAAATTTCTGTATCTGTTATTATGTGGGTACCAAGAGCAGGTAAGCTCATAATCCAAGGATTACTCATTTTAGTGATGAACAAAAGTCACGCTTCGCTATGAAATGAGCAAAGTTAACATTTTTTAGAGGTTTCCCAATATATTTCACACATCTGTATATCATGAAGTGAATATACCAAACAGCTGTGCATATCCTCTCATAATGTAAATTACCTATCTACATCCGACGATGATAAAGTTTGTGTGTGTGAAACCAATGCGGAGTCAGTAAATGACAACTGACAGTCACCAGCTGGAGGCGGGGGAAATCCTATATCGTAATACTGTCATGTCTATACCTGTTAGGTCCACTTATACTCTACTCAGTATAGGGAAAATGATAAGGCGGGTGTAAAACCATACCAGACATGTGTGATTGGTTTATGCATCTCAAGCCTCTGAGTCTCCTGCCTCTATAGACACCAGACTCACCAGAATCCCCGAAAACCTAAGCCATTTGAGTAAGACGCTAATATGTGGGTTGTAACTTCTGACAGAAGTTTTGGATTACTTAATCGCGATTCTGATTCACCTAAATAGTAGTGGTAAATAGCCAAAATTGTTGTGGCGGATTTTAAGGATTAGCCTCCAGCTATAATGAAACTGTTTGAGTTGCTACTCGGCACATAAACTAATAGGTCGGGTAACAATAGTATTATGGCCAATATGAGGATAGGGTATTCATAAACAGAGGATTCGCGTGCGCGGCTGAGAGTTACCCCCCCCCCCATATTGAGTGGAACTATAGTCAGGGAAAGTTGAAAACGGTCGTGGTGTTTTTGCCGCTGGTGGTGGTGGTTAAACCAGTGGGTTCTCATAGTTCAAAGTTTGGCAATGTTTCCGCATTATGGTTCTTTTAGTATCGGACCGCGTAGACCACTAGCGCAGGCCAAACTCTGTGGTACTAACCTGAAGATAGTCACTCGCCGTGTGAACTTTTCAGTCAATGGACTACTTGTAGAGCCCCTAATAGTCAGGCCTCTAATTGACAGTCACGAAAATTCATGGCTAATAACTGTTGCCTATTCTATTCCTTCACGGATTCAACAAGCCATGAGTTTCTTAGTCCGTAGCCTTAGAGCCCTGGAGGAGCTCTATGTCTGCAATTCGGCTGCTAGACCGAAAAGTTTACACGGCAAGTGCCTATCTTCAGGTTAGTACCACTGAGTTTGGCATGTGGTAGTGGTCTCCGCGGTCCAATACTAAAAGAACCATAATGAGGAAATATTGGCAAACAAATTGAACCAACTTTGAACCGTGAGAACTCATTTGTTTGACCACCAGCTGCCAAAAGCCATGGCCGTATTCAACCTTTCCAACTATAGTTGCTTCATTTGCTCATATAGATGTATAATAACCCCAGAAATGACGGCATACTACTTACGTTGGATATATTATTTCATGCATCTTTTTGCTCTGCTCCATTGTAAATCCTGTATAGTGTATACAAGGTGAAGATACATAGTGCCAACTCTCACCATGTAGTTTGACAATAGGGGCTTCTCTATTGTGAGTAGGCTTGAGTGAGTGGGCCTGATTCATACCTAAGTGACGGAAATGAGTCCATCATTAGGAACATGAGAATGACTTGAGATGGGTGCACAGTGGGGCTGGGACACTTTGACCTATTAAGTGATGTGAGACGTGCTAGACACATTACTATAAAGACTAGTCACCCGTTTAGAGAATAAGACAACTGCTGACAGTGACTGATGTCCTCAGATTTGGCATGTTTATTCTTTAGGTGACTTGGGATGCCATCTAGACAGGCACGAGTTGCTAGGTAAGGGGAAGCTCGGCTTAGCCACATTCTCTCGCATCATGAATGACAGTCGTCTCCGAGGAATACCGTTAATCCTGGAAACTCCTGGTGGCGATGAGATCTGGCGGGAAGAAATCAAGATGATGTACAGCATGGTGAACAAGTGACTTCCCGTAGAATATCTGTCTGGAAATGTAAATTGGAAGGAGGTTCGTTCAGGAAGCCCGGTGCGGTTCTGTCCAACCTGTGTTATGATAATCCATCTACTTGGCTATTCATGTTGGCGTGTTCAACTTATCCATCCAGCTTAAGTGGTTTTAAGCACATCTGTGACTAGGGACGCTCTGATGGGATAACATGAAGCGGATCATATGTCATGTTTGCACTAGGTGACTGTTATACAGGATTAACTGAAGCGGGATCTTCCAGACTGGTTGATGGTGGTAATTCGGTGGTAATAGATGTCCTGCAGTGCTTAATCCTCTAATGTTCTACTTCGATAATAATCGGGTGGTTTATCTTCCACTTAGACCTCTAATACTGATAGTTATACTCTCTAGTCTCAAACCTGTTTTACAGATTTACCGTACATATTTTTGCTATCTCGGCAAACCAGTATCATAATACATGTAGATTCTTGATTTTGTTGATGGTCATAAGCATTGACATAATCATATATACATATACCTTGTATACTATGTACCTGTATGACTATGGAAATCGCATTGGCTCCAGCGTGTGATAGGCAATATCGGTTTTAGTAAACATGTAATTTAAAGGATTTCGACACAAATATGAGAGTATGATTGTTCGTGCCAATTGCATAAGCGCCTATACGATTACAATGTGAGGATAATCTCGTCTAACTAGTTCAAAATCTAACAATGGTGGGTGGGTGAGCTTGAATTAATCAGATTTAACTAGCTTCTGTAGATCAAGATTACCATTGTATAAAACCTGTGCATGGGGTCTGTTGAGAACTTGGTGGTGCATGTCCAATTCCAGTGCGAGGTGTCACCACAATAGCTTGGCAATTATGGAATCGTGCCTGTATGGCTCCGTTTGCTTTTGCTGACTAATCGCATAAATGGTGGACATCTGTGCGCCAACAACATACTATATACAGCATCTATATCAGTCTTAGAGGAACATTATTCACTTCTTACTAAGGTCATGTCAAGGACAAATGTGTGATCTATTTAAACTAGGCTGTTACATGATCGGGAATAGTGGCGGCTAATGCAAGGAGATGTAAAAGGTGAAAGCTGCGTGGTGAAAGTGTCTGGTGGTTTTGGTGCAATGACATAATACTGCCTTATTATAGGGTGGGATTCTCACAATCCGGCCGTGTCAGTTGACTCTTATTCTGACGGTCATACGGAATCATAAAGACGGTTCGGGCCCATCATTGGACAAGAAAGAATTAGTTCAATATACAAAACTACTCGTTTACAACAGAAACTCTGTCATGTGATTTGGCTTAAAGGAGCTCCAAACAATTCGAAATCATCTCCGTTGCTGTACTGACAAATTTTCATGTCTTGTAGAACCGAAAAAATTTCTAGTAAATGGATAGCATTGCATAAAGCCATTAGGATTATAAGGAAAAGTTGACATGGCATTATTACGAGTGGATCACAAGACATCTTCAAGTGACACATTATTAAGGAGAGATAGAATCGCCATTGTTCAATGCTATGCGCACCCCTGGGCAGGCAATTAGGGCAGCCTACCCTGTGTAGCTATGGCATAGCTCAGTTAGTGTGCTGTTCGGAAATTTGTTCACGCCCTCGGGCTCTAGGTCTGTGTAACCTCCTGCTAAGTTTTCTCTGTTATCCACTTCCAGTAACTGGGTTAGCTCCAAAATCACCAATCAATACTCCGGATTAGTCACTGCCATCACAATGATGCCGTTCTCCGCTCAATTCTTGCTCAAAAACGAAAAAACCACTATGAAGTGGAGCAGTGATACTGAACCTCTCATGGTGCTCCGTGCTGACCCGTAACTAGTGGACTAACTAGTATCTAAACTTGACTATAACTGCGAAGAGACCATTATTGCAAACATAATGCTCAATATCCAACAATCCACTCATGAATATATATATATTTATATATATATTTATATATATAGGTTGTATGACAACCTCGCTTACCATCAAGTTATCTAATAACGAGCTTCATCAGTATCGGCTCATTCTGGAAAACCCTTGACGCAATGCGCTCTTTAGTAATATAGCGCAGTATGACATGCTTGGTGCACCTTATATTTGCCGCGCCATTAGACAGATACCACGTACTGAGCCCTTCAAATTATAGAACAAGCAAAAAAGATACTATAGTGTCGGACAATAGGTCACTTGAAAAAGGATCTGTTTACGATGTGTGAATGGTGTTGAAATGGACCTCTCCAGCATGGGTTTTCAGGCCATTGAAATAATAAAATTTTGCCGTATGAAAATCAAAAATAATTATACATGTATTTTCTCATCTTCTTTGAGGCTTTAATTAAACTATTTTCCGTGTTTTTATTCACTCATCTTTTTTGCAATTTGCATGGTTGCCTCTGTATAACACCTGAAGAAGCTGTCGTCTGAATACCAAGGTAGCATCATTTTGCAGTTATGCCAAAGGTAAGTCTGATTGGCAAGGTCTGTTTAATCAATGACATATAAAGGCACTGGAAGCTTGATGCCACTGGTTTCGCCAAAATTCCAGGCAAGTTTTCCATTTCAGTAGTAATACAGATCGCGAATGAGGTAGTCTATAGTAACAATTTGTCAAATCTCTGTCAGGCATTGTACTTAAAGCAAATGACTGGGTAGGGAAGCATGTATTTAACGTTGTGAACTCAAGCGTGTTACCGTATCGACTTATCTTATGGGTGGAGCTAGCTCATCTCTTGGTACACTGCAATCACAAACCATTAGCACTGTGACTCCAGAGCTGGAGAGAGCTTATAATCATTCCGTGAACTAGACGCTTTACCTCTGATAGTGCGTGTTGAGACAAAGATGGCTGATAACCTACTCGACTCTATTATATGGAACAATGACAAGGTAAGACTGTCGCTGTACATATATATATATATATCTATATTAATAGTCAAAATCTCAGCTACAGTCTAGCCTTCCAGTGGCAATGGTTGACTGAATATTGTTCTGTTCCATCAAAGTGTACCACCGCAATTCGTATGACCTTCAGATTTGGTGACCTGGCGAGCCATCCAGCTAGCTTTCAGGTGCCACACTATGTCCATGCCACAGTACGCCCTATATCAATCTATTACCCCAGCTAATAGTGCCAATAAACACTTGGTGTGTGATGTTGAGCTGATGCCATGGTCATACATAAATGAAAATTTTACGTTGATGATAGAAGTCTGGGTGTGAATAACCCATAGGCATATGAATCATTTATCCATTGGATAGCTTCACTGGCTGACCCAACATACACTTGTCATCAGTGTACTGGTATTCATCGTCCATGCCACAGAGCTACTATTAGTATAGTTTTTTGAGCTCAAAGAAACCTTCATCTAGGTACCCTAAACAGACTTGTGCATGACAGTGCTTTTTTTGCGATGATGACGTTTATAGATGACACTGGTTAAAGAAGATGGGTGTAATAAAATCTACCCGGGGTTGAAACTTTCCTGCCGCTGAATTTATTTTCTCGTAGTATCAGTGCAGTGGTATTTCCTGTGGGAAACGAGCAGGATTCTTGGGTACACTGACATCCATTACTCATAGAGAGAACCTCCGGGGTGCCTTGTGTTTATATTATTCTCACAAGGTTTAGCTTGGAATTTAATAAGCCAGACTTAATCCCATAGTCTTAATCAAGCTTTGTCATATATCCACTTAACAATGTCGGCGGCTTGGGGATGTGTAATGAATCGACGCTCATGATGCTGTCCTTTTTTTAGGTGTCATCCCTGAAGAAATACAAAGAGTTAGATCAAGATGCACCGCTTATAGTGAAAATATCAGGTGACCAGACGACAGCACACCTACCATCCAAGCTGGTACAGGAGAGCCTATTACTTCACTCCATAGTCCCACATAAGAAGATCATATGTCAATGTGTGGAGTTCGCGAGCAAAGATGGTCAGCTATACTTTTCACATCAAAGATTTTCCATTCCTCTGGGCTACACAGGATGGTTCGAAATTCTCTCAGAAGATGGTAAAACTATACCTCCTTGTAAGACTATAGAGCAACTAGCTCAACAGGCGCCCGAACAATTCCTAATCCGTAGTAAGGTCAAGGCTTACCTCAGTGAGAAAAATGGAAATCCTGACTATGACAAAATGCGATTTGTCAACAAAGGCGAGGTGATCACCATTGTTGGCCAACTAAATATCACCATTGGCTGGCGTAAGCAGAAGAAGCAGATACTTCACTGCATGGACAGTCACGGTCTCGATATTTACTTCGATTTCAAGACAACAGGACAATTCAGCCCCATGGCTGGAAAGACAAACATATCTGGAGTTCACAACGTTGATGGACTTCTCAGTCAGTTTAGGTTACCACTGACTGTGAGGATTGTCTCGGGACAAATTCCACGAGTGGCAAGTGAGAATGACAGACCCGGCGTCTTCAGATTAATAGAAACACAGAAAGATAACACAGCACTCTTCCTGCCAATAAAAAGTCATCAAAAGCTCATCCCAGTATCTGTCCGAACCAATCTACTTTTGAAACAATCCAACAACATGGCAGAACTTTCGCACAACAATTTCTATCAGACATTGAAAAATCTGGCTGATACAAAAGTAGAAAAATACTTCAAGACTATGCAAGTGCTAGTCAGTGCTCGCCAGCAGCAGAAGTCATACAGTGCCTGCACCCTGCCTGCTCGCAGTAAGGCTGGTAATATGACTCATATTCAGATGGATGACATGCAGACTGAGGAAGACATCTTGTTTGCCGAAGTGGACGATTTATATGCATATGTTCGACGAGGTGGAATCCCACCGAAACCGCGTCCGAGATCTTGGGCAACAAACCCATTAGACATCAGTACTAGTACGGTTATCAACTCAGAACTCAAAAGCAGCTCACAGCCAACCCTGTCAGCCAGCGGTAAACCACGAGGTCTTCTAGCTACACTCACTGCTGGAAAATTCCCGTCCAAAGCGAGCTCCGGTACTCTCATCAGGCAGTATCGAGTGTCAAACTCTACTCCAACCTTTGAGCAGACCAAGACATTTATCGTGGAAGGTACGGACTCCGCTGCGGTGAGAGATGAACTGAAGAGGACGACCACTGATCGGTACAGGGACTCCGCAGAGTCCCTCCAGATGGAAGTAGACCCATACGTCGACGAAGGTCAATACCAGCCTAACACTGAACAAAACAAACGTGACACCACTCTGCCTCTGTCCTCAACTGAGGACATTTCGAATTCTCGAGTGAAGTTCACAAGGAACGAAAATACGCGGTTGCGTTTCTACTCTGGTGAAACCATTTATCACACAATAGAATCTCCAGTCAGTCCAACACGGGGCAAAATGCAAGTCGTTTCTACCAATCATGACAATGTGTCCCATATCATTAAACTGCTGGGACGGCCGGCCACATACCACCAGCAAAGTGTTCAGGCTACCTAAGATACAGTAATGGACAAGAACATGTACCACATTTTCTTCCATTTTTTCAGCAAATTTCCTCAATTTCTTAGTAGTATGACTACAATTAATTATTTCTTTTGATGATATCAGTTATGAAGAATACGGTCATCAAAGTTGTCTTCAATAAAATTGCAAGAGTCCTAAATATGTGGCTGCGTATCTGGTATAACTCAACCGAACAATCAACTCCTCATCATGAGCTACAAGCTTACAAAGCACAGCATAAAAAGCTCATTGGCCTAGCTGACAGGCTGACCGGTCGATGCATGCTCCTGATCAGGGGCAGATGATTTCTTAAGGGCTCTTGTCTTCAAAGGCTTTAGATTGGGTGTCAGTGCTTATTTTGAACACACTTGTACTATGCTGATTATAGTACATTATCTGAAAGTGTGACCCCATCTGAAGCATGGAACACTGACGAACCATTTTGAACTTTGAAAACATGGCTACTATGCCCCTATTAGAGCTGGGCATTGCCCGAACTGTATTTTAGAAAACTACAATGATACATTTGAGTAGCTTTGGTAAGATAATTATTTTATAAATAACAAATTCAATCACTGATGACTGGGTATGTATTCTGGCAACATCCAAGATTTCCGGTAATAAGAGTTGGTGCCTTCCAGGCCACTGAACTGAACTTATGAGATATAACCTGTCATTTTTCGAGGTATTATCAACTTGACACCACTGCTGTTTTTGTTGATGATAACCTATAACAGTCAATCGGCTAGACATCGGGTCACCCCGATAAACACAAGGCAGTCTCTGTGTCAAAATGTAAACCGGCTCATTTCATTGGCTGTGTAAGAAGTTATTGAAGCTGGCGTAAGCAGAGTCCAGTTCGTGGGATAGCTGTCGGATTTGAGAAGGATCTAATTCATCAGAGGCTTGCATATTGCCTAACGTCTGCAGCCTACAAGACAAGACATGTACTGGTACTTGCGTAGGCAAGGGATTTGGGATCAGGTGTAATCCACCGCGTAACCCGATTATATATTCTTTGGGTGTATTTAATCCCCTTTCTTGGCTATGTCTTAAGCGACGGCTGATGGTAAGCCGGCCAAGGTGATGCACGCATCCAGGGGTGTCCATGAGAATGTGAAACTGAATGCTAAGGGCAGTCTGAAAACTCATCGGGAGCGGGCTGATATTATGTAGACATATGGGGAGTTGACTGCAAGGGGCGTTCTCCAGACTGGTGAGGAGTTGACTGCAAGGGGCGTTTTGTAGACTGATAGGAAAGTTGACCGCAAGGGGCATTCAACAGACTGCTAGGGGAATTGACTGCAGACTGAGGGATAGAATACGACTATTGTTTCTGTTAGACATAATTTTCAATTCAGAGGA
>Ga0224511_10004871_pt1 | contig 10336 bp, 2 predicted proteins | sample SF_May12_sed_USG_2_FD_169988 | JGI IMG/M metagenome (GOLD analysis project Ga0224511, IMG submission 169988) | Sediment microbial communities from San Francisco Bay, California, United States - SF_May12_sed_USGS_8_1 | ecosystem: Environmental > Aquatic > Marine > Sediment | place: USA... | reverse complement strand
CTAGTGGTTATAAACACCCTTTCTTGTTTGAAAGACAAATTGCAATACCCAGTAGACATTCAACAAAAAAATGCTACGTGTAACGCTGTCTATCGTATTATCATTTGTGTGTTTGTTAAATGCGTCGTTATTCGACATTGTTAATGGCAGCATTAGACCAGTATAAATACGACATTGTCAATAAGTAACTCATCTTGATAATTTGCAAACAAACATTTATTTCTATTATTATCATGTCGCGATTTCAGAAAATTCTGATGGGAATATACTAAAAATAATCAGTTCAATTAAAAGGCGACTCTCACGAAATAACATTTGTGTTACATAGACGTAATATAGACATATTATTTCAATAAAGAATGATACGGAATGATACGTTATTAGCGCGTTTTATATGACAGACAATCATTAAAAGAGGGAAATATTTGTTTTAGTATGCACACATCCGTTTCGTGTAATCATAATGTTGGTTATTTACATGTACAATGTATAGTGACGTAACAAATGCGAACCCTTATATCAGACATTAGTTGAAGTAACACAATTTATATTATTACCATCTCCTTTCTCAGAGCGTACAATCATATTTATCCTAACGAATGTCTATAAAGAACTGCACGTGTAATGAGACAGACATTGTGAAAATGTTTAGTCAAAAATGGGCTTATGTGCGAGGGTGTTCGCTATTTTTGCTAAAATAAAACAAAAACAACCAAAAAGATCTAAAAAGAACCTCCACCAACTATTAACAACAGCTTTAATGGTAAAGAATTCCATGTCAAAGGGGCGCATGTGTGAGAGGGTTTAGTAAAGGTTTTGGAAAAATAACAATAACATGTAGAATGTCTGTAGGAGAATCTACACTAGCTATTAACAGCTTCTTTGATTGTGAAGGATTTCATGTCAAATAAACAAATGTGTGAGAGAGTTCCCTAAACTTTTCAAGGAAACTAGCAATAAAAGAACAGAATGTCTGTAGGAGAATCCACACCAACAATCAACAGCTGCTTTAATTGTTGGGGATGTCATGTCAAATTTACAAATGTGTGAGGGAGTTCGCTGTACTAATTGGACATCTAGAAGGACACACACTTCAGGTCAAATACCCGTAAAATATATATTGAAGAGATGTTAAAAGAACACATGATGTAAACAATGTCGAAAGGTCAATTTAAAGGGCACCATGACAAAATGGTGCGTACAAAACACACACACACACACACACATACTCGTAGAACAGCACAAAACACGCAGAACACCACAACGCAATATACATTCAGAATAAACTCATTTTGTGTGTTTATTTTTCCACTTTTTTATTTATTACAATGATGTCTCCAAGATATATTAAGTTACCGTCTTGATAAGGTCAATGACTTTAATTGGGGTTATAAACCAGTGTTCAGTTATAGCAACCCTTACACTCATTTAACCTTTATTGGAAAATACTTTCTTTTAAATTGCTTTCTTCGAACATCTCCTTGGCAGGTGTGTTAAAAAGCTTGCACTCAAATATGTGAGTTTGCAATTAAAAACATCCACTCAGTTAATTAATTTAAACAACTAATCAAATCAGATGTATTACCCAAATCAATTAGTATTTTATGTGAAAGTACTTAAGTATCGTTTCCTGAATGTTTGCCTATTAAACATATTAAAGTTAACATAAATGGCACACAGAGGAAAAATGTCTTTGTAATATTGTTTTATTGACATAAATGATATATTTGTTTATGAAATCAATATAAGACTAATTAGTTATTGTATGTTTCATTTTTATAGGCTATCAACTTAATTGATTTTGTATGTTAACCGAACTATTGACAAATTGGACATTGAGTAAACAAAAGAACCTTATTGTAAAAGAAGAACATTACTTCAACGGTATCCAAATGTATATCAAATAAAAAAAATGATTGAAACGACTAAAACAAAGCCAATGTTTTAATTGTACTGACATTTAAAAAATTACAATTCCGAATATTACACAATATGATTATTACTACCATTCAAGATATATTTGATATAATTACATGTTTTTCTTTTTAAGAAAGATGTCTATCTATTAAAAAATGTTTCTATCTTGCGATGAGGGTTGCCGTTATATCGTAATATATGGTTGGATTATTTTTCGTCTTCTAAATGGGTAAATTAATTTTCTTTCGAATCTCATGTACTACTTTTGATGTACAATTAATCTGAGAAAAAGAGACATATGTGTATAGTTTGAGTAAGAGAAGTTTCCGCTCTAAATATAAGAAAAAGGCGTATTATTATTTAAATTAATTGGTTGTCAGTAAATGAGGCCACCCAATTAATAATTTTTCAGTTCCAAAAGGTGGCTTTTCTAAATTAAACTCATAAATGTTTCTTCGCAACAACAAAATATGTTCGTAGTTCTCAAAAGATCTGTGTTAAACCAATGTGTTTTTTTTAATTCCAGCTTTGAAATGATAAATACCGTTAGCAAGATTCAGCTAGTCAAAACCTTCAAATACGTTTAGATTTGCGCCATGCGCTTGACGTTCAAACCAAGGATAAAAATAAACACAAATACTTCAAAAATATCTAAAAGGTATTTTAATAAACAGTTTTACGTCAAAGATAAAACTAAAATGAAGTTATTTTATGCATTGTAACAATGAATGACGACGGATAACCATACAACTTATAAAACATGTTTTATGTCCCTATAGGTTTATAAAATACAAAGGCACACTTTTCATGACCTTTTATACCAAACGAATCCGAATGTCTTTCAAAGGGAACACCCAATCAATATATGTCGGCAACTACTGTAAAATCAGTCTATTTTGCACAGTCAAAAAATCGTGCAAATGTAATTTGTGTAAGTTTCCCGCGGCGTAAGGTCCGCGAATTTTTCATCGTTAGCAATTGTGTAAGATGGGATTTAAAAACTGTAATAAATTATATTTGTGTACGTGTTGAATATGCGATATAGTTGGTTCTCGAGAAAAGCGAAATTGTGTGACTGTATAGTATTTATTTCTGGTAGGACGGCTATGACAAAGGCAAGATGGTTTTTTCGGGAATAGAATTGATTGTGATGACATTGAGATTATGGATAATCAGATTTTAGCAGGCTGTCTCACACAACCATGTTTGCTTAATCGCATGCTTTCGTCTGCCCGAATTATTTTAAATTATTTTCTAAGTATGAGACCGAGAATGCGAGACTGCTAATCTATATTTGGTGTCCTTCTTTTTGGCTACATATTAAGACTAATAAAGGCTGTATTTACACTTTTAAATGATCATGTTATTTATTATTATGCGTTATTCAGATATTTTAAAATGTCACAAAAGAAGGGAAATGTAGAAATATTATATAAAATTACATAAAATGACAATAACCCTTTCTTCCAATGACACACAAAACCACTTTCTTGTGTAACTGTTTTCTTATTGTGGTTGTATAGCAATTATTGATATTAAACCCTATCCTACAAAATCTACATGTGTCATTGTTGTTTCTTTTATTTATAGGTTTTATTTCAGTTTTGTAATAACTGTGCTATATGAGACAGTACAACAACCCACGCCAACTAGGTCTTTATATTATTCTAATTTCTATTCTAATATACGATTAACAACTCCTACGGAAACACTATTGGAGACTAGTAAGAATAGCAAACATTAACACATATATTTATTATTTCTTCAATTCATTGGTCTTATGAAACCCCTGTTGCATTATAGACACTTTTGAGATTGAATTAACCATTGTCAAGGACCTGATATTTGTAAAACCAATGTGAATCACATTCCAAAAGTGCAATGAAATAGTTTATTCCTTCGGTCTTGACTTGTGTGCCGTTTTGCTATACTGTTTTCATAAAAGACAGTAATAGCAAATGTTATGTACAAGATTCGGTGCAAAGATGCTAGTCATCAGTTTGTCTACGCCAAGTATGTCGTCACTTCAAACGGCTGATTTTGTATAAATGAGTTCACTTCTGAATGGAGTTTTAACCATTGTGCTACTTTACGTCACACTAACTTTGAAAAGAGCAAGATTAGCATAATCGAATCTCAAATGTATTGGAACCCATACAAGTCAGAACTCCAATTTTGCGGCGACCTACAAATATTAACGTACATGATATATGGCCACTTTAATGCGTCCCTACGCTCATAAATGTAATTTGTAAGAGTAATAATAATTTTGCAATTTGTTCACATATTTGATAGATTACCAAAATTTACAATATAAGCATGTTTAAATATGGCATAATCCAGAAACCATACATTTCCTTTAAGTACGAAATTATTTTCTTCATGTCCTTAAAATATTAACTTTATACGACCTCCCTAATGCAATGGGTTTATATATTTAATAGACAATCAAAATATACAAAGTAAGCATGTTTAAATCTGGCATAATTCAAAAGCCATACATGTCTCTCAAGTAAGAACTAATTTACTTCATGTCCTCAAACTATTAACGTTATATGGCCTCCTAAATTCATCATTACGCTGGTCGAATGTGAGGATGATTACATGTTAACGAAATTATGGCACTTTTTCTGGCAAAGTTGACACACTGTCACTTGATATTACTATCATGTACATGTATATTTAAGACATTTGTAGTGCTTATATAAGGAGCACTTTTAGAGTTCAAGGTTTGTAATAACTGCTTTAAAGATGCTTCGTCTGTAACTTGATACCCTTATAATCGGTCATAAATTTTGCAGTATGTTAAGTATACTAAATGAATTAGCATTGCAAAAACACTAGCATAATTTGATGTATTTAAATAAACAAAGCCAAATTTGCGGGCCACACATTGTTTTACAAAGTCGTTATTTCTGTTCAAAATAATATTTATAACTATACAATGAGGGAGCATGTAGTGGATCCCACCAAGCTTATTCTTTGTATTATTTGTCAACGGGGGGGGGGAGGTAGAAAATCATTGAAAATTTTGACGGTTGAATTAACAGTCATGTTTCAGCGTGTTTTGACCGTATTTCTATTAAAATTAGGCTTAAAATAAATCGCGAGCGAAGCGAGGGGGCCCCGTTAGGGGGGTTGGCGCCGGGTGCGCCCCCCCCCCTGGACCCGCTAGTGGTTATAAACACCCTTTCTTGTTTGAAAGACAAATTGCAATACCCAGTAGACATTCAACAAAAAATGCTACGTGTAACGCTGTCTATCGTATTATCATTTGTGTGTTTGTTAAATGCGTCGTTATTCGACATTGTTAATGGCAGCATTAGACCAGTATAAATACGAGTTTGTCAATAAGTAACTCATCTTGATAAGTTGCAAACAAACATTTCTATTATTATCATGTCGCGATTTCTGATGGGAATATACTAAAAATAATCAGTTCAGTTAAAAAGCGACTCTCACAAAATAACATTTTTGTTACATAGACGTAATATAGACATATTATTTCAATAAAGAATGATACGGAATTATACGATATAAGCGCGTTTTGTACGACATACAGTCATTAAAAGAGGGAAATATTTGTTTTAGTATGCACACATCCGTTTCGTTTAATCGTAATGTTGGTTTTTTACAATGTAACGTGTCGAAACAAATGCGAACCATTATATCAGACATTTGTGGAAGTACAAAAAATGTATATTAATACCATCTCCTTTCTCAGCGAGAACAATCATATGCATATTTACCCTTATCAAATGTCTATCAATGCACGTGGAATGAGACAGACAGTGCGAACATAATTAGTCAATTGGCTTATGTACGAGGGTGTTCGCTGTTCTTCATAAAATAAAACAAAAACAACCAAAAAGATCTACAAAAGAACCTCCACCAACTATTGACAGCTGCTTTAATTGTATAGGATTTCATGTCAAAGTGGCGCATGTGTGAGATGGTTTAGTAAAGGTTTTGGAAAAATAACAATAACATGTAGAATGTCTGTAGGAGAATCTACACTAGCTATTAGCAGCTTCTTTGATTGTGAAGGATTTCATGTCAAATAAACACATGTGTGAGAGAGTTCACTAAACCTTTAAGAAAAACAGCAATAAAAGAATAGAATGTCTGTAGGAGAATCCACACCAACAATCAACAGCTGCTTTAATTGTTGGGGATGTCATGTCAAATTTACAAATGTGTGAGGGAGTTCGCTGTACTAATTGGACATCGAGAAGGACACACACTACAGGTCAAATACCCGTAAAATATATATTGAATAGATGTTCAAAGAATACATGATGTAAACAATGTCGAAAGGTCAATTTTGAGAGCACCATGATAAAATGGTGCGTGCAAAAACACACACATATGGAACAGCACAAAACACCCAGAACAACACGACGCAATATACATTCAGAATAAACTCCTTTTGTGTTTTTTTTCCACTTTTTATTTTTTTTTATTTTTTACAATGATGTCTCCAATATATAATAAGTTACCGTCTTGATAAGGTCAATGACTTTAATTGGGGGTCTAAACCAGTGTTCATCTATAGCAACCCTTACACTTATTTAACGTTTATTGGAAAATACTTTCTATTAAATTGCTTTCTTCGAACATCTCCTTGGCAGGTTTGTTAAAATAGTTTTTACACAAATATGTGAGTGTGCAATTAAAACATCAACTCAGTAATTTAATTTAAACAACTAATCAAATCAGATTTATTACCAATTAGTATTTTATGTGTAAGTACTAAGTGTCGTTTCCTGAATATTTGCCCATTAAACATATTAAACATAAATGGCACTCAAAGGAAAATGCCTTTGTAATATTGTTTTAAGGACATTAATGATCTATTTAATTATGAAATCAATATAAGACTAATTAGTTATTGTATTTTTTATTTTTTATAGGCTATCAACTTAATTAATATTGTGTGTTAACCGAAATATTGACAAGACGTACACCAATTACCTAAACATTAGAACCTTTGTGTAAAAGGAGAACATTACTTTAACGGTATCCAAATGTATATCAAATGAAAATCAAAATATTGATTGAAACGACTATAAAACAAAGCAAATATCCACGTTTTTTAATTGTACTGACATTTAAAAAAATACAATTCCAAATATTACACAATATGATTTTCACTATCATTTAAGATACATGTATATTTGATATAATCACATGTTTTTCTTTTTAAGAAAGATGTCCATCTATTAAATATGTTTCTATCTTTCGGTGAGCGTTGTCGTTATATCGTAATATTATTGTTGGATGATTTTTCTTCTCCTTAATGTGTACACGAATTTTCTTCCGAATCTAATGTAATAATTTTAATGTACAATTAATCTGAGAAAAAGGGACATATACTTTTAGTAAGAGAAGTTTCTGCTCTAAATTTAAGAAAACGGCGTAGTAGTATTTAAGTGAACTGGTTGTCTGGAAACAAGGGCATACACTTAATGATATTTCACTATTAAACTTCCAAAAGGTGGCTTTTCTAAAATCTGGATGACTGTTTTTTTTCTCAACCAAAATGTGTTCGCAGTACTCAAAAGATTTGTGTTAAACCAAAGTGTTTGTTTAATTCCAGATTTGACATGATAAATACCGTTAGCAAGATTCAGCTAGTCAAAACCTTCAAAGACATTTAGATTTGCGCCATGCGCTTGACGTTCAAACCAAGAATAAAAATAAACACACAAATACTTCAAAAATATCTAAAAGGTATTTTTAATAAACAGTTTTACGTCAAAGATAAAACTAAAATGAATCTATTTTATTCACTGTAACAATGAATGAAGACGGATAACCATACAGCTTATAAAACACGTTTTATGTCCCTATAGGTTTATAAAATACAAAGGCACACTTTTCATGACCTTTTATACCAAACAAATCCGAATGTCTTTCAAAGGGAACACCCAATCAATAAATGTTGGCAGCTACTGTAAAATCAGTTTATTTTGCACAGTTAAACAATCGTGCAAATGTATTTTGTGTAAGTTTCCCGCGGCTTAAGGTCCGCGAATTTTTCATCGTTAGCAATTGTGTAAGATGGGATTTTAAAACTTTAATAAATTATATTTGCGTACGTGTTGAACATGTGATATAGTTGGTTCTCGAGAAAAGCGAACATGTGTGACTGTATAGTATTCATTTCTGGTAGGACGGCTATGACAAAAGCAATGTGGTTTTTTTCCAGAAAAGAATTGATTGTGTTGACATTAAGATTATGGATAATCAGATTTTAGCAGACTGTCTCACACAACCATGTTTGCTTAATCTCATGGTTTCCTCTTCCGAATTATTTTGAATTATTTTCTTTGTATGCGACCCAGAATAGGAGAGTGCAAATCTATATTTGGTGTCATTCTTTTAGGCTACATATAAAGAACTAGAAACGCTGCATTTACCTTAATTACTTTAAATGGTCTTTTTGTATATTTCTTCGTTATTTATATATGTTTAAAATGTCACAAAAGAAGTCATTTGACTATATTTTTATAAAATAACATAAAATGGCAATAACCCTTTCTTCCAATGACACACAAAACCACGTTCTTGTGTCATTGTTTTCTTATTGTGGTTGTATAGCAATTATTGATATTAAACCCTATCCTACCAAATCTACATTTGTCATGGTTGTTTCTTTTATTTAAGGATTCTTTTTCAGATTTTGTAATAACCGTTAAAATGCCATATGAGACAGCACAACAACCTACGCCAAGTTGGTCTTTATAATATTCTACTTTCTATGAATAATCTACGATTAACGATTCATGAGAAAACAATATTGAAGAACAGTAAGAATATCAAAATGCAACACATATATTTGTTATTTCTTCAATTCATTTGACAAATGAACCACCCCCACCCGATTGTATTAATTGAACATCTTGATACTGAATTAACCATTGTCAATGTCCTGGCATTTGTACAAATAGTGTGTATCACATTCCAAAAGTGCATCAAATATATATGTATTCCTTCGGTCTTGACTTGTCCGCCATTTTACATATTGTGCAGCCTCCTTTCATTCAGTTATTCCTTTTGTTTCAATATATGCATAGAAATAACATTATTTGTTATGTTTACTTCTATAAGTTCGGTCATGTTGGCAGCTGGGTATATTAGACCTATTGGTTTGAATATTTAACCGTGTTTATATATCATCAATATTGACAGCCAGGATATGAACATGCCGCTCTTAAAGTGCAATTCACCCCTTGAATGCGACCTTTTTAACTCACTTCGATCACTTTATTTATTTAAAATAATTTATTTCACTACAAATTAAAATTTCTAAATAAAAATGTTAAGCAATTCCATTTGCGAACTAAGTACAAATACATATGATAGGTGGATGGGGCTGACTTAGTCCTTGCTGTTCATTGTTTGTAGGGAATACAGTGCTACACGCAAATGGAGTGAAACAGTGTTTTTATTCAAAGCGTTATCTGTGTTAATCTTGAAATGCACTACATGTAAGTACAAATGCACCTCTTTATTATAGACCGCAGAACAACTGTAGAGTGGCTGTCATTTTCTAAGTGCGGTCAGGTTACCCCATAACAAGTTGTAAGGCCTAAAATTATGCACTAACATTTCCATAAAGTTATGTTAAGAGTGGCAGCCATATTTACGCTGTGTGAAAGGTTATGCACGCTGCACTTGCCTTGACATATGGGAAAGGTTACGCCAGTTTTCTTATGGTGAAACGCTTTTTCTATAACTTAGAGTTGCGCTAAAAATTGGCGTAAATCCTTCCTTAAGTATACTTAAGTATGTTAGTGAAACGGCCCCATGGTCTTTTCTATCACCATGCAATGTTTATAATAGCCAACTATAAAGCTACACACAAGGAAGTATCAATTATGTTCCATTATCCTTAAGCGAATTTTAATTGAATGAACTAATTTGAATGATTAAAACGCATAGATTAAAGTAAATTGAACGATCAAATGTTTAGGCTTGAACAGTGAAGAAAATAATATTTATCATGATAAAAACGCATAAGCCGTAAGGATCAGCCGAGACACAGAGCCGTTGATTGACCCTTTTCGTTGTTTTAGCGTTATTGTACGGCGTCATTCGATCTTACACAATATAAATTGAAGAGATGTTCAAACAAAGAATGTTGTAAACAATGTAGATATGTCATGTTTAAGGGCACCATGACAAAATGACCCGTACAAAAACTAACACATTCAAGGGACGACACGAAAACTCCTAAAACATCATGACGCAACAGACATTGAGAAAACATATATTTTTGTGTTTTTCGGATTTTTTATTTTATTTTTTTATTGATAATTTCTTAACGGAATTCTCCAAGAAATGTTGAGTTACCGCCTTGGTACGGTCAATGACTTTCATTGGGGGTTTAAACCAGTTTTAAACTATAGCAAAC
>Ga0224511_10004870_pt1 | contig 10337 bp, 4 predicted proteins | sample SF_May12_sed_USG_2_FD_169988 | JGI IMG/M metagenome (GOLD analysis project Ga0224511, IMG submission 169988) | Sediment microbial communities from San Francisco Bay, California, United States - SF_May12_sed_USGS_8_1 | ecosystem: Environmental > Aquatic > Marine > Sediment | place: USA... | reverse complement strand
CCTAAAAATACTTTCAAAAGTTGCAATTTTTTAACAAGACGACAAACGTGACATACAAAGTCAGTACGCAAGGCGAAAACAAGGCCGTACGCAGTACGCAAGGGGAAGGGGGTTCACCCTAAGGCATTTTTGTATGTGAATTACCTGGGCACGAAAAGAGTTCTTGTGCGTTTTCACTTCATAAAGATAACTTAATTATGCAAAATTCCATACCAATCTATATGAAATGTATAATTTTAGTTCCATAAATAGATAACATTACCTGTGTATATATATAGACACACATAAAGAGTATGTTCAAATTGTTCAATGGGGCATAACTTTGTAATGACCAGATCATTGGGCACAAATCTACACCTCATGTTAATTACCGTATATATTTAAAGTTCCATGCTAATCGCGCAAACATCTAATAAATGTAAAAGTAAACATGTTCAAGGGGCATAACTCTTAAATGCGGGAAAACTGAGCACAAAACTTGTATGTACATTTCATGTAGATTAGATCGCCTTTATCTTAAAGTTTGAAAAATCACACGTGACGATATCATAAACAATGAGAGATAACCCAGCGATTAGATACTTGTCTCATGACGTGTTTCTATGTAGACTATTTATCTAGGGTCTGTTCATATTGAACTTTGTATTTATAATGTCACTATCACACGGTTTAGGAAAATGTATTGTCCATCGACAATGTCAATTTTAAATTAATAAAATTTAACATGTTTATGTAAGCAAAGATGGGAGTACATCAAAATTGTTGTTTTATACCCTTATAATTGTATGTGATATGCAATGCATTAATTAGGTCTACTGGTGTACCAGTTAAATTAATTTGAAACACACTATAATTTATGTCTTAGTTACCTCAACGGACGGTTAATTATTTCACGTACGTGACACTTCCACCAACCTGCTTATAAATTGCGTCAGTAAAACATGATCCTTACCTTTGAATTTGTTTTATACGACGAAGCAGTTGATGGCTTAACAGTGGGGATGTGCCTTTTAGGTGTGACCACATGAGCCTCGTTGGGTGTTTAGACCTTGTGGAAATAGCGAACACAATTTCAACCGACTCTTGTTAATTAGTATTGGCCTTGTTTTCCCCGCCAGGTGTCGGAGTACGAGGCAGTGCACCCAGTCCGCCACTGGGCAGACATGAAGCGGCGCGTAGGGCCGTACCGCCGATGCTTCCTGTTTACACACGCCAGCATGCCGCGGGAGCCGCTTGTCGTCCTCCATTGTGCCCTCACATCGGACATTGTCGGCTCCATACACGTATGTTGGCCAAACATGTCAGTACAGTATAATTTGGTTGTGTTCACGCATTAATACTTAAAATTAATAAATGTATGTCCACTGCTCGTCTTTATATAATTAATAAACATTAAATAAACTTAAATCTTTTGGTAAATCTTTTGGCGAGCTTAAAGCATTTTCAGATTTTTTTTCAGAACATTATAGAACGGCCAATAAACCGTGACGTAAGCGATGACATCATGAGTGATAGTACAGAAGATCCTGCAAAAATAACAACGGCTATGTTCTATTCCGTTACATCAACGCAAAAAGGTAAACTTTCGTGACGATTAATCTACAACTTGCTTTCACATTGAAACCAGTGTCATTCCTCTCTTGACGATGTGTTTGCTTGCAAACTGTTAAAATCTAAATATTTATCATTTAAACTTATATTCATTTTCTCATACTTAATAAAGGTGCGTCATTATGTCTAATCCTAGGTTTGCAAGGTGTGGATTTAGGCAATTACCTCATAAAAAGGGCAGCAGGTGAATTGTCCCGGGAGTGGCCGACTATTACACAGTTCTCAAGTATTTCACCAATACCCGGTTTCCGGGACTGGCTTCTTGGAGAAATAAACAGTCAACTTGCCGCGCTCAGTAAGTAAAGACATGTTTTGTAACACGGTTTACCCAAGAAGAGGAAAAAAATATCATTACAAAAACAACATTTTACATGTATAACAAAATAATCTGATTTTTTTGCCCAAATTTTACAGATCTATCAAAAGATATACTTATAATACTAGTACGCCAAAACAAATGTTGACCATTTTACCATGTTCCTCAAACTCATGCAAGGTAGCAGTCAGTCGCTTGCGTACTAAGACGGCTTGTACTAGTAAACTCCAGAACGCTCGTTAGGTGGACTGACCGCCTTCATATATATTAAATCAGTAACAAAAATGACAAAAAACTGGGTCACTCACCTGAGGAAAAGCCGAAAAGGTCAAAGGTCACAGTGGAGCCATTTACAGAGGACCACTAATGTTTTCCACCAAATATTGATTTAGGACCTCTAGATGATGTTATCAATCAAATATGAAAGCTCTGGGCCTTGTAAACCTAATTTTTGACCCGTGACCTACTTATGCAACCAATCAGAACGATTTGAATAATTTTGGTAGGGGACCACCCAGGGATCATTCCCGCTGAGTTTGGTCAAATTCCGATTAGCAGTTCAAGAGAAGAAGTCGTTTGAACTTTTCCTTATATAATTCAATGTAAAATTGTCACCCCGGGGCGGGATCAATTTTGACCCCAGGGGCATAATTTGAACAACTTCGGTAGAGGACCTCTTAATGATGCTAAATACCAAATATGAAAGCTCTGGGCCTTGTATAGTTTCAGACAAGAAGATTTTTGAAAGTTTCATTTTAAAAACCTATTCATTGACCCCGTGATCTACTTATGCAACTAACTGGAACGGTTTAAACAACTTTGATAGGGGACCACCAAGGGATCATTCCTGTGAGGTTTGGTCAAATTCCCATTAGCGGTTCAAGAGAAGATGTCGTTTGAAGTTTTCCTATAATATAATTCAATGTAAAATTGTCACCCCGGGGCGGGGTCAATTTTGACCCCAGGGGCATAATTTCAACATCTTTGGTAGAGGACCCCTAGATGATGCTATATACCAAATATGAAAGCTTAGGGCCTTCTAGTTTCGGACAATAAGATTTTTGAAAATTGCATTTTGAAAACCTATTTTTTAACCCGGGACCTACTTATGCAACTGACTGGAACGGTTTCAACAACTTTGATAGGGGACCACACAGGGATCATTCCTGTGAAGTTTGGTCAAAATCCAATAAGCGGTTGCAGAGGAGATGTTGTTTAAAGAAATTGTTGACGCACACACGGACGCATGGACGACGGACAATGGGCCATCACAAAAGCTCACCTTGAGCACTTTGTGCTCAGGTGAGCTAAAAATAAATTAACTACAACTTTGTTGTTCTTTAAAAACACATTGTGTACAACCTCAAATGGCCTTCAATGGACGGAATTGTTTTTTCTCTCCACCATGAAATGGCTTAAGTTTCACTTACATGTTACACATTTGTCAAAGAATTCCATTCACTTCAGTAATTTGATTCTTCTTACGTTTTATTGAAATGTCTGAAGCTCTTTAAACATTTTCCATTCAAAATTTAGAAAGAATTTCTTTTTTAGCAAAGCAAACCCGTTAAATGGAATTTAGGTTAAACATGCATTTCAAAATAGAAAGAAATATCAATGTTATATTAAACATTTTTCAATCTTTAGAGCCGTAGCAATGTATCTTAAATACTAGTGCGTCGTAACTTTTCTTTTCCTTTTGTACGTGATATAAAAGATAAGAAGTCTGAAGTAAACAACTTGCTTTGCCAATAAAAATGACGCATGAAGTTGGACTCATTTCCGACTAGGCAAACAATTTTATACAATAAAGTTGCCCCTGTTTTTTATTGATTAAACGCCGTTTTGTTTTTTATTAAGGTTATATTACGGTTGTCAACGGTTTTATTGAAATGTCTAAAGCTCTTTAAACATTTTCCATTCAAAATTTAGAAAGAACTTCAGCAAAGCAAACTTGTTAAATTGAATTTAGACTTAAACATGCATTTCAAAATGGAAATTAATATCAATGTACGTTACATTGAACCTGTTTTATCTATAGAACCGTAGCATGTAACTAAAATACTACTGCGTCGTAATTTTGTCCTTCCATATGGAAGATAAGTAGTCTGAGATAAAGTAAACAACTTGTTTTGCCAATAAAATTACGCATGAATTTGGACTCATTTCCGACTAAGGCAATTTTGTTATATGCAATTAAGTTATCTTAGTCCTTTTTGTTTGATTAAACGCAGTTTTGTTACTGATTTAGGTTATATTACGGTTGTCAACATTTCCTAGTACATGTAGTAGTTGTAGTAGTAATGTTCAGTTTTGCATCGTTTTTGTGTACTTTTTTCTACGAAAATCCTTTACATCTGATTTTAAAATCGTCTGTAATATTATCATGGATACAAGTGTATTCTTGATATTAAGTATACCTATCTTTCAAACTGGTCTTTATGTTTCAGGCACAGGGGACCAAGATGACCATTTCTTTATCTCACCAAAAGAAAGTGATACAATTGCAAGCATTAGCAACACCACCTGTGACAGAAGCACCGTACTAGAGTCTTTCAAGACAATGCTCGTCACACACTCCTGGTCAAAGGACAAGACAACCTCAGCCAAAATGAAGCCAGTGCTAATGAGACTGTGTGCTCGATATCTCTACCAGGAAAAACGATGTGGCTATGCGCTTAACTCCGTTGGTAAAGTGTTTTAACAAGAGCTACAAACACAAACTTATCTCAAAAGCTTTTAACCCGTTAGTGCTTACCTGTAAAATGTACAGCTAATAAAGTAAGCATGAACCAACTATTTATAAAAGCTTGGTCTTATCAATAACCTGCCAATACTGCTTTGTCATATATTCATACTCTTCAAATGAAATACAAGATTAGAGCATATATCTAACAGGACGTTTTTAGGAATTAAATCAGCACGAATCTGAAGGTATTTATATTTTAACTATTTTATTTAATTTTTCAGGAAACTTTCATCTTCAAAATGGCGCCGTTCTTTGGCGTCTTAACTGGCAAGCGGATATGACGTCACGAGGTCTCGTGAATTCCTGTGGCATGATGGTTAACTACCGTTACTATTTAAATGAAACAGTATCATATAGCCAAGACTACATCGAAAACGGCGTGATCCATGCTTCAGAACAAATTCGGCAGTTAGTTGGGGCTACTGACAATATATGATCATAACTATTTTTTCTCACAAACGTGACGTCATTAACTGTCCTTATTGGTTTTCTAAGCAGTGATATGAAATGGTTGTGATCATTTGACTTTTTACAACAAAGTTACTGCAGACAATAAACATATAATATTGATTGTTTTGTTCTGATATTCGCATGAACATTGTCAACAAAGTCTATACCAACGTCATTTCTTTAGCTTAGTTTTCTGTAGATCTATGACTTTTTGTTTTTGTTTCTAATCCTTTTTTGTTTTTAAACGATCGCCATTGATCGAAGAATCTTGAAGCTTTCTTCAACGTTTCCTTGCCGGACATCGTTTTGGAGATTCTGAAACAAAAGAATGATAGACCCATTTAATTATGATCGCGGACTATCATAAACGCTGTGGGTAAGCAGCATTGTGGCCGCTTTAAAACACTACTCTATCAGCTGCTTATCTGCTTATTTAATTAAATGTAGGACTTGTTATGAGTATGCATAAAAAGTGGCCATACCTGCAATGTTTTGTTGTGAGATCTTGCGACGTTTGTTGATATGAATGATGGCAACTGAAAAAAAACCATGCTTTAGATAAGAGAATATACACCGATAAGGGCAATTCAATTCTGGCGAGTTATGAAGAAAACATATATTGTGCATGAACATTCTTGTGTTATTTTTGTCCATACATAGCAAAGAGATATTAATACCTTAAGGTAAAACCTTCTTTTACAATTGTCTTTTCGAGCGAAAACAGCATGCGATGCTAGCAAGGTATAGACTATAGGAGGACCATGGGGTCCTCGGTTGCTGATCTGAACCTGGTATGCGCAAATTTCAAAGTTGAAATGGGACAATGCCATAAAACTTTGTCCTAATGTAAGTTTAAGACAATAACAAATTTTCAAGTGTTTACTACATTAATAAAATGAGGAATCTTACCCACTTTGGGTATAGTTAAAACACCCAATAGATGAAGGTAATAATCGAGGCCGCAGAATGAATGGTCTATGTGTTTCCAGGACAAACATTATTTTGACCAATATTGAACTCCGCGAGTCGGAGCATTTTTCGCCCAAAAGAAAAGCCGTCCTTAAATTAGATTACTGTGAACTTGACCTTTGATCTCCTGACCCCCAAATCATCTATCGGCTATGGTCAACTAAGACACCAATAATGGTGTCCCTAAACTTAATAGGTTTTAACTCATTGAGCGGACACCGATTTTTGCGCCATGTTACTTTGACCTTGACCTTTGACCTATTGACCCGAAAATTAATAGGGATCACCTATCGGCCATGGCCAACTAAGACGCCCATTACGGACATACGCAAGGTCGGACGACGTGCGCCATAACATAATTATGAAGTGACGACCCAAACAAGCTAGTTTTGGAAGCATGGACGAAAGCACTGACGCACAAACACCGAACCCAAAAAGGTGTTGGAAAATCAAGCTCACTGCATGCAGGCTCAATAATAAGCTTGACATTGTAAGCTCTTTTTTCTTAGGCGAGCAAACAAATCAAACACTTGATTATTGGAAACATATCCAGTTTGATTTCAAAGGAGTGAAACAATGCTGACCCCGCCTATCGTTTTATTTAATATAAAATATGTTTATACACCATGGGATTGACTTGCATTTTGTATGAACGGGAAAAAACTTACGGTGTTGTGTCGAGACAAAGCTTTGTGGATTGCAGCTGCGATTGGCAGATCACTTTGAACAGTTAGCTCACATCCGATTGGTTCTTTTTCCAACACTCGTGTAGTCACATGAATGACGTCGCCAAAAATGGTGTACAACACCACGCTCCTGTCCTCTTTGAAATTACCAATAAGGTTGAAGAACTGACTGATACCTTTTAATAAAAATAACACATTTTGTATAATTAACAAATAAATAAATACTACAGTTTAACCGGTAACATGGTTGTACTCTTCTTTTATATGCATATTAAATACTAAAGTGTATTTTGAAGTTGATGATGAAGATGAGCGACTTGATTTGAAGACGACAAAGTGAGTCTCAGATATATTCATAGTGTGTCTGATCAAGTTTATCGTTATATTATCTTGTTATAAAAACCAAAATACAATGTATGTAATTGTTCTAACCATGTTTCAATTGATTATTATAATTATACACTAATCACCCCCTCTCCCCAAATCGGTTGAGCACTATGTGACATTACGAGGTTTAGTGTAATACCTTGAGAAGTGTTGGCCACCGATGCTAGAAGTTCTTTCTTCAGCGTTACTTGAGATACAGGTTTTTCTAAAAGAGTTTAGAAGAAAGTATAAAAGGGGTTGTGATTATCTTTTCTGAATATCTTCCAACAGTATACAATGAATAGTTTATACACACACGAACTTTAAAGCACTTTTTTAACTAAGACTTTAATTTACATAAAATGCTTTGAACGTGGCAAGGCACTTCGACGACATAATTGAGCATTTTTGAATGTCCTCAAGCTGGTCGAATGGTAACGATTGAACTACCTATTCAGTATTCACATACTTGCCATTATTTACTTGTTATTCTACGCGTTTTTTGACAATTTCGACAGAACCGAGACCTAAAGGTGAACACTCGTAATGTACAACTTTAAATTTACTTTAAAATTAAAATACGAGTATTTTACACCGGATAAACCATTTTAATTACCTGTTGTTACATATCCCTTCGTTGAGCTGAGAGCCGTAATACTTTGTTCCAGGCTGAACTCTGACAACCTGACACTGTATCCTGACCTCTCAGACACTATGGCGTTCAAGATGTCTACACTTTCATTGGCTATAGTCATGTTCAGGGCAGGATACATGCGAGTATTTGGGTCGGATGGTCCTACATCAAGACTTAACTGAATACACACGTCACACCCGACAAGCAAATCACGTTTCTCCACAGGTAAATACACAGACACTACTTCCTTTGGTTTCCAACCATTGTTTAGAGGACAGCAGTTTGTACGAACTTCGCAAGTTGTGTCACCGGGCTGCGTTTCTCTAGGTATCAAATGAGAAATCAGTTGCCAGTAACCGACTAGTGTCGTTGGCAAAAGACTGGTAACACTAACACTGACATAAGTGTCTTTTCCACATTCCATGCGTAAGTCAACAGAACAATCAAACAACGTACCATTTGTACTGGAATCGTTTTCATTCAAAAGGAAAGAGCACATTGCCAATTGTTGCAATGATTGTAAGCGACTATGCTTGTTTATTTCAAGCTTTCGCACATGTGCTGCGCCTCTGTCCATGTCTTGAAGCAAGTCTTGCACAGAATCACAGTGGTCATCATTTTTGCTGAAGTCAGGGTCAATCTGGTGAGCCATATACCCTCCATTCCGATACATGCAGTGAAGGGTGACTTTATCGTCGGCTGCAAAATAACTATTTATTCATTATCTTAAATATAATTAATTATGTATATGTAACAGATTTGCTTATGTACATTAAGTCACACTTATAGTAATTTTATGACAAATCAAGACAAGAATATTATTAGTAACCTGTGACCAATGCTCAACGAGCGAAGTAATTGTTACAATATCTCACTCAGTTTATCTACGATAACATTGTACTTGACCGCACTATCTCAGTTATTTCACATTATTATAATGATGTATTTTGGCCTATTGTACCGACCTGATACACTAATATTCATATGGCGAATATACGAAAACCGGTATCTCCTTGCAAACGAAAACAGTTGTTGGTTTTCATTCGAAATCTCCAGACAATATTGTTCTAGGAATCTTTGACCTCCAACAAACATCTTATTCTTGTATGTGACAACCGAGGAAACACCAGTTGAAACTTTGAGCTTCTCATTTCCACATGCTTCGGAATTTGGTTTATCGTGAAGCAGAAGGATATTTCCACTAGCATCGCAAACTCCAAGCACTGGGAGGTATTTGTGTTTTGTTTCTTCGTTAAGTCGTTTAAAACTGTACACAGTATCCGCTTGTTCTATATCGTTACTTGAATAATCACAAGTAAATATGGATGAAATATGGTCCGAGAGTTGGCAAATCGTGATGCATTTGTTCGCTAAACTGGAATTGTCTGTCTCAAAGTGATTCAATGGTGCGCCTAAAACTACTCCGCCTGGTAGACCTATCACCACGATAGGTGATTGTAACAAACACACATTTACATCGAACAGTTGTCTGAACAAATCTCCGTTAATAAGAAGTTCGTCTGTTGAACTCAGTGTCGCATTTTGCTTAACAGCATCCGTGGTCAATATCTTTATCTGTGTGGTTTCTGATGTTAAAGCATCTGCGACTGAAGAATCAACTGGAACTTTCAACTTCTTAACACATTCACTGATAACCTTTCCACCAGTCTCCTCGTACAACTGTATTTCGTAAGAGTTCTGCCTATACACTCCAACAAGTATGCAACCACTAACAACACAGCAACCCAACACTCGTCCGCGTACCTTCAAGATAACGTCGTCATAACACAAAACATACACTGGTTCAGAGGCCAGTTTCAAATCAAGATCATCTGACGTGTTCGGAACATCGTCGTCCCATTCTAAAAGTTCAGAAAATATGGAATGGTTTCTTTGGTCACTCTGGTTTCTCCTGAAAAGTAAGACCTTTTATTTACATCAAAAATATGTACAGAATTATAAATTCAATAACAAATGCTTATACTCAAGCTACAAAGCACATTAATTCACCATAAGACTATAATATTAATCCCCACACACATCTCATTTTATTTTGAGAGTCCAAAAGCAATTTACCTTGCACATTCGTTTTCCAATGTCTTAGTGTTAACTCTAAAAAGGTTGCCTTTGATATCCAAGCAGAAGTATGTACTTCGATGGTTTTCGTCATTTTCTGAAAGTCCTGAGCAGGACACTAATCTTTCTGTGCTGTATAACGTTGTCTGAAACAGCCAAACACCTTGTCACTGCCAATTTCCTTATTATATATACACATGACAAAAAAGTACATGTATACACCTATATTTCAATTTTATCGTTATATAGCGTATAAGACTTGCGTATAATAACTAACAAATTTTTTCAAGACGGTATTAAGTAGTGGGTATATATTAACACTACTTAGTATTGAAAATATATTAGCATGTCTTATTGAAATGAGTCAAGGAAGGTCGCGCATGCGCAATGTGAATTAATATCATGATTTGGTCGCCATTTTGTTGACAGCAAGACGACGATCGAGGTCAGAACTTTAAATTGTTATAATTATTAATATTG
>Ga0224511_10004869_pt1 | contig 10337 bp, 3 predicted proteins | sample SF_May12_sed_USG_2_FD_169988 | JGI IMG/M metagenome (GOLD analysis project Ga0224511, IMG submission 169988) | Sediment microbial communities from San Francisco Bay, California, United States - SF_May12_sed_USGS_8_1 | ecosystem: Environmental > Aquatic > Marine > Sediment | place: USA... | reverse complement strand
ACAGGATGAAGAGGTTCTAATTTGGCATAACGATTTTCTTAAAGCGTCCATATTCAATTATTAACATAACTGGAAACATATTTTTGCATAAGTATCAAAGCACAAAAATATTATTGTATTAATTGACGTAATATAATAATAATAATTCTTTGTATCTGTTTAAAAACTGTGAAACACAATTCTTATCTCAATTATAGTTATTGTATTGAACGTGTAGCCATGTGCGTGGAATACTATTAAGACCAGTTTTGTAGCCATATTTTCTTGTTTGAATGTTGCGGTAAGGATCAATAACAACAATCTAATGTATCAAAGAACGTGTATTGTTGAAGCATGTGTCCAGGTGTTGCCACACATTTACTACATGTAATCAGATTAGCGTCACTTGGTAGCCTCAACATTGCAAGTATGTTGTTACAAGTTGTTACAAGGTGTTCTTCATACATCCCTTACCTTAGTTGAATTAATCTTAGAAAAAGGAATGTTCTGAAGTACTGTACTTTTCTAATATTTGTGATCCATGTACTTTTGGATTTAAGAGCACTTCAGTTATTTTTGTCTTTGCATTTGGACAACGTAATTTATAACTTAACATATTATAAAAGGCAAAATTTGGTTTTCGAAAAAAAATGCTATGTGAATGAGTGAAAAATAGATGTTGTTTATAACTAAACGCTACTTAAATGTGGTTTTGAAGAAACAATTTTGACAACAAAACACTCCAAGACTCAAAATGAAGCTACGATTATCAAAACGCGTATTTTATTCAGTTTCAATTACCTGTATTATAGTGTGGTCCCTGATTTCATTCTCCATGCTGTTTTCCGAAAAATCCAGATCGCTTGATGACGACAGTTTTATGTTTGACGAAGCTGGTGGCCATGGTGATAATTTGGAACCATTTTATGATGCCGAGGCTATTGGAAATTGGCCTCACAAAGTTACAGCATTTGTTGTACAGTCGGAAGAAGACGAGGAAGATGGCAATGAAGGGACGCATAATGTTGGTGTGAATGTTGCTCAAGAAAACGAGCCAGTGAGCGATGAGGGTGATTATGGTGTAAAAAATGACGAAGACGAAGAAAATAATGACTTGGGTATCAATAAACAAAAGAGGCCATTCCAAAAAGCTGTACATGTTAATGAGTTAAAAGACAGCAACAAAAATCAACTCGTTGAAAATGTTGAGAATGAAATAGATAAAGCTTATGTCGATGTATATGGGAATAGGAATAAAAATGGCATTCATTCGGCAAAACATATGGAAGAAAATATGGATGATCAACAGAAACAACAACATAAATATAAAGCTGATTTGGACGAAGTAGAGAAAGAAATCAATACATTAAAAGAAGAAGGTTACGGGAATTCCGACGAAGTGGAATACCCAGACAATAATGAAAACGACGGGTCTAAAGAACACGAAAAGGTAAACGAAGAATCCGAGGAAGCAGACAATGGTAACCACGAAGCAATGGACAATGACAAAGCTGTTGATAAGGTAGAAAAAAATAGGGATAATGTGATTGATAATTCGGAACGGTGGCGAATAGAGAACCACGGAGAACCTTCTATGAAATTAAATGTGCATAATATCAATGATAGGGAACGGGTGTTTGAGATGGAGGAAAAACAAGTGGATGAGGTGCAAGAACTTAAAGACAATATCGAGATGGGTATTCCATAAACAGTGGTGTATCTATTGATGATAGTATCAATAAGATACTTTAAACAATTTAGTACAATTGTCAGGCTTATGTTGGAATTTTGTAATATTTGTCTTTTACACATTTACTGCTTGAAATGTCCTTGGTTATTGTATTTATTATTAAAATTCCTGTTAATTAGTGAGTAGCTTATATTATTCTTTATGCTTTTTAATGCTTTTCTCCGATTTATGCAAATTTCAATATGAAACATTTGTGAATGTGCTTTCCATCCCTTTAACCTTGTTTTATATGAATGCTACTCTTTTTTAGACTTTATTTCTTAAAAGAGCCATAGCAGTATAACTGAACAACTATAACAAAACGATTGTTTTAACACACCGGATTTTAAATAGTTCAACATATTGTTAATCTATCAGCAGAACATATTTGTTTGTATAAATTTAATTGATCTGGTACCACATAACTAGCTGTCTAGGTACTAACCAGAGACAAAGTGAAACAGGAAATACTTAATGAAAGAACACAGTGTGTAATTAAGTCTACTATATATGCATAAACACTTTACGGACACAAACTAAGGAAATATCACGAAAATAAACTATTGACCATTATTTTGAAACAAGATACATTTGTATACGCGCCAGATACATTTATTTTTCAGAACTGCCATGGCTTACATTTGACTGTAAAGGTGAAAAGGTTTATTATTTACATGTATAAAAATGAATCATTTTGTGTGGCACACATACTGAATTAGAAACTGGGATCATGAGAAAATCACGTGACAACATGCGATTTCTCCATTTAGACAATATACAAATGTAGAGAACATGCCGATCACGGAAAAAGGGAATCAATCATTTAATGCATCACCAGACCGTTTGCACTATTTTTGGTAATTTCGGTTTCATATTTAGGGAAGGTAAAAAGATAAGAATCCTTCTGTTTACAATTTAATAAAGACCATTTCAAATTCAAGAAGATAAGAATCCTTCTGTTTTCAATTTATTAAAGACATTTTATATTCAAGTTTAAGTGTTTAAATTACCTAAACGGTTATTCAGTAAATGTAAAAAATAAAATATAAAACCTTTTTTTTTGTTTTGCATTCCAATTAAAGATGCTAGGTCTGTATCTTTATACCTTTATAATCGGTCACACATCTTGCAATATGTTAAGTATACTAAATAAATTAACATTGCAAACGGAATTGCAAAATTGTGTGACAAATAATGTGTTTTTGTAAAAAAAAGTAAAAATACAACAACAACGAAAACTAAAAATCAAACATAAAACCCTTGCCGGAGCCGGGAATTGAACCTGGGACATCTGGCACCCAAAGCGGATGCGTTACCACTGCACCACCGTGTCAACTGAGAGTATCGATTGTAGTCAAGCTATTTAACTGGTTAGACGCAATGGGTCGAAACGTAAATAAACAAAGCTTAATTTGCGGGCCACACATTTTCAACAAATTTATTTTTTCTGTAATATTTTTACATGCATGAATAACTATATTTGGCAGTTTCTCATATTTACGGTGGTAGGTTTCACTATTTAAATGTTGTTTAAATGTAAGACGAAACAATTCTGACTTAAAAGATACAGGCATAGCATCTTTAAGTGACTAATGACTGACAACATTTTAAATTCACAAAGTCACTTACAAGCGGAAATTCTGAGTTAAGCTGTATTTCCTAACAAATGATCACCTAAATTAACCACATACATCAATTAAACAATATACATGAACAACACAATTTAATATTCTTTAAATTTATACAATAAAATGTAATGCATTTTATATAATTGTATTTGTTTTATAAATGCATTAAACACTACGTTGGTATTAGTATTCAATTAATAACAACAACAACAACAAAATTTCCAAAGTCAGTTGTGTGGCATCTTTCATAACTACGGATGAACAGCTTAAAATATCAAGGCTGCTATTTTCCCCATGCAAGCTATGCTTCCTTAGGATGTGTCTTTTTACTTCTTTTTTGATCTATACCTTATTTTATACATTTATGTAGAATGTGATATGCATTGTCCATACATATACAACAATCGACAAAAATTCAGATTATTCAAATTGTACATCTGTTGAATGTGTTTTGTTTCATCCCAATTTGTTTACTACTAAATTAAACTGATGAAAGGGAAAGCCCTCAGAAAGCATGAGAAAACAGCAGCCTCGGTATTATTAAAGCTGTTCACCAGTCTTTATGAATGATGCCACACCACTGACGCCCCCTAGCGCATGAGCGGAACTCCATTTTCAAATGTAAACACCATACATGTACACTCCATGATCCCTGAGGACCAGAAAAATATAACTACACAATGATGTAGAAGCATGGTCATAGAGGCATACACATCAACATATTGATGTATGATTAAACTCGTCAAATGTTGTTCAAGTCCCAATATGGTGCGTTTATCTAAGTGGTTCTGCTGCCTTAAAGTGTGTTCGTTAATTGTTCTTGCAATGTGGCCCTTGCGAACACATACGATTACACAGCCACGCTCGCACGAACATACACATACGTACGCACAAAGAAACGAAACACGCACTCATGTGCACGCATATACATTTCAAACAAGTCTTTAAAAATTCACGTCATGTCAGAGGACCGCTTTTAACCTTAATATGTTTGTGTGGGTGTGTTTTGTGCGGGCTATTTCGTCATGATGTCCTTAAACCTGACTCTGTCTGCCTTGTCTGTAATATTGTTTTCTTTGAACATACATCTTTTTAATATACTTGTATATTTTTGCTACTATCCTTAATACATTGTATACCGGAAGAAAACCTTAAATTTTTTAATCTTGGTCAAGGCTACAATGGCCCACATTCGAGGTGTTTGTTCTGTTCGCCTGGTTGGTGCCAGTGGCGATGGAACCCGGCTGTTGTGACCACTGTCCAGGGGTGGCAGTGTCGATCTTGTTGTAGACTGCATGTATCTGTCAAAAAATATAAAAAATATAAAGGAAGATGATTCATTGATTGTACCACTTTCTCATCTGTGTTATAACAACAGTAGTTTTTGATGGTGAAACTACTAAAATGCAAGGAGATTAAAACATGGTATCTTGAGACTGATTGGTCTTTTTATATGTAACTTATTAATATTGTACACATGTTAGAATATTAATGCGATGACTTCTAAAGACATCATACATGTAAGTATTTACTACATGTCCAAGTTTCATCCTTTGTCATCGAACATTTTCATTATATAAATATTGAACCCAGCAACGGTTCAGAATGTAAAAAAACAACCCAACAAATTAAAGCAACAGAGTAAACTAAAGAAATCAAATGAGAGGTTCGGTATTTTCAAGTTACTTTTAGAATAAAGGCGACCATCAACGCTTCAGAATTAAAAGAGAACGACAACAAAAGAACAACACAATGCCACAGAAGAAGAGAAAGACATCCTATGTGAGGTTTGGTATTGTTTAAGTTACCTTGGGAACAAAGACGACCATCTGCGTGACGAAGGTGCCGATGATCAGACAACCGGACGTGATGCCGTACAGGAGCGCCACCTGGTCCTCCAGGAGGAGGGACAGTGTGAGGCCGACCGCGCTCAGCACCACGACGTTGTAGAGACAGACGCCAATCTCGTGCGAGTCGTTCAACGCCTCGATCTTCACCTACAGGTTAGAGAAATATTTACATCCTATGGTTAACACTGCACCGTTCGGCAAAATCTTCAAACCCTTCCCCTTTCTGTCCTTTAATTTTGTTCTTGGGATAAATCACAAACAGAAATCATGCTTTCTGTTGTATTAAGCTGGGTCAGATCGTCACCTGAAAACTAACACCTATACCGTGTATAAATGATCAAGTCGGGGAAAGATTTGAACGATCCGCAACTGTCAAATCATGATCATTTATGACAGTACAAGGTCAATTTTAATCCAATAGATTAGGGTTATATTGTCAAGTGACAATATGACATAGAAAACACAAAACAAAGCATACTTCCTGTTTGTGATAAACCCCTTCACAAGATCAAAGAAAAACTAGCGCATTGAGAGGAGCATGAAAATTTGCGGAACGCTGCATATCATCATTACCATTGCGGCAACTCAGCACTTTTGAGAAAAATAAATATTAATAAAATGTTTTTAATATACATTTAAACCTGCGTTAAGCAGCCACCCAAAGTTTGGGAACATTATGTTTGGCTGCTTAAGACAGGTTGACTGCTTAATAGAGGTGACCGCTAACTCAGGTTTGACTGTAAACATAAAATGTTTGTAGCGTCTTGTTCTATGTGTTTCTTGTTGTGCCAGTTTCTGTTTTGGTTAAACACTCTCAATTAGCTTAAACATTGATGTTGTCGCAAGAGGCAACATTACGTGTTGTAACGGTAGGAAACATTTACCAGTGTAATTACTTAGTACTTTTAAGATCCAAGTTGGCACTAATAAACAGCAGCGGGCCAACGGGGTCTCGTCATTCATTATATTTTCTCGGAAATAAAACAAATCTAAATGAGCTTCAAAATTGATATGATCACACGACCTAGCTGTCAATGTTGTAAAGGTTAAAAACCTTCACAAGCCTTTACTACTTAATAGTACTTTATATCCAAATTGATACAACAAAACAGCAGCCGGCCAGTAGGGGTCTCATGACAATTCATGAGGATTTCCAGGAAAACAATCTTTACTTATTGTAGTAATTAACGTTTAACACCATAGTGTTTATACATTGAAAACCCCAGTTATGCCAATGTTGGCCATGTTTCAAAATGTTTAACCTAAAATACACGTATTGTCTCTCTTGCAAAGTATACATTCAACGCCAGCAGTGCGACCCCGATGACATAAATGGTCTTGATCACATACCCGATTTATTTAATTAAACATACAAACGCAGCCATCTAGTGAGAAAAGGTGCAATTTGCAAAGCGCCCTCAATGACATCATGCACTTACATGAATATTTTGTTGACCTAATTCTAAAACAACATAATCATTTATTTGAAAAGAAAGAAAATGCTCCAAATGCCATTTAAGAAACTTGAGATGATCTTATGGAGTCTACATCACATTATTGGATTAATAAATATTCTTAGCTTATAACCAAAAGTGCACCACAAGCCGAAAGCACCCCAGTCAAAAACAGGAATCTCATTTCCTACATGCATATTTGGTGTACCTACATTATTTTCTTACCCGTCTAGTTTCCCATTTTAAATATGCACCAAACGCCAAAAAGCACCCTCAATGACATAGATTATTCTTGTTACATAACATGTTTGTTTGTACTTTTCTCACCCTTCTAGTGTCCTATGCATAGAAACACATTACAACTGAAAGCGCCCAACTAGCGACAAACTAGATTAATCTTGTTACATACATGCACGTTTAATGTATAATATTTTTTCTCAACCATTTATTTTCCCATGTCCGGAATGCAGCAAACACCAACATAGCCCCTTTGATTATATACTAGTAGATGATTCTTATAACAAAACATGCAAGCTTGGTGTATAATTAGTTTGTCTTACCCGTCTAGTTTCCCAGGCCAAGAATGCACCAAAGGCCAACAGAGCGCCCTCGATGACATAGATGACCCAGCTGTAGTAGTTGGAGTTCTCGGAGTGACACATACGGACAAACAAGTGAACCTCTTCGTCGTTACCGATCTTGTAGATCTGTAAATGGTTTACATATAATAAATAAAAAAAATATAGCAATAAGAACCGTAAAATAATTGCCAGGTACTTGCGCACTTATCAATAGATTTATTTCGTCTCAAGTTTTACTGCTACAATGGACATCTTGAAAGCTTGCTAATAGCATCAAATGTATACATTTGTCTTAACTTATTTTAGTATCCGCTTATACGGCGTATCGGAAATCATTATAGATAAAGTTTTTAAAAAAATAAAAAGACAAAAGTATATTTACAAAGTAAAAAGCGAGGAGAGAAAGACCAGAGGAAACATACAATACCCACAATCGAACCGGCGTTGTCGCTGGTAAAGATCATGAAGTTCTCATTAACACTAATTGTCTAACAAGAATTGCCTTTAGCGCGTGTGTCATTCTATAAAATATAGAATATCGCAACATGGCGACTGGCTACGGCCGTTTAACGTAGCAACGCGTGCTATAAACCGTTAGTTACGGAATGGAAGTTGTCACAATTACTTCATTAATCTGAGAAAAAGGGAAAGCCCAAAGAAAATTCAAACTGACAAGAGAAAACATACAATCCATGTGATCCAGACTACATGAAACACCAGTAAACTGATTAATGTATCCGCCGGGTCCAATCTGCAAATTCAATGGTCGTAAGTTCGAAACCCAGTCGGCCATAGGACGTCTGTAAGCGGTCACAAAATATTTTCTACAGTAATTCGCCCTTACTATTAAATAAACGAGCGCACTAGTCAGTTACTGACACCAATATACAATTAATCACTCTTAACATGTTTTGGTCGGCTTAGTTCCCAAAGAAGTTATGACTAATCGTCGCTATATGACGGCAAGTTTTGGACACTTTTGAAAAGATAATAAAGTTAAAAAGTGACAAAAAAGAATGTAAAGAAGAAAAAGAACAAGAACAAGTGGAAGTAGTCCTATTTAATCAAAACAAGACAAAACGGCCCAAACATAAATAAAAGCAAAACAGCAATCACAACGACATAAAATACACACAAGCAGAAAAACAATTTACAATCAACTAATCTATAGAACAAACCTCTTTATCTAGCTGTTTGTTAATAATGGAGTGAGGCGACAGTATCTCCTGTATGATAAGCACCGCCAGAATGATCAGCACGAGAACCGCGTTGATCGCCAGCAGCTGGTAGTCCTTGATCGTCTGTGAAAAATAGCTCTTGTTTTTTTTTTCAGGAACTAATGTACACCCTGATGGTATTATGAATTAAAAAGGTATTCAGCTTTATTAATTGATTAGTCAACCCAGCTTTCTTATTGTGCTAAATCTACTAGAAATAATAAATCATGTAAAAATGGCTAAACTGGTCATAATTTAACACAACACTAACAAGATGGACCTGAATTGCTTACATAAATAGTGTGGGAATTTAGTTCTAAGATTTGAACAGGGCAATGAAACATTGACTTTATGTGAATTTAAAACATTAACTTTTTTAAAAATATTTTTCCTATCAGCAAATTTATGCGCAAATAACTTCGACATAACGGGGATAATTTGAACAAGGTTGATTGAAGATTCTAGATTTACCCACATAGGAAATATAAAAGCTTTGGCACTTGCAGTTGCAATCAAAAATATTTTAAATGTTTTATACATATAAGGGTAAGCTTTCTCTTCAGCCAACATGTTTGCCAAACTGATGACATCCTGGGTCATGGGGATTTTGTAAAAGCGTTTCTTTAAACATTTCCACTTTAAAGTTTACGTTAAATGGATGACCCTGGGGTCAATCTTGACTCCAGGGGCCATAATGTTAAGAGCGTTGGTAAAGACCACAATATATTGTTACAATGTATATACCAAATACAAAAGACCTGGGCCTTGAGGTTGTAAATATGAAGATTGAAAAAATGCTCGTTTGAAACACACTGTTCTGAATACCAACCATAACTAAAAATAATAACTTTTGCGGGGCACATCCAATCATAATTGGTGTACAGTGTGGTGAAAATGCAGTGTAATGTTTCAGGTGAGAAGTGCTTTATATGTCAAAAGGTTTGACGGACAGTTGCCGGTTACAATAGATCACTGTGAGCACTCTACCCTCAGGTAAGCATAAATAGGCATAAAACGTGTTTTATACGTACTTCTGATATACAAAACATAGACGTTTGTCATAAAATTGTTATAAAAAAGAAATTATTGAACAAAGTCAATAAATGGCACATTCGCAATTAATAAACAGATAATGAAGATTCTGCTACACGTCATTAGGCGCGTCAGACATCATTAATTAGACAAATGCAAATTGAAGTTGTATGCTAGATAGCAACTACATGTAGAAGATCGTATATCTCTCCATTAATAAAAGATGCAAACATGGTCAATTTAATAAAATATGTTTCTAGGCAACTAATGGAAGCATTTCGAAATGTCCAAGGTAATGCCGACACGATAAGGTTCAATTAGGAACTGTGATAATTATGAATAATTGTAATACCATTCGAAGCAGCTTCTTGTTGGTAAATATACGATAAACACGCCATGTTTTTGAAAACAGTGAACCGAATGTGATGGTGAACCCAAGACAAAAGCAAAACGTGCGTGCCTGAAACAAAGAGTTGAAATAAAAAGACATATCATTGCATATTATTTCATAGTGACTTAGACTTAGTGATTTATTTGTTATAAACTATATGTTCTTATCAATAAAATTTAAACAAGGATACATCATTAGGTGAAGTGACATTGTTTTTCACAAACAGTCACGGTAAGTGACAATTGTTTTCCTGTCTTACAAATGACAAATGTGTAAACAGAGAAAAATTGTGTTAGTGGTATTCAACTAGCTCTATATGTGTACAAGTCGCAGGCAATATTAACAATCACAAACGTCAACAACACCATACAAAAGTACCCTTAACACTTGGCATACGTGTATCTTAATGCATCGAACCTGCGTATTGTTCTCTCGCTATCCTTCACAACGTTACAATTTTTCAGGACGCCAATTAC
>Ga0224511_10004868_pt1 | contig 10338 bp, 4 predicted proteins | sample SF_May12_sed_USG_2_FD_169988 | JGI IMG/M metagenome (GOLD analysis project Ga0224511, IMG submission 169988) | Sediment microbial communities from San Francisco Bay, California, United States - SF_May12_sed_USGS_8_1 | ecosystem: Environmental > Aquatic > Marine > Sediment | place: USA... | reverse complement strand
CTAAAGTGTTACATTCTTATCTCAAAGTCAGTCAACTGGTTCAGTTCATTGTTAAATCAATTAGAAACAATTGTCATTCACTCAAAGATTGAAGATGATCACACAGGTTTTTGTAATTATCACATCTCCTATTGTAGTAGCTGGACAGTGATAAAAACTGCCATTGTTCTGTTCGGTTATTTGGGGTAGCCTATCTTGCACCTTTGTCGCAGTCGTTAAGGGCAAGTGGGAGGCTAACGAGACAAAAACTGGAAAACGAAGATCTTTCTCTTGTCCAGAACTTTCCCATACATTCAACAAACTTTACCCATTAATAGGATTTATGCAGGATACTGCATGGGATTGAAAGTTTAAAAGCAAATATGATCAAGATTAAATTAACTGATTCAACTGTTTAGCTGGGAATTTTCTTACCCCTTAAAGTGTGCAGGCATAATTATAATCTAGACAATGGACGGGATACCTGTGATGGGGTCTTCAGCACCCCAGAAACCTAGATCACACTACTCATGTGTATGTTATAGTTTGAGGAGTTGTCTTCTCTTGGATTGAAGGTACACAAGGCTAAACTATCACGCTTTAAACTTTGTTCTTTCCTTAGCACAGTCAGGCCATTTAAAAGTATTTAGTATAGCTTATGTGCTCAAATTTCAAGAGGAATACATGGGTGGTCTGTAATACCAGACTAGTTATCGTATCTATATACATAGACTTACTTTTTTGGCAGCCTAACAGAGAAATGAGGCATTTCTTACCAGTGAGTGGCATTTCAATAACATAAACCAAAATCCTTAACCAGCTAATACACAGATGATACTATGTGAGCTGCAGTACAGTGGTAGTCAATGTAAATGTATGTGTCTCCGAGTTTCTGATCTACTCTACCTTTCATCTCTAATGAGCGCCTGGCTGTGATATTAATAATATATACATATATTATAATATATTATAAAGATATTACATTAGCTCGCTAATGGTCACAAGTTATTTAGCTACTACAAAGTGTATTTTTGTCATTATTTCTGCTAAAACTCCTGCACTGACAAACTGAGGCACTTGTAGTTTAGATCTATCTCAGTAATACCAGTTCAAGGTCATTGTTTCCTCATCAAAGCAGCGGCTCGAACCCTTACACGATTTTAAAGCTACCCATGTAAACGGCCTCTGCGCTCCCAACTGTATTCATCACAACTGCTGTGAGAGGCAAAATTCTTGCCTGAACGAGAAATCGAACCATTGACTCCCTGCTCCCCTGGCCAACACGAGAAAACTAAACCATTGCCTCACTCCACTCACCACTTCTGTGGTATTCACAGCATAGGGTCTTTACTCCCTCTACATAGCTCACTTGTCACGACTGATTGAGTACACAGATATATGGGGTGCTAACTGTACTAGCAATGAGGTCATCAGGTGCCATTAACCCTTACTGCGCACAGTCTGCATGAATTACTACAGTTAGGTTATAACATCAGTGGATCACAACCACACAGTCACTGCATCAGTGATAGATGTGATCAATAAAGGTAAGTTAATAAAGTCTATAAGATAAGATCATGTTGTTTTTACATGGATAACATCATCAAGCCAATGGCTCGTTTTCAGGAGATCCATGTTTTCTCCATGACATTGGTGCTCTATGGGTGGGTCTCTTTTATATAGCATCATAGTCCGACTAAGGTAAAACCGTAAAGTGACACACTATGTTGAAATGAAACCCTGGTCACCTTATGCACGCCTGAATGCATTACCCATCAAGTTACCACTGTTCCTTATATAGTAAACATATAGACCCTGTACAATGGCTTATGTCTATATATACCTCTTCAGGTAGTCAGTTGAATTGATCCATCATGGTTTTGCGCACAAACTTCAAAGACATTATAAGGTTTGTCTGACACGGGATATTTCAGTTCATACTTCCCAGTATGATATGATAACAACTTGGTCTCACAGTGTGTAAATTGTTGACACATCATCATCTTTCCAAGCTGTCAGCTCATTTGTACCAATTATAGCTATATCCTATAACTGCCAAACCCAGATTCATACGGCTCATTGATGCCCAATCTAACAACTTTTATTAACCCGGATTACAAACATACACTATTCACCTGGGTCCGCCTTCTGCTTCTGCTAGTAAATATATAGCTTAATGAGTATTCAAAGTCTCATAGGTACATGCAGTGTAATGTATACACCTATACAATGTTGCAAACTGAAACTTAATGGGCAGTATTACATTAGCTAGATGATCTAGTTTAGGTCAATGCTATGAACCGAGCATCAAAGAATAGCTATAAATTGGTTTTTCATATAAGCTTTTATGCAATGCAGCGTTGAGATGTTTCTGACGCGTAATGATGAGTACAAGTCTGATCACAGACACAAAACTTTATGGGTAAAATCTGCCCATAAACACACATTATGCCAATGATTTTGCTACACACACGATGGAATTGTGGGCATAACAGGAGCGGGGCCATTGGCACTGCACTACATGTCACTGCACGGTCAGTGAGTGCGCCTTTTATTCTACATGTATGCCCATCACAAATACAGGAAGAGGCAGACACCCTGAATAGAGACCGTAAATTTATTCATAGAGTTAAATGAAGACAACCAGAACCTCAAACATTGCCAACGTTAGTGGGTCACATATATAATACTCTACCCCAGCTTTCAACAGACATTTTGGGATAACGGGATAGCTCTGTGGTAGAGTGCTGGGTTGGCAATTGTGAGGACCTTGGGTCGACACCCAGCCATGGTACACTGTGGAATGAGTGTAAGCTCCTCGCATTAGTCAAAGCTCAAAACAAAAATGAGCCTCACTATGAGGGGGAACGATGAAACTGACCCACTCATGGCGTTCCATCCTATACGCCATAACTGGTGAACAGACAAGTATCTAGTCCAATAGCTTCATTTCAATAATGAGGACATCATATGAGAACAAAAGATTGAGTTGGGAATTTCTACAGGGGATATGGCCCATCAGTTTTTTGTTGATGTCCATCCACTGCTGAACTGTACGATCGATCATACAATATGTCACAGGGATCAGCGCTAATCTGCTTACCATAGTCTTTCAATCTAGCTTATAGAGATTTGGCCATCCAATTCTTGCTAGTTCACTACAAGGCTGTGCAGTTTTGCTTTGACATTTTCGAGAGTTTAGACATAAACCAATACAGATTGAGCCAGGCCAGCCACCACCCCCACATATCCTACAGGGTTTCAGCCATTTTAACTTGCCAAACTATCGCTATTTACAATTCTTTGCATCCTGTTTTCCTTCATTTGTTATTCACCAATTTAACCCAGCTGCTCATTAAAATACAACTAATGTCGAAAGACTAGACCTCGCCGATTGAGTCTCTTTGGCTTGTTCAGGAGCAGTTTCACCTCACCGCGTAGTTAAAAACCGTTTGATATATGCCTGCGCAGTTCATTAACAAAAGCCGCTGAGCAAAAAGCATAAAGAAGTCAGGTAAGATAAAAGATCTTCACTCGCCTTTGACCAGTCAACTGTAGATGAGTGGCAGTAATGTTGAACCTATTACCGATCTACCTGTACCTTTCATACATAAAATACAGTTATCCACATCAGACGCTGAGTGATTAGACCGCACGCCACTCAATGTCCCGGGTACAAGATAGTTTGTATGGGGGAATTTACTCTCTCTGTTCATTCTACAGGAATGAGTACCCGGGTTGCTTCAAAGCTGGCGAAGGTGGAAGCAATGAGGATGAGGAGCGACCCCTCGCCTCAGTTACACCGTTGCCAGCACAATTTGGCTTTCCTACACGGCCATTTACTAAGGAGCTTGCTTTAACTTTTTATCACTGAAGTAGGCCTACTGTATCTATCATATACATTATAAACTATTCCGCTATCAGGGGTACAGGTGATCAGTCCTATAGTTAATGGAGTGAATCCTTGTAGCGTAATAGCTCGAATGTTAGGCATTCATGCTCCAATCTGTATAGGAGTTGGCAAGGTTGTCACGCCACTATTTTGGAAAGTTCTTGATGTTTACTCTAGGTTATTTCTCCATTAACCTCTGATCTCATGCATACCATAACATGGGAACTTATAAGGAAGGTCAACCCCACTTAGTATATAATGTGGAGTCCACCTGTAATGCAGTCCAGTGGTTGCACATTAAGTCATTTGGCCATTGTATTAACAATGACATAAAGCTCGGTGCTACAGGTTTTCGCGGAAGAACTTCTTGTGACTAAGTTGCAGACAGTAAGGCGAGCCAACCCCACTTGACTCGAACTAGTCTAAGTGTTGAAGCTGTGTGGGTTGAAGGGCCATTTCCTGGTTGACTGTTTGAGTGTGATATGCCACACTGTGCAGGATTTTTACCTTATGTATGTATACCTTTGTTGTGTCCATTATTAAACCATATTACCGGTCACGCGTGTCGGTATAGCCTAGTGTTATAGCACTGGGCTAGCAACCGTGAGGACCTGGGTTCAAACCTCAGTGACGACGGGCTCATGTTTTGACTATGACTCCTCCTAATCCTATAGTTCAAAAGCAGAAATAAATCCCATAATGAGCCGAAACATTGATGCTAACTTATTTACAGCACTCCATACTAAGCATACTAAAGCATACTAAACATAAGGCATACGAGAACAAACCTGTCTTCCTAATAGTTCTGGACAGAATTTTTATATTCCTCTGCTATGACTCTGGTCTCTAATCATATTCCATTAGTTTTGAGAAACAGATGATTGATTAGCTCATTAACATGCCATAGAGTTGCTGCTAACTGCCCTGTGCCAACCCAAATTTTTATCCTAGATGCAATAACATTCATGGTCATGGTCATGGTCATGGTCATAGAGTTATCTTCTAACTCTATGTTCAGGGTACACCTACTGCTGTCATACTAAGTATACATGATCGGCCTAGCTTGGGGGAAAACTGTGGGTTTGTTACGCTATAAACATACTTGCCGTAATCGTGTCAATTTGATGTTGATTCAGAGTTCATCAACACACCATTCAATTCAAAGAACAGATCGGTTGCTCTTTGAATTTAGGAGTTCGCTGTAGTACGCTTTATAATGTGTTGGGCCCATTGGTCAATAATCACGAGTTGAGCATTTGGTCGCAGGCTTCTATTGACTCAATCGTCACTCCCTTTGGTTTTGTTGCCCAAGTCTCACTCTTTGTACATGTACCATGATTCATAGTGTGCTTGGCCCAATCTTCAATAGTAATGGGTTCAGACCTCTGTAGCTCTAAAACAAATCTGACCCATAAGAGGTCAGTCAGAGCAGGCCTAAGCTAGGCAGGGCATTTGTCTTTGGACCAGGTGACCCTTGGCTCATTTCCATGTTTGAGGTTCACTTTGTGCTGTCCCCCGCGTCGATTCGATTGATCGTAATGTTACAAAGGGAGGTCCTCACTCTATGTGGACCATCCAGAAAACAATTCCTTAGCTTACTAGTGCCATCCACGTAATACAAGGTCACTTAATCTCATCTTACCCTAAAGAGATGCAGTGTGATAGAGTTGTCTCCACATTGTAGGCGGAAGCGTATAAGGAATGGCAGGACAGTAATGAGGAGATACATGAGAACCCGGTGGATAATCCAGATACACCACATATAGAGACGAGTGTGGAAGAAACTCTCACCAAACCTACAGACTCTGACAAATCCGGTTCTGGTAGGTTATGTTTGGTGGCATAGTGGATAGAGTAGTAATCCAGGTTACCCGGGTTCAATTCCATGTTTCTGTGCCACTTTGCACTATCTCCATTGTCAATGCTGGATCATAATGTTAAATAAAGAAGACCGATCCATACAGTACCAACTCTATGGGGCATACCTTAGACTATCCTGAAAACTAGCCATTGGCTGAGTGATGCCATCCATATAGAACAAGATGGTCTTACATTATAATGCAATAGATTCTTTGGGTGCTCAGTCATCAGTAGGATTATGAGTCACTAATAACCTATCATCCAGGCATGAAGTCACGATATTTAGACTTAGGGCTGTCCCTTCCCCTATACCTTCATACCGAGCAATGGTAGGTTGCGAGCTAGCAACTGCCCGGTTGCATTATACATACACAACTGTGGGCTGGGTGGGTGGTGAAATGTGCACATTGGCATGAGGTAAAGGTTGTCTTTTAGCCAATGGCAGTGTTACAGAGCCGACTTGTACTGGCACCGGTGGGCGGGTTGCCGCTTCTCTTCCCCCTAGCCTTCACCTTCTCCACCTCTGAAGAGAGTCAGATACCCAGTCCCTGCTAGGTAGACGGATAGCTCTGACACCTGACCTGCGTCGAACCAGGCCTTCAGTGCCAGTGACAACTGCTCTGCTAAACACAGACAATGATATAGCACCATAGGCGTGGAAGTTATTATATTCTTGTGTTGTAACGGCGGTATGCATTTTGTCAGTAACATGTCACCGATTGTAGCCGGAATCATCACCCCATGCTTAGGGTAGCTTGAACGGTGGAAAATCATGCTGCGCATACATTCGATTGCATGTACCTCAAGAAGTTACAAATTAGAATTCTCCGAGGAAAGTCAGATCAGATATTCACTTTAGTATGCTAATTAATGCTACAATATCAAGACTATGCATTGGCAGCCATTTTACATCAATGGGAATGCACCAACTCGGTGGTAGCATGTTTAGAAAGATAAGATCATCTGAGTCTATGGCATATGAGATATCTATTTATAACCTGGAAACTAAACTTATATACTCAGCGTACTACAGGGTAACAACTTGCAGGATTATGGCAGTGAACAGTTACAACATTAATTTTATTAGGTTATTCCCCTCGGTTGTAATAAGAATCACTCACCCTGAAAACCAGACATGTCAAAAATTAACTCCCTGCTTTAGGTAGTTGGCATTTAGCGATATTATGACCAGAATTTAATTTCCCAATAAGGATAACTATCGTGTTAGCAATCAGACAGCTACTAGATCGTAGAGGTTACAAAACTCCAGTGTATTGAAATGCCAAAAATATTTGCCATAGTTTTGTACTACCCGGGCACTTAGCCTCCTGAGTAGCCTCCTGAGTCTGAGGCCTGCGTTCGGTTAAGGCCTCATCCTCACAGTTGGCGTTCAGCATGACTAAGCCTGGCGTGAATCCAGGATATTTCTATCCTGCTCCAAACACTCCAGCCCAGCCATTGAGCTATCCCGCTATCAATACGCTCAAAATGATAATCAATTTTCGTTGAATGCGTTCGCTGGCTGTCAGTTTGGGATATAAATTATATGTTCATTCAATATGAGCAGTGACATATTATCACTTTCATATCTTGCTGATTTGAAAAATAGGAACTGAAGAGGAGTAATTTACCATAAAAGTGAAATCACCATAGGACACCCGCTAGTGGTTAGTGAATTTATTGTAGGTCAGTGCATAGCATAGTCTAATACAAACTCAGCATCTGTCGCAATAACATTGAAGCAGGCAAAAATACACAATTTGCTTGCAGTGACACGCGGGTTCGGACTCGTGAGTTCGAATCCGAGAAAAGGCAAGCAGTAACAGCAAGAACTTCGGACGGATTCCTGAACGACGAAATCTTCTCCCTGTTAATCTTGAGAGGTTCACAACCCGGTTCAGAAAATGCTAATAAGAAGCGGAATAAGAGAACACACCCTCCCCATATATAATATTAACATATGCCTTCCCCAGTTTGGTTAATTTATTTTTAAATCTTTTGTAGAAAAATTAGCTGCACCACACACTCCAATCATTATGGGTAGCAATACCTCTTCCTTATCTCAAAAACCGAAAAAGGAACAGACTAAAATGGAGAAAGTACGAGCCGCCTTACGCAGTGCGCTCAACAAATCAACAGTGGATAAAAATGGCAACAAGAAGTACAAATCTACAGATGGAACATGGACGGTAAGTAGAAACGGTCCTGTCACCTTGACCCGTGGCCGATAAAAAGCTTACAAAGAGGTGGTAGCCATTTAATAGGTGCATTCGTGTGCTCGCGTTTAGAGTCGATCGATCGTTCGCGATTTGTTATCTCAACAAAGTATTCAAGCCTCTTTGCGGTAACCTTGACATTTGCCTAAACTACTACTTTCGGTGGCGGAATTCTGTTTGCGTGCTTTTGCAGATTGCGACCGAAAGTGAAAGATGGTTTTTTGGATTGCGCTTTTTGGTCGCACATTTGAGCAGTTTAGCAGATTTCGCGACCGAAAACCCGAGCACGCGAATGCTCCTAATATAAGAAACGGCACACAACCCGCTTCTTCACTTTGCATTGTTTTGTTAGAGGCCATTGATACTAAAGGATTCATTTAATGTAAATTAGATTTATCCCTGAATTGAGGTTCAATTTTGGGGGTTGGGTAGCTTTACTGTGAGAAGTAAACAGAACCCTTTTATTTGTGTACCAAATTCAGACAGTGAACATGCTCACTCAGTCCTGATATTGGATTTAGCTATAATTTCATTCCTGTTAGCTCAATTTTGTGTCCTACCAGATAAAAAAAATAAATGCTCTATAGATTCTTGGGTATTGTATGTTGTTTGTGGTTTGTGGTACTAGTCCAATGACAGTAGTTTGCATCCGAGCTTTTGGCCGGAGATGTCAGTCCAAACTGCTTTAATACCTAGCAGCTGATTATTCAGTTCATTCAGCCCCACCATTTTTTATAGACAGTTGAGTATGAACTACATGGATGTACCTCTGTTTTGACAATTGATTGATCCTGTTTTAAGCCATTGGGATTTTGAGTGTTTCATTCTTTGCGACCTTTCATTTTTCAATGGCGAAATAAGCGAATGACTCATTCAGCTTGTATCTGCTTTATTGATGAGTTCCGCTCACCATACCCAATGCATAGCATCACATCACCATGACAATTTCAACCCACCACTCCTACTGAAAAATCTCAACTCGCGGGCTTTCAATCTATAGGAGCTAGTACAGAATACACATCTCCTTCCTGAAAATTGAAGATATGATCAATTATTTACTAGCAGATAGTGAGATAGCTCAAGGGCTAGAGCATTGGCTTAAGATTGAAAGATCCTGCATGGGTTTAAGTTCTAGTTGTGCTGAGCTGAGAATGAGCTCCTCACAAGATTTTTACCTCTTACCACTCCAGCAAGCCTTCATGTTAGGAGGTCCGTTAAATAGGATGGTCAGGTCCGGGAGTAGGACAAAAACGGTATAGCAGACACCTCCATGTGGAATTAATACAGGCGAAAACGTAAAGTGTCACATTGTACCTTAGTGGTATGAATTCTAATGAGCGCTGTTTTCATATTATATCGAATTCTTTGTTTGCAGAAGGGAGATCAGAACACTTATTACAATGATAATATAACTCGGGCATCTACACTTCCAGCCTCCAATATAAAAGAGTACAGTAATGGCGAATGTCCCACTGACTCCGATAAAGCGTCTACATTGCAAGCGCGTATCCTTCCCGCTTATAAAATAGGGAATTACGAGAGACGCCAGCGCCACGTATCTTCGCCTTCCCATCTTAACTATGCTACGCAGAATGGCTTTTCAGCACCAAACACACCACGCATGCGTACCTCCAGTGCGTCATCAAATGTATCACGGCGCTATTCCGCATGTAAACGGGCCACGCCCACTCACATACCAGAGCATCTGGACAAGAAACTAGTGAGAAGCCGCAGCGTTGGAGTGCTGTCGAACTTTGAGTTAAAAATGCATCGAACTGCATCCGCTAGTGTTGTAAAAATGGACGAATGCGAGGAGTGGATTATCTAAGAACAGACAACCCCAAAATTAATGCACTCACGTGTCAACATGACAACTCCAAAAAGAAAATGACTGGTGTGAATAGACAACTCCTAAAATTGACAAATGTAATCAACTATGCGATGTTAGCGGATTAGCTAAGTTTTGCTATGTGCGATTCTGGTATTCCACACCTACGAGTAATAATTACTACTTGCTATGTTTCATTTCTTAAAATATTGTATCTGAAACAATGAGCCGTCAGATCCTGGGTTCCCTGTATGATCGCCTGATAATTGCGGAGGTCATATGTAATGCGAAAGAATTGTCTATATTCAATCATAAGTTGTGGTGCTCTTTGTATTCTGCTGCTATTTATATAACAGATGTACTATATAAATGGTTCATTCTACCCAGATTTCTGTCATTACTGTGTTTTAATCATCTAGTATCTATAAAAGACGGATAAGTCGCTGAATGAATACCTAGCCTTATTATATAATAAAAGCTTTCTCATGTGACTGAACATAAAATTCGATCGTTTGTCTCCCAGAGACAAAATGAGTCTGACGTCCGACTCCTCAACCAATCAA
>Ga0224511_10004867_pt1 | contig 10338 bp, 1 predicted proteins | sample SF_May12_sed_USG_2_FD_169988 | JGI IMG/M metagenome (GOLD analysis project Ga0224511, IMG submission 169988) | Sediment microbial communities from San Francisco Bay, California, United States - SF_May12_sed_USGS_8_1 | ecosystem: Environmental > Aquatic > Marine > Sediment | place: USA... | reverse complement strand
AACTAGCATCCCAGTTGGCTCATTCGGTAGATCACTGGACTTTCAACGGACTTACAATCTTATGGCGTACGATCCCCACCGAGCAAGGCAAACATTTCCATGATAGTTGATACCAGATTTGTCGGTGTTATTGTAACATTTGTATCTCAAATCTGTTTTTGTAATGAAAACAGTTATAGGCGAGTACTGGCGAATATAGACCATTGAATAGATGGGCTGTCGAAATTGATAAAACTTATAAAACCTTACGTGTTTTGAATCCAGACAAAACCCACAATCCAGCCTACCATTAATTCAACCGTACGAGTCTAACTGAGTTAAAGTCGGTACTACGAACGTATTGATACATGTATAATGTACCACGCAGGTGCTTTTGAAATTCATAAAACTGAGTAAAAGCATTTCTTCATTTGTCCGCACAATTAACTTACGGAAACATCTTGTAAAAAGTGTAAAACGCTATAGTGTAGACATTTTTACATTTTAGAACGGAATTCCGCTTATGCGCTAGGGATTGTCAGTGATGTGGCATTATCATACACCAGGCTAAAGTTTGCTCCATGCAAGCTCCTATTTCTTAAGAATTTCCTCTTTTCTTGGATTACTTGTAATGAACACAAATACGCTTGACAAAGCTTATTCACCTGTTGACCTTCGACGTTAGTTGACTATAAGTTTCAAGACATCATAATGCTTTTACATGTTAAGAAGATAAACAATTACGCGTTTTGTATTTAGGTTAAAGTATGTGAAGCTTTGTGAAAATGCGAGTATTGCTAAATGTAAAACGCATCAATAATAGTTATACCACAAGACATATGACATATTGACATATTTTTGCTAATGTTTCCTTAAGTTGTTTTACGTGGTTATTTAGGAAAATGTTTTCGTTGTACAATGCGTAACAAAACCTCTGATATCCAGGTTTTCCAAAGGCGTTTCAACGGGGCCACGGAATTTTATAGGAACTTTTCGCAATACGAACACGGGTTTGGCGATATAAACGGCGAATTCTGGCTAGGTATGTCATTATTACATGTTTTATATACACATTTGTAAATAATACGTATATGGATGAAAGCTCTTGTGTTACATCTGGCTGTTTTTAATACACTGACCCTAATTGCTAACGCCCCCTGTATTTTTTTGTTGATATCTTCAGCGGATATTCTCCGAATATTATCAATTTATCAAAATATCTTAATCAGAAAATTGTTAATCTTTTATTTTTAAACCCATACATTTCAGTTCCATTGTCATAAGATAACCCAATTTTTGAAATTCACCAAATTGCGACCGTAATTTCTGTACAAATTAACCAACAGTAATCGTATTATACTGATTTTTTCAAGTAAAATTTACATAATGTTAAACCACAACAGTAATTTAACATCTGAACAATTTCTATTTAATGTCATGTTACCATGATAACGATAGCTTATATGTGTGCACATAAACTGTAACGAGAGCACACTATTTAGCACAACAGTCGACGAGCAATTTCAGCCGTAGGTAACACAATCCATATGCAAATGACTGGGCAGGTGAAGTCACATTTTCGTGATTTTAGCACACCTATTCTATTCACTTCCTATCTGTTCTGGGTGTTAATATTGGTATTTGAGATATGATTTATTAATATTTAGCATTATAGTAGTCTAAACATTGTCATTGCAAGATAAGATATCTTGTTATCTTCTAATCTGGACATATCTATAAAACAAACGCTTTCCGAAATTGATTTTGATTTTGGGCGGAATTGTTGTTTGTTTAATTGTTTGTTGGCATATATGTTATATAAAATTAAAACTATTTTTATCAACTCTTGCTAAAATTAGCTTCATTCATAAACGTCAAATAACCGTTATAAAGACCTTCTGCACCTGCATAAGATTCTGCAATTAATTAATTAATTGATACATTTTTTGTTATTTACATTTACCTATTTCCCTATCAATAACAACATCTTTCCCTATCAATAACAACCACTTTTCACATTTTAAAATAACATGGTAAGCGTATGGACGTCACGTCAAAAACACATGTGACGTCAGAATGTCGCTGACGCGTTCTAAATTTCAAAATTTTAAGAATAGTTTTAAAGACGTCTTATAAAAGTACATATTGTGAAATTTCGTAATATTACATTTCCTATTAACCCTACAATGTCAAGTTAAAAAAGGGGTCGTTGCAAATTTGTTTCAGTGTATGTGGCTAATAAGGCATTGAAATCAATCTGTTATTAGAACTTACTATAAGTTTTTTCAACAATATATCCGTTTGCTTGTTTAACAGGTCTAAAACTGTTACATGAGCTGACAGCCAGAAAAGTTCAAGGAAACTTCCTCAGATTTGACATGGATTCGGCTAATGGAACACACGGCGTTGATGTATTTGGCGCATTTTCCGTTGGTCCTTCCCCGGGTTATCAACTACATATAGGGAATCGCAACTCATCCTTTAATATAAGTATATCCACGTCTTACAATTCAACATATAGCTATACTTAAGATATTCACTGAACTAAAACACATGTACGTGTCGGGCTCCTTAATGTTATAGAGAATGGAATATATACATTGATATAGTCAAAAATGTTTTGTTAAATTGTCATGACTTGCCACACAAACTGTTTTGTCGTGCATTTAATTCGTTTAGAATTATTTAATGGTTGTTTTATTAAATGACACGTTGTATTTACATTTCAATTGCTATTGCCTACTTAGTTGCACTAGCCTTACATAGCTTATCGTTTAAATCTTATAATGAGCAATATGCACCTAATGGACTAAATAACGATTAAAATGGAACAGTAACGAATAACACACTATTAAAACATTGTTACAATGTAATGTTTTGCTTAACATATTTTACTGTCGAAATATTGTTATTATATAAAAACAATGTTTTGTCCCGGTGTCTTTTTTGGTCGAAGAAAACCAAAAAGTGTGATTTACATTAAAAAATTAAACAGTACACATTTACAGAAGTTAAAACATGGATCAATATAAATATTCATTAAGGGACACGGTCTATTTAAATGTCAATAATGATAAAATGTTTATGTCCAAAGACAGGCAATTGTGTTGAAACTACATAAACTATTTTTATATCTTACTTACATATTTTTGTTATGAAACACAACACGTATTGGTATTTAATCATTAATTAGCCACAGCAATCGATTTTACTCGGTAGACCAAAACTCTAAATGTACCATGACTATGAACATCACAATTATCGGTATTAAACTCCGTGCATAAACAAATATATTTAAGATATTTATAAGTGATACATCGATAGTCTGCCCCAAAAGCAAAACAAATTTAATTCAAAATGACCTTTAATATGTACAAATGTATAACTACGTTTTAACCTATTCATTAAAGGTCTAGTTTATGGAATGTCTGGAATTTTAGTCCCCTGCTAATCTGATGCGAGTTTAGGGCCTTTGTTTATGGCCACATGATGTGAAGGACCAAGCCAGGAATGAGTTTAATTAAGAAACCCATAAAAATGATACACATTACTTTGTTTAGCATTGATGTATCGAGTAATTATAAAATCATATAAAAGTAAACATATCAAAAAGTAGATCACTCTTTTAATCATCACACTTTTTAATTCGTTATGTTTGTATTTATGCAACCAACATTGGTTGATTAACAATAAAAATAATAATAATAATAATATAATAATAATAATAATAATAATAATAATAATAATAATAATAATAATAATAATAATAAATAATAATAATAATAATAATAATAATAATAATACAAATAATAATAATAATCAAAATCATAATAATCATAATCATAATAAATTAAAAATATTATTAGTACCGGTGTTAATATTTGAATTACTAGTATTATTTAAATCATTTTAATAATCATAACAAAAACAATGCCCTTAAAGAAAACCTGCAGACATCAATGACCAAGCGGATCTCCATTAGAAGAGTGGACAAATGCATGTTTTGAAGATTTGGAAAACAAATAACATTGGATTATATGTACATAAATGATATTTAGAAAAAAAACTATCCTACTTAACGTTGTCAAATGTTATTGTGCTTTATTTACAGCTAATACCAACTACGGACCAGACGCAAACGGGAATAGTTTTACCACATACGACCTAGATCAGGATACGTATTCAGGTAATTGTGCCCAGTTAATACACGGTGCCTGGTGGTTCCCGAACGACTGCGGTTACGAAAATCCCAATGGGCCGTACCTCACACCCGGCTCTTCTAGATCCGATTCCATGAGTTATGTTGCCTTTCTGGATCGTTGGGAAAGCTTATGGACAATGAAACTCATGTTCCGATAAACATACAGTTGTTATTAAAGTTGCGATGTCTTTAAAACTGATACTTGTTTACATTATTTATCTTTTCAAACTGAAAATTACATTGTATCAAGAAACATTAAAATGAAGGCAATTTTATATTATTTTTCTTGCATTGCTGTTAAACAAAAATCATGTGTTTTCACAACAATGTTTACAAAAGAGTTGTTATATACGTTACTATACCAAAATGTACAATGTACAATAAAAAAATAATATATAATAATATATAACACAATGTATACAAACAAATTAAATAATGATAATCTCAATTTTTGTAATATAACACACTAGAATTTAATACATATGACAATTTCTAAAACTTTTCTTTTCGGTAACGGTAATTCAAAGTAATATCAACAATAATTTGTAGTTGGAGTGTGTTAAAGAACTTGTTTTCAATGTTGTGTTGTGTTGTGTTGTGTAGGTGTAAAATCGTCTTTGTGAGTAACCTATACACTTATGTTACATGTATTGAATTGTTATCATGCATGCGCTTACAATATGAATCAACATTTATAACTTAAAAGGTCGAACTGTATACTGTATTATAATGAAGGTACTAGAAGAACGATGTATTGTATATACCGACAAAAAAATGAGTTCAATTTTAACAGTGTTGTGTGTAGTATTTAATAGAAATGACACCACGGATGGAATCTAACTGGCAAGGCGTATGAGTGTATTGGGTTAGCCAGAGACTGTTTATACTGTCATTTCAATAAGGATGAATAATAGAAATAGTAACACTTATTTGTTTGTTTTCACATTTACTAAAAGAGAAGTATTATTGTTCATCGAAATATATATTCTAATAGTGTGGTGTTAAATGTTCGAATCTGAATAAATCGAGAAAACAACCACGTAATATTTATATTTTTACTGTAGTGAAATATTTAAATTGATAGTAAATTATATGTTTATTTCACCGTAAATCATAAACGAAATATTTGTGAAAGTAAACAGTTGCGGAAAATGTTTTGGTTATAGATTACAAAACAATGTTAGTGGTTTACTTAAGGATTGAATCCGTTTTCCTTTCGCATATGGAGTACAAACGTTAAGACTGAGGTTTGAAAAAATTGTGAAGCACGCTAGCATTTATTGTACTGACTAATCGAATACGTCATTTTGACCAAAATCATGCAATCAATATTTATTTTTAATACGAACATATATAGTCCTTAAGACAACACAGAATAACCGTTTAAAGTCAATAACTAAATCAACCGAAAATGTATGAGATCATTTCAGAACAGTCTTACGGTGAAATACAATTAATGGTTACACTTACATATTATTGAGAAATATTACATGCTTGTGTTCTGAGTTGCGTTGTTAGGTAAACGCCATGCCCCCGTATTCAAAATACGTGTCCGAAACTCTACTTTAAATGTTTGCATGTTTTGCTCTAGACATTCGCTTTGGAACAAAAGAGTTATAGATCATGGTTATAGGAATGATCTACAACAAAGCTAAACAAGGGAGCCAAGAGGGCCTTGGTTAGCTTCCACTGACGTAGTTATCTAGTCTAGTACAACTATTTGCGTTACTCTGGAACAGTTGACATTTCCTAAAGATCATTCCTGTGTACGAATAATCGTAGTTTATACAAATAGATAAACTATTTAGGACAAGATATCGTTTAAAAATGTTCGTATAAACCGAATGCAAATTTGTTACCTCAAGGGCGGGCCATTTCTGACCACCGATCCATACTTTGGAATACTTTGCTCGAGGACCTCAAGATTAAGTTATTTTCTTAAAATTAAGTCTTTGATTTCTGTGGTTTCGAAAGATGTTTAAGTAGTATTTTCCAACCCTATATTTGATCCAATAACCTACTTATGCAGCTGGTTAGCATTTTAACATGTTGCTAAAGAGTTAACAAACGATATGGTGTGTGTAGTTTTATCCATTTAAACAAAGTGGTTTAGAAGAACAGTTAATTGAACAGTTTCCTATTTAATTCAGTAGGGCCATAACGACCCAGTGGCTTTCTTTGAACAAATGGTAGTAGACCTCGTAAAAATGTCATATACCAACTATTTTAAACAAATCCGAGCCATGCAGCTTTAAATAAAAAACTGTTTATAAATTCTAATTTTATTACATGGTTTACCTAATGCCCATTTCACAAAACCAATCCGAAACCGTTTGAACAACTTTAATAGGGGATTGCACAAGCATTATTCCTGTAAATGTTGTTTAAAATCCAATGAGCTCTTAAAGGACATAAGATGTTAAAGTGCAGATGACGGACGACGAACAACGGACGATGCTCGACGGACGACAACGGACGCCATACAACGGCCGGACAAAATAGCACATGGTAAGCTAAAAATAGACATTATTTATGAAATTCAGGGAAATGTATAATTTTTCATGCAATAATTTTTATTATTATTATTGCTGTTGTGAACTAAAGACAAATAACTTTTATTGTTAAATACATCTTTTTAAATAGTTTTCAATAACAGACGTAAGCATCCTGAATTTTCTAATAAAAGCAACCTAAACATAATTTATTTCTATGCGTAGTATACAAACTGCAATCAACAAAATGCTATAATACTTTTGTGTCTTTAAAACGCTTACATAATTTTTTATTAATATTCGTTCGTAATTAGGTCACTATGTAATATGTACATATCGGGAAAGAAACACTGCTATTAATATCTTAACGCATCTTAAGATTTTAAATACAACTGTCAACTTCTAAACACTTGACACATGCCAACGTAATTTATTTCCAATAGTCAATGCACCTATCGACACTGATAAAGTGATTTGCTTTTTCAATGTTACTACTCCAACATTTACAACATCGCGTGTGTTATCAATTAAATGGAACACAAACACCGACTTCTCTAGCTGAGATGTTTGGAACTAATCACGATTACCGTCGTGTGCGACATTATTTTAAGCACATTTATTTCAGTCATGTTTGTTTTATCTGAACAACAGGCAATGTTGCTAAATATATTACTCGTCGATGACATAAATACATTTAACTAAATATTTGCCAAAAAGTGAAAGTGTTTTTCTAACATAATCTATACTTATTGACCAGTATGCTGATACTTCTATTTGTATTGTAGTTAATTTAAATGGCCGTAATCTCCATTTAAGAGTAAAACAAACACCGACCGTTCAAGTCTAGATATGTGAAACATATCAATCGTAACTGTTGTCGTTTGCGATATCGTTGAATTATTTCAATCGTATCAGACGACTTAGAATGTTTATATGAGTTCATATTTTGACCAGTTTAACATGTGTGATTAAATAACTTTATTGAAACTATGTCTCCTAAATTGGATTGTGTCTTCATGTTATGTGTTTTATGTTTTTGGACAGACACTGGAACTTTAGGTAACTCACATTTGTTAACTAGTTGTATTTTTAAATGAAATATATTTATAGAAACCCTTTATTTATTAATCAAACCTTTAAGTGGTCACTATCGAACACATCAAACTAAGTTTGCGAAGAAATATAAATTATTTTCCGTTTGGATAAATGTAAGCACTTTTTAGATGTAAGACTAATCATATTTAAGATTATTTTCTTGTATTTCTTATATGTAACTGTTTGTATATACATATGTGGTGGTGTTTTATATGACATTTATGTACTAATTATTCTAACATAAAATGTCAACAGTGAAAAATAAACAAGCACCGACAGCGCCAGTTGAGATGTTTAAACATTACTAATCACAATACTCATCTCGTGTGGCACGTTTATTTAGGACCAAACATGGCATAAAACTTAATTTATCACAAGTCGACAAACCCAGCTGTCAAATGATAAGTATCTGACAAAGAGTAATGCTTTAATATAGATTTAGTACTCTATAACCACTAACCTGTAAGTTTTACTTCTATTTGTGTTTTACTTAGATCTCATTTCAAACTTAGACAAACAGAAGTGTCTCAAGTTTAGATGTTAAGACTGATCAATCGCAAGTTCGTGTGTGTGTGATATCATATAATAAAGGATATATTAACATCAAATCAGTCGATGTGTGTATACAACTCTACACCTCATACAGTTCAATATTTTCGTTTAGTAACGTTATTGAAAGAGTATGTCTCGTAATGGACCTTGTTATCATGTTACATATATTTGCTTGGTGCTGGATCTTTAGGTAAGCCATTATTTGTTTTATGCGTAAGGAAATATTTAAATAAATTAAATGAATTAATTATATCAACAAAACGTAAATACCCTTAATATAAATCACAGTATTAGTTATGTAATTTCTTTAATCTTTTTGCTTGTGGTTTGAAATTTATTCTCTGCGCGTGGAAAGTTATAATTTTATTAAATTAAGCTATATAAAAGGAAGATCAAACAATACCCTTCATAACTTTTTTGTAAGACTTTATTTAACAATAATTCCATTACATTTTATTAATATAATAACTTGTTTTGAAAAAACTATATCGCTTAAATCTGGTTTAATTTACGGCTAAGTAACATTTGTATGAGTGATGTTAAGTTTTGCCACGTATTTCGTTATTTTATTTGTATTTGTTAAGAAAATGTGCACCCACTGTATTGTAAAAGTAAAAACGTTTTAACAAGAACCGTTCTTTATGCTTACTTGAACTAACGTATGTTCGATAGCCAGCATACCAAACTAAATTTGTATTTATATATTGCAAATCGTTCTGATCAGGATATCACCTGATTTACTAAATGCAGTATTACACTGTGATTTCTACTATTTTACTTTTTTTCTGACGATTTTTGATACATTAACTCACCAACTAGAGACACTTTTTCTGCTTAGTGTAATTATGTCAAAGTGAAGATTTGTGTAGAAACTATATATAATATTCGTAAAGTAATTTCGTTAAATTGTTAAAAAAAATCAGAATTGCATAACTATTTCCATCTGGTGACACACGCAGTAGAATCCCCGATTCACTCCTGTTTTGATTAAGCCCTAAGCGACCAGCGTTTAAAACTGTTTGACTTAAAGGGACTCCATTAAGGACTGGTCGTGTAACACACTTTAAAAGCCCTGTTTCTTTTTATTGTTGTCGACCTGTGCAGGACATAGCTGTATATCTTGTGGTACCTTTATATGTATTTTATAGGTCGACAATTCATTTAAAACTTGTATTGTATCTGTGGATCTCGGTAACGCGTAAGTAACGCTTTCCCCTGTTCAAAAGATAAATTCCAATTTTAAACCGAGTAGCGAAATCGATAGATGACATATTAAGTTACCACACAAAAAGCTTTGACACACTAAATACGTTGTTAACAAGAAAATATAGGTTAAATGAAATTTAACTTTTAAGTGTGTTACACGAACAGGCATCAGTGGAGTCCCTTTAAATATAAACTTAATATCCAATGCATTTTTTCCGAAAAAAAAAGACGTCAATCCCCTCCCCTGTCTATAGTTTTATTTTATTTATGTAATAAGGTTCATCACAAACAGAACGAACAGTTTCTTTTATTTTTACCAGGTCATATTTTTACCTGACAATATAACAAGAATATTTGACTAAAATTGTTATTATTGTGACATCTGAATATAATTTGAAGACAATTTCAAAGATAAACTACTGCAAACAATGAAGACAGGCCCCAAGACAATCCGAACCTTTATGTTTTCATTTCACTAGACAACATGGTTGGTTACTGTATTGTATGTTTTATAGTTTTAGATACTTCAGCTTTTACACACCTTATACATGTCAATGAATAAAGTAATATCAATGTGCCCTGTATATATTTCCAATAAATAAATTTGATGAATGGCCTGTACCATTTATTTGCCTATAACTGTTTTAAATCTATTTTCAGGATTTATCCTTTCGCCAAACAACACACAACGTAAATATATATTTGATTTATAATTTACAGATATACTTGTGATAAAAACATATTTTGAAAACGTCCTTACTTGATATTCTGAAAATAAAACATTACTTGTCACCCTTCTTATATGACATCTTT
>Ga0224511_10004866_pt1 | contig 10339 bp, 4 predicted proteins | sample SF_May12_sed_USG_2_FD_169988 | JGI IMG/M metagenome (GOLD analysis project Ga0224511, IMG submission 169988) | Sediment microbial communities from San Francisco Bay, California, United States - SF_May12_sed_USGS_8_1 | ecosystem: Environmental > Aquatic > Marine > Sediment | place: USA... | reverse complement strand
CCCAGCAAACGAAGCTCCTGCTTTGATGAACGCTGAGTAGGGCTGTTATAGGGACCAGCAGGGAGGGGACATCTTCACATCAAAAATTAAAACATCCAGAGTTCTTTCTCCCTTTCTTTAACTTGTTAGCCGATTCCATTGAAACATTGACTCGAATAAAGGTCACTCTAGCACTTACTAGGACACTGCCTCTGAAGTTCAGCATGGCGACCTAAAAGGTGTACCTCTCGGTTCAGCTGTGTAAAGTGACCACAACTAGACTAATTTCTACTTCTCCCTTTTCATCAGCAGTGTAGCAAAGTTCTCAGTAAATGACAGGTTAGAACATAGCCCCAAGCTACACAACGGGCTGGTTACCTAGTACGCTTAAATCAATGTATCCATGGACATGGACCGCAACATCGGCCAAACTCGATCTCGAAGCTCAGCGCTTAACTCTACACGAGTTCGAAGGCACTGGTGGCTCATTAATGCTCGGTATCGCAGTGAAACTAGTGCTGTAAATAATCTCATTGCGTTATCGGCAGTGCTCACTGGCAGCAACTGCATTATACTTATAAACTCATTGCTATGTCACAAGGATTTTGGAGCATCATCATGAACTGGAACAATTATTTATGGACGCATTTGTTAGACAAGTTACAGATACAAAAATGGGAATACTAAGAGTGAGAATGTCTGTGAAAAGATTACCTGATAAAAATAACAAGATTATAAATACATTGTAAATAAATGTGAAAATTTATAATATTCATGAGAGGAGTTTTGAGTGCATCATGTATGAAAAAAATAATGCTTGACTAATGTTGTTATAAGCGGTTCATAAGCGGAATTGTATAGAACTGTATATATACGGCTTTTATAACTTATATGTAGAAAAATTGACATGTTAAAAATAGACTCTGTATAGGCCCACTCAAGAGGCTATAAAATAGAACAGTCAGTAGAAAATTGGCTTTCCTATATAATTGCTGCATTGAAACCTCATTTGTTACTAATACCCATGAGAGTGTAACGCGTGAAAGGTTTACTCTGTATAGCCCTCATTGAAAGTTGGCGTACTCTGTATAGCCCCCAGCGTATTCCTTTAGGAATCTATACAGGAATATATACTGAGCCTACAACACAACGCAACAATATCACAGGAGCCTTCAAAACAGTGTAACAATCTCACGGGAGTCTACAACACAACGTAATAATATTACGGGATCGGATAACACAATGTGACAATGTCACAGGAGCAGACAACACCCTTCGTGAGATTAAGAGACAATTTGTTGGAGGCTAGAGGGGGTTTAGAGGCCCAGTGGCTTAAAGGAACACGGAGATGAAGGAGCTCCTTTATGTCACTGGGAGGCCAGAGGGGAGGGGTGCTGTTTATAATGAAAGTCTTAGATTCACTGTTTTCTTATGCGAATGACTTGTAAATATTGGGGAGATGGTCGTCAATATATTTTGTTTGGGGCTGAATACTGAATAGTGGATTGGTAAAAGATGGAGATATAGCTCCATGCAGTGCCACAGAGCACTCGACCCATGATTGTGTGATCAACGCCCTGTATTCTGACCTTGCACTGTGAGTGAAAGCACTGCAGAGGAATACAGCGCACTCACCGGACTATTTATGAATTGTCTCCTCCTGTTACGGGCAAGCAGTACCGGAGCGTAAACATTTACTTCCTGGTCTACTTTCAGCTTCTCCCGAGTGTTAAATGCACAGACGAAAAGACCACACCTTGCAGCACCATCCCTATAGTACAAACAGGAGATCACACACTGGCGTTAAGGTAAGCCACCTGCGACTGTTTGGGTGTTTTGTAAGTCAGACATGTCTCGTATGACGCTAAGGTGAGTCGGCTGGGTAAGACACTTCCAATTATTTTTTCACTATCAGCTGAACACGGATCAGCGATGTGCCACCACATGGAGCACCATGAGTAGGTTGGTATCACCTCTTCAGGCCATTTTTGTTTTAAGCCAGAGTCGAAAAAATACCCGATACTTTCAGAGAATGAAAATAATGTGTTTCCGGTATTTAATACATGATAGAACTATGGAGTATGTGACATAGAAACGCCGGATATACCGAGTGAAAATTGATCAAAAATCGCAGTATTGAATGAGTTTAATTTGAATTCTAAAGGAGTTTCTCTCAGTGTAAAAATAAATTTAGTTTTTGCAAACAGTGATGCACTATTTTTACACCTGAAATCAAGGTCACCTAATTGAATAAACTCGCCAAAACCAGAGTATGGATGAAAACCTGCACCAATACTTTACTTAGTAAGTTACTAGCCATTTCTAATACCTAGCTGTTTTAGTTGGGCACTAACAACTACATAACCAATGATCAAATGCAGTGAGCCAGTTATTGACAGACCGAGGGTCTCAGATATATTGTACTGATTGTAACTGATACTGATTTCACTGATGTTAACAACCTAATCATTACCATTTTCATTCCACAAAATGGTATGAGTAATGGTGATGAGTACTAAATAGTGTCTAATATTTGTAATCCAGGGGAGGTTACACTCACAATGGGAGCCTGTCTTTGTCAAGATTCAAGATTCTCACATTTGCGAATTCAACACTGAGCTATCGCAGGGTGTTTAGCAGCGTGTGGTGAAAAGGTGAAAATGACATGGAAAGATGGCAGTGGTGAGAGCAATAAGGTGCATGGACAGATTTGGTTATTGAAGAGGATCAAACACCCCCCAAATGCCAGAACACAGATATTGCTTGCATTCCCGTTGCACGGCGACATATATCATTGTGATGTAAGTAGCTTACATGCAGGTAACGCAGACTCTTTGGTTTCCTGTCCGCTGCTGCCAGCTGTCCATGGTCATTAGCAGTTTGACAACAGAACTCTCTGGTGGAAGTGGTTGGGCATCTGACCATTGGGATGAGATGAAGACAGTCACATCCCACTCACGCTATGAATAGTAGAGGTGTGATTTGAAGATTTTCTTCTATATAGGTAACCTAAAGAGACTATCCTTTCACAAGCTAGTGTTTATGTAAATAAACTCAAGCGTGGCTTGAGACTTTTTTGTATTCTTTGACGTGGGCCATCTTTTTAATTGCCACCCGCCACTCGCCACTCGCCGCTCGCCACTCGCCACTCGCCACTCGCCACCCGCTGAAGAGTCAGACCATATGCTATTGATTGGGTCTTTTAAATCCGGAGTTGCTTACCCCTACACTAATCGTGACCCATTTCTGAGTGAATTTAGATATATACAAGGCATAAGCAGTTTTGTTGATGTATTGCAGTAAGTTCCAACACTGACTGTACACAGACAGGCCTGCATGTTTAACTATTTATGAGTGGAGAACACCGTGTTAACACCAAACTGCTTGAGAATCCAACCAGGGACCCCGACTCAGGGGAACATTGAAAACAGCCGTTTCATGATGTTTGGCAACTGAAGACATTTGCCTTCATTTACAGACTTTCTCTCACCGAGCCGTTGCCATCATATTTAACTGACCTCTTAAGGATGGGCTTGTGCCGTTGGAAGTAGGAGTGATATGTGAGGTATGCATCCTTTCAGAATATGAATCTGTATGCAATCTCACTATTTTTCTTAAACTACTCTGAGACTTGACCATCCTATTTAATGGACCTCCTAAGCCTGCAGCTTGTTGCAGCTGCCAGCGCTAGTATAAATGTGAGTCACTGTATCTAGTAAGAAGTAGACACCACACCACTCAGTACTAGGCAATCACCTGTGAACCAGAGATATGCAGTGAAATCTCTTTGCAGTCATTGTTCTCATTACTCGCCATGAACTGAATCTCAAAGCCATGGCATTTCAATACTCCCTCCATAGGATAGAAAGGCACCTGAGACAGAAGTTATGCTAATAAGCTATCATGATGCAGTTTACAGTCAGGGGTGGGTGCTAGTTGAAGATTGGCATTGGTCGGTAGAGAATTAAGCTAAAAGCCGAAAAAACGAGAGCGCATGAACAGCAGATCAACTGTTCATGATAGTTGTATCTGATTACGCGGTTGCGGACAAGCTAACTCTCGTTGTGCGTTGCCCTGCCGCTAATTCCACGCACCCGCAATGCGCCGTGCTGCCTGAACGCATGCATACGTTGGAGTTTTCTGCTTGACCGGACAAGTTGCCCGAATGCATTAGAACGAGATGACTCGGGTCTATTGTGCGATAGCGAGCAAGATAACTTTACTTGCTGTCTTGGCTCGGACAGACTAACGCGTTGAAGTTTCACTTTTCATTTCGTTGCAAACTCAAATTTTCGCGTTCACATGATTTCAGTCTATTAGGCGAATGCAAGGGCCACATAAACTAAAATAAAGATAGAGCCCTCTTTTAACCAACTCATTAGGGGTATGTTAGGTTGTCTAAAAATGCCTAATGTTGCTTATAATCATGTTGATCAGAAAGTAATGATTATCCCGCGTGGGAGTTTTTGTATAGATAGTGCACGAGAGAGGTGTCTTAAAGTAGCTTCTGTACCTGTCCTCATCTATTACACTGATAAGGATCATCTCCGCCAGAAACCAAAAGTTTATGTGGTCTGACTTTCAGGTGGGGAGGAATCTCAATGTCACTGTAAAACGAATTGACCCTTTGACAAAGTTCTGAAAATTTAATGGCCGTTTAATTTTTATGTAGTAGTAACTAATAGTAACTAATAATGAAACCTGTATTGAGATATAGGTATTGAGGAGTGACCAGTTCCTCCTGACCCTACTAGGGGAGATAGTATATCTTGTATCAGACTGTCACTCACCGGTGGAGTATTGAGCTGAACTATTGTGTTAATTTTTTGCTCAGCTATCATCTGCCAGAAGTTACTAACTGTCTTCTCCAATGGTAACTGTGTTACTACCAACTGGGTTCTCTCTTTTTTTCCCTGGAATCAAAGAACCAATAGGGTGAGGCGTATCATACTGTCGCAACCATTGGATGAGGCGTATTATACAGCGATTCCTCATGGCGACCCCTAATCAGCAGCTGTTAGTATGAGGCATTCTTGCCCTTCCGCATTCAGTCAGATGACCGAGAGAAAGGATCAGAGATTATTTGAATTCGGAGGCCCTGCATATAATGCGACTTCAAAAATATAAATAGCAAACTCCAACAAGAATGCTCGACTTGATACTGAGGTAGCCATCACTATTGATTTCTGCTGACCATCAGGTTATTCTTTGTCCTTCTTCTTACACCATTTCTTTTCCTTTTCAACTCTGCATTTATTTCCTTCGTGCCATAAAATAATTTTATGTACTCAATCATCAATCAATATTGACGCATGTTTCTTGTTTTGAGCGAGGATTAATGTGAGGAGCTCACACTTTCACAGGGCAGATTGCCGTGACTGTGGTTTGAACCCAGGCTCTCATTTTAGCTAGCTCGCACTCTAACACTGAGCTCAGCCGCGATCTCTAGCATCCCTTTCACTGACTATTAGGAGGAGACGATTGGGGTATTAGGTTAGATTCCTTACATTCAGATTGATGGCGTTAATATAGTCACTGTGATCACTGCTCTGTGATAGGAAAACTCTGTATCTGTCATCTACAACATATAGATGCTGGATAATGGTGAGAGATGCATGGAAGCCAAGGGGTGATCCATGACATATTCTCAAACAAACTGACAGAAGGCTTCATGTGTTTAACTGTAAGCAACAAAATCATCACCATCATTCAGCACCCATGTTTCACCCAACCAGTTTTAAGTTTAGATAAAGGGTGGATGGTGGTAAAATGGAACGAAAAATTCTTTACAAGATTTAAAATCATGCTTACAGAAATTATGCAGTTTACCATTGTCAAAGCCGCAACTCCATGTCACACTGTCCTGCAGGTCACACCATTGGGTAGGGAATCGCCTAGCTAATACGGTAACACGTGGAGCAAGGTCACACCGCCCGCAAGTTACAGTCAAACTATTCAGTCCCCAACCATTACCTACCTGGAAGAATTTCTGGGAATCTGTTTTTCTTTACATTTTCTGGGTCCTTGCCAGCGTTATATCTCTCTGCCTGCTCCTTGATAATCCTCTCTATATGCTGCAAAGTGGACGGCAAAATAAAATGGCTGACAGTATAAAATGGCTGATAGTATCAAATGGCTGACAGTATCAAATGGATGAAACGACAAAATTGAGGACATTATTAAGTAGACTCGAGTACGTGTGGAGACCGATGAGGAGTCAAGATCAAATAAAGCGTTCATTGGGGCTTGTTTGGTGCGAACGCAGTTAGCCTGAAACCGATTGGAACTCAGCGGAGTCTAGCTGATAGGGCTATAGATTTACCGCTGTGCGCAATTCTCACTTTAACATGGGTGCCTATTTCTAGCATGGCTGTCTTACTATGTACTGTTGATGCTATCAGAGTAGTGGCCAATTTTGCCGCTGCGTATCCGAGATAACTTATAATGGTCTCAAAGTTATTTTTCTTCCCACCTACTGCTCTTCCATCTTCTAAAGTAGCCGTAATTTATTGCAATAAGCTGGTATTTCTGTAGTGAAAAGGCGCACATACCCATAGATATATAGTATATATCCATCTATATTCCGCTGATTGGGAATAAGATGGAGAGTTATTATAAGGTACCTTACCTGGATCTCCTGGCCGATGTAATCCTCCTTGCTACCTGACTGGTAGGCTTCTAGTCTGGTTGATATCTGATCTGTCGTGCAGCTGAACTTGGAGGCATTCAGAGTCTCTATCAGGACCCGGTGAAGGAAAATATATTGGCTCTGTAATTCATATAGAGACTCTAACCCTAATAGTAAACATAGCAGACATCGGAATGTGGCAATGCATTGAAACATGTGTTCGCAGGCACGGAATCTTAAAGACAGCGTCAAATTAGCATTTTGCAAGGTGATTACATCCGGAACACCTTTCTGCGGCCAAACTTTCAGGTGTGGCTTTGGGAGAAAGGGCATTAGATTATCATGGATGAGGCATTTTAGTTGTGATATGTTTCTGAAACTGAGGAATGTTTATATCTAGAACTCAGGGAAAATGTGTTTTCAATACAAATAAGATGTCCGGACATAGAAAGTCTTCGCACTAACCTCAGTCTGTATCATTTTAGGTCTCCTTTGTCTCATTAGTTCAACACAGTCATACGGACTGACTCCATTCCCCCGTCTAGCTTCAGCTAACAGATAGTCCAAGCCAATGAAGGTGCCGGTTCGACCAACTCCAGCGCTAAAATTAAATGGGAGTTTATAGGACAATCGAAAAATAGACAGAGTTTATACCACAATCATAAACGGTGTATGCGCAGAGCCAACATTTATCCTGGAAATACAGCGAGCTAAACTGTACAATTTTAACGGAACTGTTTTCATGATCAGTGTGCCAGGTGGGGTGTGTGTCAGTCTGCCAAAATTTTATAAACTACAAAGCCAACATCCAGATAAAGTGCAAGAGCAGGTGTTGTCAGGAATAATATGATGAGGTAATAGGGATTGGGCTTTCTTACAGCCGAGGTGAACTGACTTAACTTGGCAATTGTTACAGTGCTAGGCTGTTAGAGCAAGATTTGCTTTCATTTAACAAAGCGCCTCTGTATGGACAAAAGTTTAAAAGCGTTTGGGGGTGACACCGGGGTAATTTTTCAGAGAGCACAGAAGCTTGTAATGGTCTCAAACTGCAGGTTTCCACCATGGTTCGGATGTAATTGGCATGCAGCAACGTGTAGCAGGGTTAGTGAGATGGAGGCAGTTCTTTATGGTGGGCTATTACTAGCTCAAAAAGCTCGCTGGAATTTTCTCAGACACCTTAAAGACAAAGAAGAGCACCTCCCTACCTGCAGTGTACAACCAGAGGTTGGCTAGACTTAGATGTAAATGCCTTCACTCTCTGATAGAATTGCACAAATGGAGTTAATTCTTCTGGGACGTCATGATCAGGCCAGCTCTGATAATGGAACTGATGAAGTGTCTGGGTCTGTGAACCCTGTAATATATCAGTTGTTATGATGAGAAGTCCAAGCTGAGAGATCAGTACAGCGTTACTATTGAATTAAAAGACATGACCGAGTTTTGAGAAATGGCACAACTTTCCATCTTTGAGGATGTGGAGACTAAACCTCCCCTCAGAGGTATGTTTTACATTGTTTATACCAGTGAATGCTGGTAAAGCTATGATATCTAACTACATACCACGGTTAACCTGAATGTACGCAGAGTAAAGTCAGCCCACGTTTCTACCGATGTCACCTTCATATTGATCTGCCCATATGTCTGCTCCTGTAACTTCTCCTCTGGCCAGTATTGTCTGCACTTTTCCTGTAGATGGACATAGCAAAGTTTGTGCAATGATAACATAAAATTAGGCATAGAATCGCATCTAAAAATTGCAGGATCTCATTCCAAAATAGTTATTTCGGTCAGAGGTTGTTCCAGTGTGGATTTAAGAGTTATCCTCTACCGTCTACTAGTGACCCTGTGCCACAAGCCGGTGGATTTGAGGGGGACTTACGGTCTCAGGAATAGCGACAAGTCCTCCTGTGTACTCTAACTAAGTATTCTAGATACACACCGGAGCATCACCTACGTTCACGTCTATTTACAGAACTCACTTTTCCAGCCTCAATCAGGTTGGTCACCATGACAATAGCTGATGGTTTCTGCTGCCATAACATCAACACAAAGTCATTCAGAGTGTTCACCTTCGGTCCTTGGCATGCGATGTATGCATTCTCATCTCCATTATATCCCTACAGGCAATCTGTAAAAACTGACTTATCTAGTTATTTTATCGTGGGCATCTAGGGGAATTGATTCTAACTGACTAGCTAGCCACTGCATCTTCAGTGAACAGGCTGATAATCTACCATATTTAAATTGTTTTCTGTATGCTGAATAAATGGAATCTCATTTCTCACTACCGCTTATGTCATAGCAATTAACGCAGGTAGTATGACGAAGTCTCGGAGAGCATTCCTTCAATAGAGAGTGCAGCATCTCTCAGAGGTATCAAGTCTTATTATCAGAAGTTTGCCCCATGGGGGGGGGGCAGAATTGTTGTATACTTTGTACTTAGCCATCAAAACTCTATGATAAAGGTGTTCGTTTCTTGCGAGCTGTTTGACTACCAAATAATTCACTAAGGTCAATTCAAATATAATCTGCTGTGTGTTTTCCCAGTTCTAACACATCATATTTAACATTCGTCACATCACCTGTCATCTCAACCAATCAGATTATTTCTTATGAACCCTGTTTGAATAACTGCTTACTAGGTCCGATGGTCGGAATCTCAGCTGTCCAGCCTTTTGATGTCAGTATTATTTGTTGTGGTTCCACTCACCTGTATAAAGCTGGCATTTATAAAGTCTGTTCCTCCTTCCGCGGGTGGAGCCAGCTTAACGCGGTAATCATCCACTGTTATACAACATAAAGGAATTATATGTTTCAGTATAAGGAGGTACCCCCTCAATGAGCATATACGGGGATGGTTCCGTCCGGGTTTTAGGTGTATTCTCACAGGTGCTCAGAGCTGTGGACAAAACCGCCTATTGATTTGAGGTCCTTTCTTCAAAACTCAATGACAGTTATCATCCCAACAAACAAGCAAAAGCTTTCATACATTCGACTCTAATAGAGCAGCCGTAAAGACTGCGGTTAAAATTACCATGTCAAACTTGACATTTCACTGTTGGCTTATGAATTGTTCCATAAAACATTGAAAGTTTCAGGTTAACAATGAGCACGCACAATTAGCCAATTTGCCTCCAGTCACCTCTTCCTGAATGCGTTCGAGCGACTTGTTTGATCGAGCAGAAAACTCCCTCATGTGTGTTCGGGGAGTGTGAGGCGTTGCCGTCGCATCAGATATGCAGGGCAGGGCAAGGCTCAATGAATGTTGGCTAATGCCTAATGTCATCCCCGACCCTAATGTTTTGAAGTCGCGCAGTGTGGCACCATGAATGATATTCATAAGTCTGATAGTAGTTAGGTTGAAGGTATGCTGCATTAATATCTAGTTTACTTACCCGGATAAAGCCCTTTATATCTACATTTTCCTTTATTCTCTTCTCGGCTTCCCGCTGTCATGCTGCCGACAGGAATTTTTTCTAAAATCTACATAATCTATCATCCAGACACATTTCATGGTGACATATATTTGGAGGGAAACGGACCATCCAATGCAGTCCGATATGTGTGGTCTATCAATAGAACCAATTAAAATGACCCCATGAGTCCCCGATCGTACACGCTTCTGCTCCTAGGCTCACTCCGCTAGCACTCATACCTGCCGATGACACCGCATTAGTTTATTACTAAAGCATTTTTGTGTGACAAGAATACACAACACCAGGGTTATCTCTG
>Ga0224511_10004865_pt1 | contig 10339 bp, 7 predicted proteins | sample SF_May12_sed_USG_2_FD_169988 | JGI IMG/M metagenome (GOLD analysis project Ga0224511, IMG submission 169988) | Sediment microbial communities from San Francisco Bay, California, United States - SF_May12_sed_USGS_8_1 | ecosystem: Environmental > Aquatic > Marine > Sediment | place: USA... | reverse complement strand
ATCAGCCCAACTACAAAAGGCCATTAACCAGTATAGTGCGAAAGGACTCAAGCACTGGTTTGATGAATTTAACAGAAACTATCTCCATGGAATATGGCTTCATGTAAGTAAAAATAACATGATGTGTTAAGGTCAATCATACACTATACAAGGCTTGGAATATCCGCGGGCACTGACCATGAGTTGTCAAATTGATCTTGTGATTGCGGATTTACTGGACTAAACTATAATTTCTAAATGAAAACACGACTCCAAATACTAGATGTGCCCTTGTTGATACACAACTTCTACAATAAAATACAGACAGTGAGGAACTATAGAAACAAGTCTTCTACTGGCCATGTTTTTTGCTGTTTGTGGTCAAACCAATGGACTCTTACAGTTCAAAGTTGATTCAATCTGTTTGCCAATGTTTCCGCATTGTGGTTCTTTTAGTACAGGACCGTGTAGACCACTACCATATGCCAAACTCAGTGGTACTAACCTGAAGATAGGCACTTGCCCTGTAAAATTTTTGGTCTAGCAGTCGAATGGCGGGGATAGAGCCCCTCCGAAGGTTCAAGGCTACGGACAAAGAAACTTATGGCTTGTTGAATCCATGAAAGAATTGAGAATTGAATCAACTTTTAACTGTGAGAGCCCATTGTTTGACCACAAACAGCAAAAAAACACGCGGCAGTTTTTAACTTTCCTGACTATAATACCGTTTAGCCTGCTCTCTGAGGGTATCATCGCTTGGATCCCAGAAGCTCTTAATCTGGAAATCTGCTATCTTGTTCCATGATCCGGAACTTTTCAGTAGTGCTTCTCGTATTTCTGGCATCTAGAAAAGATACTGACCAACTACGTCGAATGTCCGGTCGAGGGTAAACGCACTTTCAGAGTTGTGTTTCCCATGCTTAAAGGGAGCCAACTCTGCATTCATTGCGGTGATAGCGAGTTCTAAAAAGCGAATATCGGACACTCGAATAACTACGGCCCGAATGGGCCAAATAGAAGGAAAGTGGGCTCTATTTACAAAAAACTTAGTAACCTAATGACCTTGATTTCCTCATAACATCAAGTAGAACTCGGAATTAAACGTAATATTGGAGAAAACTGAAGTTATAAGAACTGCTTTGCTGGGTTTTCCCTGCCCTAAATAAAGTCCGGTGCCTTCAGGCCTCTATCATTGTGCAATAATGGCACTAATGCTAGCTGACAGAGGTGAAAAATTGCACCCTGAAACCCTATTTCTATATTTATGTTGCAAATTTTCTGCATTCAGGCTTTTGTAACTACAGGTCTAGTATGCACCCGCAAGAGATTTTTTCCAAACATTAGCGCGTACGTTGAGAAATCAATAAGAACACTAAAAGCTGTGTTCATTTGCTATCTCGACGGGAATTCTGTTGCTTTGACGGTGTGAAAAGTATGTCACCGAGGGCTCTAAGTATGCGCATTGGATAGGGCTATACCTAAGCTTCCATTTGAGCTGGGTATTGGACCCATTTGTTCATGATAGGCTTCAGGATTGAAAAACAAGTGAAGACACTTTTGGCCATGGCAATCACCCCTTTAAACCAGGGTAGATTTGCAGATAGACAAAAAATTTTTTTTCCCACCGGTATCAACTTGTTTCATTGTCTTGTTTCAGATCCACGCTGTGATTCAGAGCTACTTGAAGCAAATATCACAGAGTTTGACGCAATCGAATGAGCGGGAGCACTCACGGAATCTTTATTGAGGGCCAAATGCATACATGCCTATTACATTCTGTGGTTCAGACTAGAGGGTGAAATTGAGATTTGAATGAGTCTTGGTGCATAATTTTTAGCTGCTACAACATCAGATGTGTGGCTCCATACACCAACCATACAGATTGGATATGTCTTGTTACTGCTTGTTTCTAATACCTGTTCCAGAACAAGGTCTCGCTTAGCCGGAGGGGGGTCCATCATAGAGAGTCGCTCCAGATACTGGTGCAGGTCAGCGAGTATTGGCAGCTGATCCAACATAATTTCATTCAGATGAGAGCGTAGCTGTAACAGCACTGATCACAGCGTAGAATCAATTGATATTATTTTTAAACTAATAGACCAAAAACTGGCCTGGGGGCCATGATAGCTCAGTTGGTAAAAAGGTCGGATTTGCAATCTATAGATCTCAGGGTCGAGCCTCACTGCCGATATGAGCCTTTTCTGATATGGGCCTTTACCAAGCCTCTCACTCCAGACTGCTAGCGTGGCTTCAGAATACCATGGCAAAAATAATGGAGCTCCTAACCAGTGAATTATTAGGGTCAAGATCACTCAACGGTTGTTAAAGATCCACCTCTCCCTTCTCGTTAAGAGCATGGAAGAGTGGAGCTGGCTCTGGGCATAGTATGCCAACCCTACTTTGTTGCTTTGGTGTAGTCAGAATAATGACTGACGCCGAGCAACTACACAGCTGAGACCAACAACAGGGTTAAGGTTGTCCCACAGCCAATGTCCACGTAGGAAACCGTGAATGGTTGAGAGCCAACTGCACTGGCAAAACTAGAACAGATTACGGTAGACTAGAGTAAATTATCAGCCCAAAGTGACTTTTCTAGGTTTTTTTCTAATCATTCCTGACTGTAAAAATTACTAAGCAATAAAATGCTGTAAGAATGAAATAGTTTAAACACATTATAGGTATGGATTTTGCGCTTGTGGACTATGGTTAGGTACCATATTGTACATCTATGCTTTATTTGGCCATATAACATTAAGTCAGAGTTCTCTCCCCTTGTTATTTGGTAAGAAGGCAAACGACTCGTACTAACCTTAAGCAGTGTGTTTTTCCTAGTTGGGTCCAGCTCATATTTCCTTTGACACTCTGGGTCCATTAAAAGTTTGTATAGCGTAAGCCACATCTGAAACCCAAAGAACATTTACAAATACAACTGAAAGAGTGAAACAAATAGTACCGATTAGTAACAACATAAACTGATAATAAAACAGCAAAATAAAAATAATAGTAATAAGCCTATTCGCCCGGTGCTAGACGTCTCATTACTAGGACTTTATTAATTATTTTTTAATGATTTTCTGGTCAGAAGGCCAGTAAAAAGTTGGTCACGCTGGGGAGCTGTTTGGATTTTTTTGTGCGTCTGGGAAATATAAATTTAGCAGGCGCCTGGCCAAACTAGCGGAGACAGCCAACTACTTTTCAGCCAATCAGAACTGACATCCGGTTAGTACCGCATTAGTTAGCTCGAAGATGAACACCACCGGTACTAAAACTTTCACCAGTGAGTGGGCACTATTTGGTCGGCTGATTATTACAATGTGAGACGTTTGACTTTGTGCTGTTCGCCTGATTTTATTATACTCAGATGCCTCATTAGTGGGAATATCCAACGTCTAGTACCGGGCGAATAGGCCTAATAAGTATTAGTAATAATACTAATAATAGAAGCTAGGCTGGATGAGTATGTAATACCTATACCTGGCCTTCAATCTTTGTGAGTTTGAATCGATCGGAGTCGGCCACAGCACACCATTTATTATCAATATATTTTTCTTGTTTGCCTGTTTTGTCGGAGGTGCGAACCCATACAGGGTTCTGCATAAGTTCCACCAATAGTACTGGAAAATCCTGAGTATTAAGAATCCGAGTTGCACAACTCAATGGTAGCCTACAATTTGGATTAATTTTACTAGCATCACCACCAGAGAAACAATTCATGAAACATTTCATCAACCTCGTTCAAAATACTCCACACCAGTTCCGAGGTAAAAACCAGAGCCCCTGAGTGTTCAGGTAAATTGAATGTGAGTGCCCATATCGCCCGCCATAAATACCACCCTGAATACTAAAATCACAATTAAAAAACCAACAAATTATCTGGTCCCGTCCCAGCAGTGACAAAAAGTCACTCTTTCTAATGAGATGGAACACATATGACGCATGATGGGGAAATAACTTTGCATGTTTCCAAAGAGCAGACAATTAATTGGTCAATAGAGATTTTGGAATAGATTCACATTCTCATAAAATGCATTAGCCCAATATGAATCTAATGTCAATTTATGTTTAACCCCATTAGTTTTAGTTGGGGTGTTCCCATCACAATGAATAGACTGATAATGATTGCAATTTTGACATTATGTTCTGATATATGAGGCACAACTGGACTCGTTTAATCTTACTATCCTTACTATACTTACACTGACAGATGATCACAGATATATCGTAGAATAGAAAGCGTCTTTAAGGACATCTCAAACTTTAGAGTTTCCGCCTGAGTAATTAGCTCCTACAGATATCGATCATTGTTATAGCTAGTTCTGCTTTCACAAACAACTTCAACAACTTCTGATAGCGGGTTTGAATGACATCGGTAACACTTGGGTGAGTGGCAAGTTACCGCTACGGACTACGAAATTTGAAATCCCCACAATGTTCAATAAAAACCCAAGTGGACTGTGCACAATATGACTTTGAGTACTTTTGAGCTGCAGATGAGCGGCGCAGTGCGGGTCAGTGTAAACACCTCGGTATGGATGATTTGTTGTCGTTTGTGTAAACTAGACATAAATTCATTCCTTATTTGTTATTTCATACCTGCATTGAGGACCCATGTGCCTTACTACTGTCATCCCCCTGCTCCTCTTTCTCCCTGCAGACAAAAAGGCTTAGGATGAGGGTCCGTAAATGTGTTTTGCTTGAAACGTTCTTACTGGTCACCTTAAGACATAACCACGCAAGGAAGTCACTGCGGAGACTGTCAACCCTATAGTTGGGCAGCCCTAAATTCGTGCAAAAATAATCTGCCTCAATTATCAACGTCAAATGCGATACATTACTGAATGGATTCAGTAATGTATTCAGTCCACCTCTATAATGCATAGTTTATTACTACTGTTCACTATGTGAACAATTCTGAAAATTTTTGTGTGACATCATCAAGGAAAATGACATTGCCCACTGAAAACCACTTTAAAAACTACAGCGTGTACTAGACTGCCTCATTGGATATTATCAGAAGCAAAATATAATGCTAAGTAAAATATACAATTATTTTTATCGATTCAACATCGAGTGTATGGCAAGACAGAATTGCCTTCAGAGAGTTTATCTCAGAATACTGTTGAACAACTCTAGTCTATGGTTTAGCACTTTAGCTAATCAGAAGACGTTAGCAATTCGTTTGACCATACCATAGATTCAACGCAACATCCTTATAGCTTATATATAAGGATTATTACCAGCATTGAATCTATGATAGGGTCAACACGAGTTGCGTAAGTCTATATAAGTAATTGGTGTGTAGTGAATAAGTGATTGATGACTTGCATGTATGTTGATGTCAGCCAAATAAGCTTGCGATGGCAGTAATCGATAAGGTCTAATATTGCATCACCACATGCCTCACATGACTCCTGGTAGTATAGAGTAGTTTCCAACAGATTCACCAATGTAGCTTCATGGTAGAGCTGGAAAACACCCTTCAGAGAATTGAAATTTATAAGATTTTCCAAAAATGGCAAAATTTAAGCCCCTTATGACCTCCGCTTATGAGTTAATAACTTCATATAGCAATATACTGTATATCACAAAATGCAGGTCAGAGACCTACCTATAAAGGTCTTTGACAACATAAAGAATAAACACCATAGTCATTTTTGATTTTTGAAATTCCTAGCTCAACTCAGGATCCCGGAGAATAGAACGACAAAACTGGATGGAAAGGGGCTGCATTGATAGAAAGTCTTTAAACTGATCCTTCTTCTGAAATAAAGAGCTCGTTGATATACTTTACGGGGTAACCCTGAGATACACTCTTTTTGTCTAATCAGACCTACCACCATATAGAGTGGGAAGGTGATTTTTGGCTCGAACTTTTTCTCCACGAGTTTCGGAAAAACAAACTCCTTCCATATCTCTGTAGCCATAAGTTGGTGGATGAGCACTGGAAACTTCTCTTCGTTTATTAAAAACTCCTTGACAAACTCATTTTCCTGAGCAGTAGCATTGATAATGGCTTGCATGTTGAGCTTCTCAATCTTTTCGTGTTGTCGGCTCCAGCTGCATAGGAAAACAAACATTTTTGTGTGAAACTGATTGAATCATCCTTCAGTCTAGTCTAAGTAATGTAAGTTCAACTCTTTCGAATCCGCCTAAACAACTCGTGAACTCGACCAAACTCCTATTACTTTTATTAAAAAATCAATGTCGCATGCAATACACACGAAGATTACGAGCAAGTACAAATTTTGACAGTAGTTTCAAGTTTAAGATCTAGTCACTAGTGCCTCGCATTGGACTGACCCGCTTGAACCGATGTTCTTGACCTCGAAAATCTGGAGTGAGTGACAAAATGCTTCAGCTTCAACTGGTAGAACAGCTTGGGTAATATCCCCTTGGCCTTGCATGTTTAGTTTGTATCTAGATGGAGAAAGCTGCTGGACCCCAGAAAAAGGCGAGTTCGGATTGAAACTAATGAAAACAAAATTTGTTGCGGTCCTAAGAGCGCGCTCCAAATTGCTGAAAATAAGGGTAGACTTTTTGATAACCTACAACAGAATGAAAGAAAATTATTTTTGAAAACATAATGAGATTTTTAAAAGTCGTTTTGCCTTTCCAGTCGAGCCTGATATTCAAAAGGCAAAAATAATATTTTGGTCAAATGACGTTTTCATCCGGGCGCTTTTCCAACGTTATTATTGAAGAAGTACGGCCGCTACCTAGGTGCCCAGTGTAGACGATAAGCTATAGAAGCGCATAGAAACTGCGATACACTCCGTTGAACGTATAGAATTTAAAGGCAGCATGGGTAAGGGTATTTTTAAAACATATCGCATCTAATAGATGTCAGTTTATTTGATTAAAACGAACGTAATCAACTCTTTCAATAAACTTAATCTTAACGAAATTTGTTTTGTCCGCTGTCAGAACTAGGACTACTTGCTGGCTGAGTACTTTTGTTTATACAGGCCGACGACTGATCCCGCCGTTCAAAATTCCCGCTTTGGTTTGACTTCGAACATAGTCTGCTGCAGCGCGATGTATTACCTACTACTACTGGTACAACTAGAACTTCTCATATTAACTAACCTACTCAACTCAGGCTACTGTACTTACGTAGGAAAAGCAGGATCAAGCAGATTTATTTACTTAAGTTAGTTACTAGTTACTCTGTTACTGTTACTGTTAGTCTGTAATTGTAAGTCTGATGAGTGTTGTAGAGCTGCTCCGAAATTAGGATGATTAAATTGAATTTTTTAAACCTGAAAAATCTATCAACTCAAGCATACCATCTTATGAGATATTATCTTCATAATCATGACTGTATAAGTGTATTGAATAACTAAGTGAATTGAATTGGTTCAATGAACTTGAACGTTGAATGGTACTTGGAGTTGGAAGTCACTAGTCAGGACCTACACAACACAGTACACTCACTGACTCAGTCAATAATGATCCCAAATCTCCTACTCCTAGTTCTACGTAGTACATCCATGGTATCAACAAGATTGGATGTGCGATTACCAATTATGCCAGTCTAATGGCAATACATAAAATCAAATATCTGTAAATTTGCTTAGCATTCACTGTTATCTATTACACTTGCAGGTAAAGCAGATAAAGATCCTAACCGCCCAAAAAGAGCTCAGTCAGCGTATTTTATTTTTATGGGCGACTTCAGGGAGAAGTGCAAGCGAACTGGTGAAGCGGACACCTCCAATGTAAGAACCCATTCAAGTTCCTGCCAACCACTTTTCGCTATGTGGTGCCATTGGTGGCAGACTGGTCCATTTTCTGCCGCGTTGGCTCAGGATGTGTTGGCAGAGTGTAATCAGCCAGGGAAAAATCGTTTGAAAAACTCCGCCATGGCTGGGAATTGAACCCGGGCCTGCGGGAGAACAGACAGTGAGATTCATTCATTTTCCCACTGTGCCTCTCTGCTACTGGAGAAAAATGTTATTATTACAAAAATAGGTTACCCGTTTTTGTTTTATGGGTTTACACAAAGTTAACCCTGATTAGTTTGGCACACCTTTGACTGAAGAAATTTTAACTGGCATCATTCCTCGTTCCAGGTGACTGAATTTACAAAGTTGGCGTCGGCTAAATGGAAAGCGCTGAGTGACACTGAGAGACAGCCATGGGACGAGCGAGCTGCCCTGGATAAGCAGCGGTATGAGAAAGAGATGGAGACATACACGCCCACTCCTGGATTCTCCACCAAGGGCTCCAGAAAGAAGGTTAGTTTCCTGGTGGTGTAGCGGTCATTGGCTACGAAACTGATCTGGTCATTGTTTTAACTCAATGTATCCAGTAGTGCGTTATGTCCAGTGGCGAATCACGTATATCTAGTTTCTCATGCAATATTTTCAGTTTTGTTTTCACTAGAATTCCTTTAACAGGTTTTTACAGCCCATAAAAGTATGTACTATATTGGTAAATCAAGGCTGTTGTCAATATTATGATGAGAACTGACTGTGGCATGCATTATAACAATTGTTGTTAAATTTATTCGAAAATGATTAGAGGTTTTGGTTTGTTTATTGCAGAAGGACCCATATGCGCCAAAAAGACCCAAGTCGGGCTACTTGCACTATTTGGATGCGTTCAGAGCAAAGCATCCTGAATTGGGTCACAAGGATATAGTGAGCAAGGGAGCGGAGTCATGGGGAAAGCTAAGTGAGAAAGAGAAGGTCCCATACAACACGCTGTATGAGAAGGCCAAAGAGGAGTATAATGCTAAACTCCAAGCGATGGTGAGTGTCATTGTCTCTCCTTGTGGAGAAACATAAATCTATTTATATTTGCGGTAAATACCAATGTTCAATTCAGAATAGTCCCATGAGGTTGTCAGTTATGCTCACTATCCATGTTGTACTATTACTGTTCCAATGATGATTTGGCATGATTGGCAAATTTGGCTTTGGCTAGTTATTAGGCGCGTCACAAGGGTCCTCGGGCTACAACAAGTATCGCATACACCTTAGACATGCTTATTAATACAGTATTCAAGTTTATAATAGAATCTGTTAATCTGCTTATTTGTAGAGTGGATACTAAAGATGTCCAACTGGAGGAGCTGCATTCAATCGATGGATCGATCTCATACAAAAAAAGGGACTTTGTGATAGATAGCAAGCCAGTCAAGTCATATCGATCTACCTACTAGTTTCTCTTTGCTCACCACATTTTCAACTCATAGTTCAAATGGCTTTGATGGCTTTAAGGAGAATTTTAGTTGCAACCTCATCCATTTTCACGTATACAACTGTACAAGTTGACACTGACTTCATGCTCTCGACCCACTGTATAGTATATTAGAGTGTAAAATAGTTTCATATTGTAACCAATCTCCACTATCTTACTCTTACACTTTTTATCTTCGTAGATAGACTGCCGTTTGTGCAGATTTTCACCTAGGTATTTTGATTTTGGATAATATTTGCATGTCATTGTAAATTATTTTTATGTTGTTTTGGTGGCTGATATTTTCCGCAATCCAAACGCTATGTATACTGCAATTGCATTACATCGGATTACTGCGAACGATATTATATCAGTTGTTTCACTCTCTCATTTCTTATAAAAATATGTCTTCAGTTACAAAGCAAGTGATGGTCTTTATAACTACGCATTCGGTTTGGTATGAAATATGTGTTTGAGGAAATTTGTATAGACTTCCCTGGGACCCGATTAGATACTGGAACTAAAGGCAAAAAAGAAGCGAATGGAAGGTGAATTCGAGTTATTCGACTATGGCTATGCTACCGCCATAGATTTGTTCGGTGCCACCACACGCTGCTGTAGCCATTTATGGGAGTTGACCGCTGCGAAGGGTAGAGCTTAGATAAAATAAAATATATATGGGGTCGAGCGGTATTCAAACTATACGTAAATTCACGATAATCTTTGACTATAGATATTAAATATTTCGGAGATATTGAATTGGAAGAATCTCAGTTTAAATAACCAAATTACTCTTTGACTGATTTTATTATACAGAGAAGAAAGAAGCGTTATTACAAACGGACACCATTTTTACAATGGCAGAGCTGCAACTTTTATTTTTGGACACGTTCTCTCATGACGTTTTAGATGTAAGTCTTGATTGATATCGTGGAATATTAATCGACACATGAGAATGTGTTGTGCAGTGGGTGAGTGGCCCACTCAGTCTGAGTCTCAGTGACACCGACTGGCGGTGAGTCATTCACAGTGACTGTGAGTCTGACTGACTCTGACTCTGAGTCTGACTGACGACTGAGGTGAGTGACTGACTGACTCACGTCACTGACTGAGTGACTCACGCCTCACGGTTGTCACTAGTACTATTACTATTACTACTGCTCCCGCTGCCACCCCA
>Ga0224511_10004864_pt1 | contig 10339 bp, 7 predicted proteins | sample SF_May12_sed_USG_2_FD_169988 | JGI IMG/M metagenome (GOLD analysis project Ga0224511, IMG submission 169988) | Sediment microbial communities from San Francisco Bay, California, United States - SF_May12_sed_USGS_8_1 | ecosystem: Environmental > Aquatic > Marine > Sediment | place: USA... | reverse complement strand
TTGAGGTGAATGTGTCATTCAAATTTAAAGGAAATCCTTCCATTAGTAAAGGAGTTATAGAGCGGACACGACATACTGTGTAATATTGTTTGTTAAATATTTGACCTTTAACTGTGACCTTGACCTTGACCAGACACATAGACAACATGGGCTCTGCACATCCCCTAGTTGAGGTGAATGTGTCATTAAAGTTTGAAGGAAATCCTTCCGTTAGTAAAGGAGTTATAGAGCGGACAAGAATTGGAGTCGGACCGACCGACCATACGACCGACCGACCGACTGACCGACCGACCGACCGCCGACGCGACAAAGCGAATCCAGTATAGCCCCCCCTCACATTATGTGGTGGGGGTATAATTATGACATTGACCTAAAACCAACATAGGTTAAACATACACACTGCACTTCAACTAATGAAACTAGTCATGTTTGCAGTTTTTTTGTAAATCCCAAAAGGGTACAAGTGATTTAGAGAGGACATAATGAGCATGTGTTTAACCTTGAACAATATGACCTTAAACTTACCTTAGTCAAATATGTTCATTTGAGACAGTTCATTTTAATATATCACCAACCCTGTTTTCGGTTGGGTTTGGGTGGGTAGATGGATGGATGGGAGATAAATAAGTACAGGGATTTTGTTATAAAATAGGTTCATTTTATAAAATTAAGATGATTGACATGATGTTACTTATAAGTATGGAGTAAGTGCCTTCAGGCTTAACAATCAATAGTTTTTAAGATGTTCAGTATAAATTGTTTAAATAGCTAATCACAAAAGTGAACTATGTAACCTTGACCTTTGACCTAATGAACTAAACAACAATCAGGGATTATATTCTCACCAAGACCAGTCAGCATAAGAAATATTAAAGCTCTGTGATAACAGTTTTCAAGATAATGAGCAAAAACCATGTTTACATTTTTTACAAAATAGACACTTGAGACCATGGCATTTGATCAAGTGAACCCAAAATCAATAGGGGTCACGTCGAAGACCAATCAGCACAAAACGTATGAAAGCTCTGAGATAAATAGTTCTAAAAATGAGCAGAAACCTTTTTTTACAAACTGACCCTTGTGACCTTGACCCTTGACACAAAGAAAGCAAAATCAATAGGGGCCATGCCCGCACCAGAACCAATAAGCATTTTACATATGAAAGCTCTGTGATAAGCAGTTCTCAAGATATTGAGGGGACACCATTTTTTACACAAGTTATCCTTTCGATCTTGACCTTTGACCTAATAAACTCAAGGTCAATAGGGTCATGTTTTCACAAACACAAATTAGCATGTGAATTATGAAAGCTCTGCAATAAACAGATATCAAGATAATGAGTGGAAACCATATCTACATTTCTTTACAAGTGACCGATATGACCTTGACCTTAAACCTAGTAAATCCAAAATTTTGATGTCACCTCATGGGGCACGTTTTCAAGGAATCTCAGGAGTTTCAGCACACGTATTTTGGGCATAGACATAATAATTTTCCTTTTTGATATTTATGAGATTGAAAGGATGAGGGACTCGTCCTCCATATTCATACACCGTACTTGAAGATGCTACAATGTAACGGAAAAAGTTTCCCTCCCATGATGACATTGTATAGGTCTATATGAGTGATTGAGACTGGCAGGAGGTAAGGGGACTCTTTTTCAAACTTCATATTCCGCAATGTGAGATGTTGTAGCTGACATAGAAAAGGTTCCCCTGTCATGGTGACACTGTCTAGTTCCATGATGTATTTCGTTTAATACATAGGTTCACTTAGAGTTCTCTAGTCATGGTTAAAATGTCCTTTTAGTACCAGTTATTTTTCCTGGTAGCACCAATTCATGTTCTCCAAGGTTTGTCTTGCACAATGTGATATTAAGTAGCTTTGCACAATGGTTTTTTCAGAGTCCGCAATTCAAGGTGACATTTACCATATACATATTGGTGATGTTGACAGAAAGAAACATGCTCACCAAAGTTTATACCTTGACGGTTGACACGTGTTAGCTTTGTACACTGACTCATTGAGAGTCCCCCAGTCACAATGACATTGTCCAGAAAGATATCGTCGATGTTGTCAGGAAGTACCAGTTCATGTTCACCAAGGTTTGTCCCATTCAGTTTGATACGTTGTAGCTTTGCACAATGTTTCATCGAGAGTCCTTCAAGCATGGTGACATTATCCAGATCAATATTGGTGAAGTTGTCAGGAAGTACCAGTCCATGTTCACCAAGTCTTGTTTTATTCAGTGTGATACATTGTGGCTTTGTATAATGTCTTATTATAGTATACTGTAATATTGTCCAAATCAATATGGGTTATGTACCAGTGTATGCCTGCCAAGGTGTGTCCCATTGAGTCTGACACCTTGCAGCCTTTTTCAATGTCTCCTTGAGAATTCTCCAGTCATAGTGATATTGTTTAAATCAAAATCAGTGATGTTGTCAGGAAGTACCAGTTCATGCTCACCAAGGTTTATCCCTTTCAGTTTGACCCCTAGTAGCTTTGTACAACGACGGATGACGAACAACATATGGTCACAAAAGCTCATCTTGCCACGAACCATAAGCATTCGATTGACAGAGTAGCCCCTATATACTTTGTTTGCAGATGTACTACAACTGCTTATTTGTTGGTTAAGTCGACTTTTGTTAAGCAATACTGGTTTTGAAAATGTGTGAAAAACAAGTGACTTATACTTGGTCGGAAATAAAATCATTACATTTCACACACAAAAAAATAATTTAGTTTTAGTAAAATCATTGTGTGTTATTATATTTATGCAAAGTTTTAAGCAAAGATATAACTTCTACAAATGAAATGAAAATGGTTTTTGCAACTCAAACAAAAAAGATTTTATAAGACTACTTGTGAAAAGTAACTAATGATGTCGAAAGATTAATCACATGCTTTGAATTGTTTTCATTACCATGCTTTTTTTTAGGATTCTGAAATTCCTCTTCTGTTGTCCGTGGTGTTGACTGAACAGTATGCTCTAATAATGGTTTCTGTAAGTCATCATGCTTGTCTTGATGTCCTTTCATCTCTCTAACCACCTTCACAACAGTTAAAGTAAATCGTATCAATGTTTTATTAATGCCAAAATACATGTACAATAGTTCGCTATATAGAATCAGAGGTCAAAAGGCCTGTTTAATTCATGTTAAAGAATAAATGCTGATATTGTTTCTGAAATGATGCTTTTGCAGAGGTTATTGTTTTAAAATGTAGTTCCTTCGGTGCAATATTTAATCTAATGGATATGCTAAAATGAAATTATTTCAATGTGTTTAACAAGCGTAAACAAAATCGGTCTGAACGTCATTTACAATTAAAGGATTTGCTTCAGCACTTATGTGTTTTGGATTGAAATGTTGCTGATGCATGTACCATACAAGAGCAAGATGCTCTCCTTATAAATTATGTAATAAGTGTTTCGATAAATTGTTTAACCAATTTGGCATAAAGATAGTATGTGAAGTTCTAAGTCAGTAATTTACATACTATCGGTAGCAGTAACCTAGACAAAGTTTCAAGTGTACAAATGAGCCAAGGGCAATAACTCCCAACATAAGGTAAAAGATGGTAACCGTTTTATGTACTGGACTGCAACTGAATAAGATATATATACATACAAAGTTTCTTCTTGATACTTTTTATAGATTCAGAATTGTGTACCGGAAAAGTTAAAATGAACACAGATCAATAACTCCAACTTTGAGCAAGGCAGAGTTTTGGAATAAGGCAGGGTAGAGTAACGGTTGGTATGTACTGCATTTCTTCTCCAAAAGATATACTTATCTACAAAATTTCTTGTGCATTGCAGTTCAACACCATGTGAACTATCTACCTACAAAGGTTCTTGTTGATACATCCTGCAGTTTAAAGTTATGTTGTGGACAAGATGTGGTAGGCCAGACGGACGGCCGGATGGACAAAGCAGCGACTATATTCTCTCCATTCCGGGAGTAAAATGTATACGAACAAAAGCATGTATACACTATTTTAATCTATTGGTTATAACATGGTTATAACGTGATATTACCAAACTCTTACCTTATCTCTGGTGTGGGAAATCATCTTTGCAATCCTATCTGGAGTTAAGCATTCCATTGCGTCTTTCAATTTTGTAGCTGCACTTCTTGTTTTGACATCGTTCAAAGTAATAGTCGTAAGCAGTGGTTCACCTAGAATTATTTAAAGATGTTACGTAAACAACAATACTAGAGTAGTATAAAACAGTCGGAATGGTTTATCAGTCGCCATGTCACGGAGGAACCTACTTTTACGTAAATCAAATACAAAAGGTTTGCTAACCTTAACCTGGTAAGCGATGTGAGTTTGAGACAAAATTATTCTTTTATATTTTTATTTCTTTATATGTTTTTAAATCATAAATCTACGTAATGATTAAAACTGTGTATAGGAAATGTTGACCGTAGGGGCATACTATAATTAACTTTTGAACATTGTTGAGTACTCCAAAATACAAAAACAAAAGGTCTGCTGATTTACAAATTAATACGAATAATAATTAAAAACTGCTTTTGGAACCCACTTATCATGTTTTATTTTTTTACAACCAGCAGGAACCAATTACCAAACTTTGATCCATACCCTTCTGATGTCTATCCATCCCGATCCAAAATTTTGTCCACAAAGGATAACTGGTCACCATTTCCGGTCCTTTACTCAGCAGGTCACAAAGTGCCAGAAAATCCTCTCGAACAATACACTGCAAGTCGTCCAGTTTACTGATGTTCCATTCTGCGTCTTCCATTTTCTCTGCATCATGGGCGAATGCAGCATCTGTAGTATTACAAAAATGAAAAAGAACACGGCGTATGCCATCGACAACGTATAATGCAAACATTTATTCGGGCAATTATGGCAGTAGTATACACTGACTCTAATTGCTAACGTCCCCTGAATTCTTCTGTCCATATCTTCTATGGATATTATCTGATTCAGATCATTTCTTCAAAACATCCCAATCAAGACAGTTGGAATCATCTAATAGTTCTGAACCAATACGTTACTTATTTCCTTAAAAAAATACTATTTTATAAGATAACCCCATTTTCGAATTCTCAAAACTCCGTGATTTCATTACAAATTTCACCACAAACTGTGATTTGTTTTAAAAAAAAGAACAAATTGTTCAACACTAACAATAATTTACTATTTAAACAACTTTCTTTTTAATGTTTATGTTTCCATGGAAATGATTGCTTATATTAACGTTTGCACCTAAAAGGTGCAACAAAATGCATTTAATTGCGCATAAAAACCGACGAACATTTTCAGCCGCGTTTCATAACATTTCCAACCATTGAACTTCATATGAGTATGCTTGTACAGGTGGCGTCACATTTACTCAATTTTGCCCCACTAATTATGTGCACTTCTGGTCTGTGTAGGATGTTTGTATTGATGTTTGAGTGCCGATGCAATAATATTTAACATAATAATTGTCTATAGATTATCAATCTAAGATAGGTTATATTGTTGTCGACATATCTGGACATTTTAAACAACAAAAACAACACTCGTCATAGAAAACGTGCTAATAATTAGTAAGGAAATCACTATAAAACAAACGCTTTCCGAAATAGATTTTGTCAGAAAAAGTATTTATTTGATTGTTTGTTATGCAATTATGTTATATGAAAGACTAGAAATGTGTCCATAGGACACGGATGCCCCCACTAAATGCATTGACTATGTTTTTTATGAAGGCCCATAACTCCGTCAAAAATTAGTGAATTGTAACCCAAATCGAACTTGATCTGTGTTTTGATATTATATATCAAAATACCAAATTTGAATTGAATCGATGCAGTCTTTCAAACATTATTGAGCGGACACCAAATTTCAGACACACGGACGCACAAAAAGACAGGGGTAACACTTAATGCCCCTCCACCATTCTTTAAATGGCGGGGCATAAACAAACAAGAGGGCCCAAAGGGCCCTAGGTCGCTCACCTGAGGTAAAGGTCAAGGGTCAAGGGGAAGCCATTTTTTGACCCCGTGACCTACATATGCACCCAATCAGTACCATTTGAACAACTTTGGTAGGTGACCACCCAGGGATCATTCCTGTTGAGTTTGGTCCAAATCCAATGAGTGGTTTCAGAGGAGATGTTTAAGTAAAAAAGTTTACGGACGACGGACGACGCACGACGGACGACGGACGACGACGGACAAAGGCCGGTCACAATAGCTCACCCTGAGCAAAACGTGCTCAGGTGAGCTAAAAATGTTTTAAGCAGCCGGTCCTTAAATTAGCTTGTTTTGAATTTGAAACATTCATAAACGTCAAACGCGCGTTTATAAGACCTTCTGTGTGTGCATAAGGTTCTGCAAATAATAAAATAATTTTGTGTTTTTTACCTTCGCCTTATTATTTTCAATCATTACCAACCATTTTTATACATTTTAGAAAAAACAATGGTTAGCGTAGGGACGTAATGTAAAAATCACATGCGACGTCATAATTTCGCGGAAGAGGTATAAATTAAAAACATTTACGAAGCCTTTTATAGACGGTGTATGAATAAAAATACAGATTTTAACCTCTGCCTTCTCATCAACCATTACTTATTTGTGGAATTTTACCACTTGCATTCATAAAAATCTTAATGTTTACAATGTGACGTCATTACAACAAAATAATTTTTGTGAAAACAATTAAAGACGGCATCAATATCTAGTCGCAAATGGCAATTTTCTGTATTCAAATAATTTCAAATTTACATGTGCATGACAAAAGGTCCACAGTTTTATCCGCTTAAGCTAACAATAACATAAAGACTTTCTTTTATTTAAAAAGCCTTTTAAAAAGGTGCATTTTAATGGCTTTAAGGACAAGAAATGTCGAACGACATATATGCCCCCCTGGCTCCTGTCGAAAAAGGGTCTTGATAGAAGGGTGATTATAAAAGTGGTATGATTGACATGATGTTCAGTAGAAACTGTTAACATAGTTGATCCATAAGTGACCCAAGTGACCTTACCCTTTGACTAAGTCTATAGGAGTCATTTTCTCATCATGAGCAATCAGCATGTGAAATATGAAAGCTCTGTGTAAAACAGTTCTTAAGATAAGAAGCGAAAACCATGTTTACATTGTTTTTTCCACAAATGACTATTAGACCTTATCTTTTGACCTATGAACCCAAAATCAATAGGAGAATTGCCGTCACTAAGAGCAATCAGCACATTACATATGAACGCTTTGTGATGAAAAGATCTCAAGAAAATGAGCGGAAACCTTTTAATAGTTCTTAAGTTATCAAAGGATCCAGATTTAAGCGGACAGACGGACTGACTGACCGACTGACGGACCGACAGAAGGACGGACGGAGGGAAAACCTATAGTCCCCTCCGGTGGGAACACTTGTAGGGGACTTATGACCAGAAAACATGTTTACATTTTTCACAAGTGACTCTGTGTCATTGACCTTTAACCGAATTCTAAATCAAAAGGGGTCATGCCCTCATCAAGATCATTTAGCATTAGAAATATGATAGCCCTGTGACACATAGTTTTTAATATAATGAGCGGAACCATTTTTTTACAAAACTGACCTTTTGACCTTTACCTTTGACATATTGAGCCCAAAATCATGAGCTAACATAGTTGATCCATAAGTGACCCAAGTGACCTTACCCTTTGACTAAGTCTATGGGAGTCAATGTATCATCATGACCAATCAGCATGTGAAATATGAAAGCTCTGTGTATAACAGTTCTTAAGATAAGAAGCGAAAACCATGTTTACATTGTTTTTTCCACAAATGACTATTCGACCTTATCCTTTGACCTATGAACCCAAAATCAATAGGAGAATTGCCGTCACTAAGAGCAATCAGCACATTACATATGAACGCTTTGTGATGAAAATATCTCAAGAAAATGAGCGGAAACATTTTAATAGTTCTTAAGTTATCGAAGGATCCAGATTTTAGCGGTCAGACGGACTGACTGACCGACTGACGGACCGAGAGAAGGACGGACGAAGGGAAAACCTAAAGTCCCCTCCGGTGTGAACACTAGTAAGGGACATATGAGCAAAAACATGTTTACATTTTTCACAAGTGACCCTGTGTCATTGACCTTTAACCTAATTCAAAATCAAAAGGGGTCATGCCCTCATCAAGATCATTTAGCATGTGAAATATGATAGCCCTGTTACACATAGTTTTTAAGATAATGAGCGGAACCATTTTTTTACAAAACTGACCTTTTGACCTTTACCTTTGACATATTGAGCCCAAAATCATGACAAGTCATGTTCTCGCCAAGACCAATCAGCATGTGAAAGATAAAAGCTGTGTTATATTTTTTTTCTAAAGATATTGTGACTCCTTGACTTTGTTTACATGCTATGATGTTTAAATGGGTGGGGAAAACCCCTGCTTTCTACTTTTGAGTTTATGAAATTATGCATTGTTGACAACTGAAATATTTGATTTAAACATAAAATATAACTTGTATAGAAGATGATGCTTTACCTTGGTTTTGTTAATCCTACTTTTATTATCCATATAAGTGAATTTCATTTCTCTGTATAACACATGACTCTGGCATAATATGGCCGCCATTACTAATAAAGGTTAGAGGGAGCCCTGCGTGACGTCACTCAGTTCAGTAGGTCGTCTGTGTTTATTTTGTTGACAGATTATTTTCTCTATGTAAATGTAATAATTTTAATACTTATAACATATAGATTTCTTTCAAAATTCAGGTAATGGTGTATTAGGGTGGTCCTTATTTTGCAACTTTTGAAATCTACACTTCTCACCCTCTAATTGTGTTCCATTGTGTTAAAAAACCATATTTGGCCAAATATAAATTCATTTGAACAATATTTAGAGGTAGCTAAATGACTTTGAAATTTCGGATTATCTTGATAAGCAGCAGACAAATCAGGATTTTATTATGTGTCCCTTCTTGGAAAATATATTGTTACTTTTATAAAGCGTTTACAACATTGCTATTTCCTACAGCTCTAACATCACAAATTTTTGTTAAATGATATTTTAATGATAGATAAAAACAAAAAGCAAGTTACTAAAACCACTTTTTATACCACCATTTGACCCTTATTCTAAACAGAGTACTGAGAACACAGTTTATACTAGTAAATTGCTATTTCTGTGTTTCGGTAACTATAAAAGATATGGTTTGATCTGTTTAACTGCATTTAGGAACGTTCAAGTTTAATGCCTAACTTGTGTTTGTTGAATTATCAGACAAGGAATGTTCAATGGATTCTGAGCTATTGGTTAACAAGCAAGTGATAGCTTACTTCATATTGTCTTTTAAACTCACTTTCAGGTAAGGTTTAAAAGTTGAAGGAATCAGTACATTTACTGTTTAAACAATACTAAAATAATAATAATAATAATAATAATAATAATAATAATAATAATAATAATAATAATAATAATAATAATAATAATAATAGTTAAGTGCCAAATGTATTTTGAATATTTATCTTATAGACATTGACAAACATACTTGCTTACAGGTGTTAACAATACCAATGCCAACAAGATAAAAAGCCGAGTTGTTTCTTCTTGGAGAACCAGTATCAGTTTTTACACGGAGCAAACTACCACAATAACAAAAATTTGCATCTTGGGCTTTTTCACTATCTCCAACTAAGACAATCTTTTGCAGTTACAATAACGAAAATAGCAAACGAGTGCTTAAAAATAGAATTCGAATAAAACAATCGCCAAACTGTCAAACTAAGCTGGAGAAAGTGTTAAAAGAGTGAAACATTCTTAAGAAAACATATGTTAAACCAATTCACCAACTCAACTTGCAAAAGAATCAGACTTTGTTTCCAAGTTTGATAACCTTTTAGTATAATGTTTATACCTCCGTCTTACCCTTATGTCTGTATTACAAGAAAATAAGGATTTCCGTTTGCTCAGTGACAGTTAAATGTAGTGAATACATAAAAAGCTAGCTGAAAAGTGAAAAGGCAACGAAAGCGAAATCAGAATGCAGACCAAACAACACAAAAAGGAAGATAGTTGTCATTAAAAAGTGGTTCTACATCTAAGCTTATTTCACAAAGTTCAGCTACCGACTCAACAGAATAGGATGACAAGTGCGCATGGGATGTTTTGGGGAGGGGGTTTACTCGGAGACGAAAAGACCTAAAGAAAATGGTGCAATAGTAAACGAGCTTGCAATGACTTAAGATCTCATAAAAGTATCGCGGACAGGCTACAATAGTCATTATTGTAAGAGCAAACAGGATAGGCCAAAACGGTAATAATATAATTGCAATTATAGGTAAACAAAAGAAAATAGATTAA
>Ga0224511_10004863_pt1 | contig 10339 bp, 7 predicted proteins | sample SF_May12_sed_USG_2_FD_169988 | JGI IMG/M metagenome (GOLD analysis project Ga0224511, IMG submission 169988) | Sediment microbial communities from San Francisco Bay, California, United States - SF_May12_sed_USGS_8_1 | ecosystem: Environmental > Aquatic > Marine > Sediment | place: USA... | reverse complement strand
GCTCAGTTTTGACCCATAAGTTACATTGTGTTTTGGCAATAATGGCAAAAGTTCTGAGCAAATCTTATTTAATATTAGCACCATACTTTTAGATCAACCTATACGAATAGTCGAAACCATTTACATATACTTGTAGCCATACAGCCGTTCAAAATGTATTTGGTTAAAAAAGAACGTTGACATTTGGGAAATTATCGCAGGTCTCAGCAATTTTATCAGAATTTAATAGTATGTAGCAGTCTATTTGAGTAGCGATGTATATAGTATTATATCCTTAAAGGAGCTAGAGCACAAAACTTGGGTTGAAAAGTAATTGTCATAAAATATTATTTAGGTAAGAGTCTTAGCAAACAAATGTGATGTAAAATGGCTGACACTAAAACAAATTGACTACATATTTTAAAAGATGAAAAATGCATGTAATATGAGGTAATTCCTTTTTGTGTCCATGGACAAGAAAATGATTTCCCCCTCGTAATGAATGGTATATTGGAAATGTCCTGGATTGTGCACAGTTTTCTTCAAAACTAGCACATGGTACCTATTGCTTATGCTCTACTACGCAGTTGTTTAGACTTTTAGAGATAGTTTGGGTTTTTTCCATGTTAATGCCCAAAACGTGCTCTGGTGACTGTAATATTTAATGTTTAATGGTTAATTAGTGTTATTTGTTTGTTGGCGTTTGGGAGGTTATTAGGTTATTTATCAAAAGAAACTTGAGTTTTGATACGCAGTTTACCAGAGTATTGAGTCCATTAGAGATGTGATGAGTCACATGATGGCTAGGTCAAACTTTAATGCATAAAGCTCAGCTTAGGGCGTGATAGCGTTGTGTAGTGGATAGGAGCCTAGCTCGTAGTTATTAGATGCTTCCTTGCACGGGATCGAAACCTTAAGTGGCTGATCTGTTTATTTACTTTCTGTTTGTTTTACTTTCAGTTTTACTTACATACATTTAGCCCTAAATGATTTTAAAAATAATCTTTTAGTCAAATATTCAGTGAATACTTTGTCAAACTCATTAACTCGAATCTGTACTGTATACATACCTGATTAATTACGTACTTCTATATCCTGATCAGGCACAGCGTTACCAGAAACACGGCATGGGTCACACTAAACAATTCCAGAAGTTGTTGAAGGGGTTGGAAAAGCTTGTTCCACAAAGTCTGCAAAACAAAGTCAAGAAACACCACAGGTATTCGTAGACTTAGAACTACTTGAAAGCGACACAAAGACGCGCATTATCAATTAGCGGATTTCCTTTTGAGCATTAAATAACATCATCTAAACATAATCATTATTACGAAGTTGTACACACAGCTACATAATATATAAAACATTTTTGAACAGTTCTTTCTAGTTACGGTTTTGGTTCAGTGACCTACTAACTCAGCGGACGGAATGATACGGAAAAAACGTGTTTATGCGAAATATTATATTATTTGAAAACACCTTATATTATGCATTTTACAGCTGGATAGATAATTTGCTTGGAGAAATTCAACAAATTGTGACAACACGGATAAACAGAGCGATGGACTCGGACGAAGAGAAAGAGCGGGTTCAACAGTCAGTGTATCGGCGTCTTAATACCCTCAGTACTGAAGCAGAGCAGGTGAGGCTTATGTTGTAAAACAAAGAAACTACGCGTCTGTGATTCAGAAAATACACTGTATCCTACCTCTTGCAGATAATAATGTTAAATCTGTTTAGGATACAGTCTAAAAATATTGTTAGAAACATACAAAATCATCTAAAGAAATATTCACAATGTTAGGACATATTTGACCATGATGAAAAAGTCTATAATTATGTAATTCAGAGGTTTTGGTCTTCCCATGTAATAGTTTATCAGTTAACGTTTTAGCCTAACGTTGTCACATATAAAATGCAACACTACATTGCTGTTAAAAAGTAATATTTGTATGTGCACAATAATTGCATTTTAAATTTGAAAAATATAATGCATAAAATTAATGTTATTTTCGAACAGGACTCTTATACAATGTACATCGTCTTGCAAAGTAAGTCATTAGTGACACAAAGTGTTCAATACGTGTAGTGTTTTAAGTATTCTTCCAGGTTAAGGCGGATTTGCGGAAAACAGCTGAGAGCGCGTGCAAGTCGATTGCTAAAAAACTACACGAATACCTTTTGTCTGCTGAATTCAGAACAGAATTGATGACATGGACTGATTCAGAAGCGCCCGATGTGGAAGCGGGAGACTTCGAAGTTACCCGCTTAAACGGTAAAAGTGTTCTCAGATTCGACTTTGTCGTATAGTTACACGCATATGTCTGTGAAGATTTAACATTGATTTGTCACTTTCTAAGTAGTAATGTCTTATTATAAACGTTCATCAAGACACCACACTAATGAATATTCAATAACCGATTAAGGAAACGGCCCGTTAAAGACCGTAAATTGTTACATTTAAAGGTTGTTATGTGTTAATAACTGTTTACGCATGTATGCTTATTAACACAGTTTGTAATATAGCTACCAAGAAGATAATAAAGAAGGTGCAAAACAAGATTCATGCTTGGGAACAGACGGAAAAGTATCTGAGGAAAGGCGTTGAAGAACTGACAACACGTTTTAATGAAAAATGCCAACTGTTGTCTAAAGAGGCAATACAGCTTGACAAAGTGTTAAGAGGAGAACCAAATTTGTCTGAAACACAATTGGGTAAGTCTTAAGTAACAACCGCGATTGTTCTTAAATATATGTATGCACAACGATAAACAATAAATAGTATAGAGCGTGTTCACAATGCACTGCATCAAAACAATTAACCTTCAATCCTACCTTCCCACAAAAATGATTGTCAGAAGGGTTAAGGGCCTTTTTATATTGCCCTTACTCCAAGAAATCTGTAAACAAAAATTAAAGGGCCTGCTATGTTACAAAGTCCCGCTTGGGAGCATTTATCTTCCAAAATATACCAGTTTTTCGCCAAAAAAATGTAACATCTTTGATATGGTGTAAATGAGGCTGGATAGAAAATGAAGTGTTCATCTCTTAAACATTTCATATTATTTCTAGTTTCTGACGGTGTATGACATGAGGTCCTTCAAAGGCAATGACAGCTTGTTCAGACAGTTTTGTTTCAATAAAACTAAATGCAAACAAGAAGTAAAGTTAACCCCACGCTTAGGTTATCTTCCATTTAGCTGATAAATTTGCATGAAAAAATGTACAAGAGAGCAGAAATACTAAGTGGACATTCATTGGTGTGGTCCTTTATATTTTGGTATTTATTTTCCGTCCCACAATGTTTTTTCCGTCTAAGTAACAAGTTCCTCCTAACATAGTAAAGCTAACGACATATTGTTATCATTGGGACAAAGTCATATCCATAGGTTATAAGAATACTGATAATTTCCCATAATGAATATAACTGGTCTAGTCACCACAACCAGTTAACCATTTCTGCCCCACAGTATGTCCGTCTGTCACAAATTTGGCAGGTTAACATGAATAAAAATCTTTGAAAGAAAGTAACTTAACATATTCAATTCTTCAATACTGCATATAATGCAACATCTATCAATAATGAAACAGTATAAAAATGTAAGCCAAGTGACACACATACTTGGAAAAAAGTCATTTAACAGAAAGATAAATCGCCAATGAACAATTTCATTGGCGATTTATTTTTCTGTCAAATCATTTTGTTTGCATTTCATGCTTGGAGTTCTGGACTTCTAACGAATTTTAAGAAAATGACTTGCACAGTAATATAGACGGGGTTTTAAGACCAAAGACTTTACATTGTACGTGGGGTACTGAAAGTTTCGCTGAACACACATAATGCATTTCTCATTGTATTATAATGTATTTTAGACAGGAGGTCCTTACGCATGAATAACACTGTGTTGTTTACCAAGAGCGAGAAAATCATACTGGTTGTCTCTGCGCCGCTTTGGGTTCCAATCGTCACTGCAGCATCTCTGCTTTTTCTACCAATCGGGGTTGGAATGCTGATTAGAGAGAGTTTTCGAGTTAACTCCATGAAGAAAGAGTATGAGCGCAACAAGGTTAAGTTCATGAGAGAGTGGACGGAAGAATTCATCAAAACGGAACTGACGGAAGACAACATACACGACATCATTTTTAAAGCGTATTTCAAGTTTTTCGAAGACCAGATTTGCGAACTTTGCGACAAAACAATACCTAGAATTATCGAAGCAGACAGGCATCAAATACAACGCATACGGGATGATCGCAGAACAGCAACTGAAATTTTGAGAGAGTTTCATCCCATCCAGAAAACCCTGAAGGACATTACAGGTAAAACACGTCTTTACAGCCTGCGTCACTATGATGTTGATCTAGTCGATGTGAATTCGATAACATTGGAAAGGGAGATCGGCGTGGGAAATTTCTCGACTGTGTACAAGGCAGCTTTAAAGAAACCAGACGTAGCTCAAACTGCGGTCGCCATTAAAGTTCTGAAACAGGCAATGAAGGGCGGTGAGCTATATACACAGCTGTATGAGGTAGAATGTCTAAGGTAAGGTGCATTTTTTTTAATTATTTGTTAAAATAACTTTTTTAAATATATGTATCTATATTTTAACTTTATTTAATAACACTACATTTCTTTTTTATTTAACCTATTCGTATTGGTTTAAAGGACACTCAAGCACAAGAACATCATCGAGCTGCTAGGAGTTTCAATGGCTGATCACTTGCCTGGCTTTGGCACTGGCGGAACCAGCATCCCGTTTAGTGATGCACGCCTAATGCTTCTTTTGGAACTTTGCGATGCGAGTCTACAAACCATTGTCTTTGACAGAAACGAACGGAAGTGCGGGTAATGTATCTTATCGCATAAAATCACAAAAAACACCTTTTTATTGACACTTAAAACTGCAATTAACAACAACAACAACAACAACAACGAAACAACAACAACATCAACAACAACAAGAATTACCTTTTTCTGTAACGGTTGTACAGAACATCTACATACTATAACTATTAAGAAAACTACACATATAATATATAAAGGCTAAAGCTAAGAAGTGGCGAACTAAAACATTATCTGGTTGTCTAAATAAGGTTTGTTTTTATTTAGATCCCATAAAGAAGGCAGCCAACAACGGACAGAAGCGTTGTCGTTTTTCAAGAAAATAGCGACTGGCATAAGTGACGGTCTCGCATACATGCATGCGAAAAATTACGCGCACAGAGATCTTAAGCTTTCTAACGTCTTGGTAAGAAGATTTCCATCTTTATTAACTTAGTGAATTGTTTTGTTAAGTTGTCGTGTACGCTCAGTGTGTGAGAACAATTTGCTTTCAGCAGAAAATCATTTTTTATTTTAGTTGAAGAACAACGAAGCAAAGCTGTGTGACCTTGGATTTTCAAGAGCAGGAATGGACATTACGGGCACGTTTGTGGGGACGATGTCACACATGTCTCCCGAAATGTTGTCAAACAAACGCTACACGTACAAGACGGACATATTCAGCCTTGGTGTAGTTCTGTGGGAACTTTGGTATGGACGGCACGTGTACTCAGAACCAGAGTACGAATCCTTTGGAATAAATGTTCTTTTGGACGCCATAAAAAATGGACAAAAACCGAGATGTACTTTCCAATACGCCATGCCAAAGACCTTACAAAAGGTGCTTGAACAATGTTGGGATCTTGACCCTGACAAGAGACCGGAGGCAAGCCATGTTGCCGTTGTTCTTAACACCTTATAAAGTAAACAACGAACTTCCATGAGACATAAATGCTTCAACTTATGAAGCAAATCTGGAGCTCAACTAGCCATCACTAGTATATATTCTTGCGATGGTAATGTTTAAGTATTAGTTCATGCTATGGTCAGAAATCATCAACGGGCGCTCGTAGGGTGCCTGTTCGGTGACAGGAATAATCGTTCGATATAAGTTCATATTTACACTTCGTTCGGTGCCCGTAGAAGATTAGGTACTACTTAAAACTTAACGGCGAGCTTTTGACCGTCTGTAAGGTTATGGGGGCACATTGACATCGTTTCCTAAAATTGGGCGATTCTAAAATTAAGAACAAAGTTGCAGGGTGGCTGCTGCCATGCTTACAACTTTCATCATATATTCAAACCACAAACGTACTAGTTCTCCATGTCTCACGTTTGTCGCGTGTCATTTTCATCTAAACAAATGTTTAATTGAACAGAAGTGGTTGCGAATGTGTATGTTTAAGGAATGATCCTTTTTTCGGTGCGCTTCATGCAGTTTGAACGTGCACGGGACAAATTCATAGAGCGCGCTAGTTAATTGATTGCTTTTCTTTTGAAAGCTCAAACTTTGCAAGAATAATTAACAAAACTATCTAACTACCGGCAATATTTAACATATTTACATGCGTTTAATGTAAAGCGACGTTGTTTTCATTGGTCGATCGGCGTTGAGTTGACCAATCAGCGATTTAAGTAAAAAAAATTCCTTCAGAAAATAATAAGCGAATGTACATATTTGTAAGTGAAATTCGGCCTTGTAAAAAGGTGCAGGACATTTGAACAATTTAATACGTAAGCTTTTCCTTGAGATTACATGTGACCAGACAATAACCCACACACCTCTGCTATATATGGCAGAGGTCGATATAATGGCCGTCAAAATGCAGCCATATTTTTGTTTACTTGTTCTTGCATTTGGTATTTTTGTGTTAACATTTTGCATATTACTAAGCACATGCTTGAACATCCTACGGGTAATTCGCAGACCATGCATATTATATTGCTACTGCTAGTAACAATTTTGATACTGCTGATAATTAAAAGCATACTGATTCAAAACGAACTTTTATTAAGTTTTGTGTTGTCTTAATATAACTGTTGAGACCATACACTTAGCTTCAATTTGGATTTGATTGTAGGTTTCCTTACTGGTTTGTTGTATTTCTGTTTACCTGTCAATAAATCATACACTTTTTAATATGTTCTTTATAAATAATACTAAAACATGTTTAAGTATCATTTGCACGTGTTTGTATTTATAAACAACTAGTACGTATAATGTAATGTAACGTCGTGTTTTAAAACCACATCTTACAATGGCTTATATCAGCAATGGAAACATTTGTGTCAAGATATTTTAAAATTCATTCATTATGGCGAAATTAGAGTCTAGACAAATATAGGTTTGACCTTTTTAGACCTTTGACCACACTATTTTAGGTATAAATGTGATTATGTTGCGCGAAACTCAGTCTATTCAATGTTACCATATATGACACGTTTTTTTTACAACTCAACTATTCATGTTATAGTAAGATTCTAGACAAACATTAGTTTCAGCAATTTGACCGTAGACCTCTCAGTTTCACCACTCCTTCTGAGGTATTAAAGTTTTTTCCGCGTGACACTCTCATCAAGGTTAACATACCAACAAGTTTATACCAAAGCTAATCAGTCATTCCATTTTAAGGCTACGGCCCGGACAAGACACAGCCAGCCGAACCATGAAAGTGACAGCTATGTCGAGCTCACGGCGAGGGGTGTCAACAAAAACATTCGCGAACTAATGATACCAGAGGACACAACGTATAATTGATAAAAAAAGTAACACATATGTCCAGACGTCATAAATGATTAAAGTTATATCTAAGATTTGAGTTATACGATTACATCTGCATGACATTAAATACCTTTAAGTTATACTGCCCTCACACATACCTCGCGACCTTACTGCGTCCTTACTGCAACCTTGCTACGACCCAGGACGCAGCACATTCGCCATGGACGCAGCAGGGACGCAGCGAGGTCGTAGCGAGGAACCCAAGGACGCACAAGGTCGCAGACCGTCGGCGAATATTTTGAACATGCACAAAACAGTCGTAGAAACTCTGCATTCTTGCTGAGTCCTCGTTAGGTCCGTGGGAGTCGCCATAGTCGCAGCAGCATCGTAGTAAGGACGCAATAGTCGCCGTAGAGTCGCCGTAAGGACGCAGAAAACGTAGCACAGTCGCATCTGGGTCGCTGATGATCGTCGTGGGGTCGCCTTGGGGACGCAATATAGCCGCAGTGGAAACGCCATGGACGTAGAAGGGTCGTATTGAGGACATAGAGAAAACACAATACTGCAGAGCCCCGGACCGTCTGCGAGAGAAATTTGAAAGAAAACCAAACGATTTTCGAAAGAAAAATGCTATTTTACTTGTTTTCAGGTCGCAGTAAGGTCGCGAGGTATATGTGAGGGCAGCATAATTGAACATTGAAAATAAAAAACCCAGAAAATTCCGAAAAACACAAAAAATAGTGATTTCTTAATGTATGTTGCGTCTTTGTATACTCCGTGTTTTGTGATGTTCTGTATGTTTTTGTACGGGCCATATCGTTATGGTGCCCATAAACTTGACTTGTCCACATTGTTTACATCATTTTTTCTTTGAACATCTCTTTTATTTATATTATGAGAAGAGCGATCAACAAGGAGATCAGCATTCTAAAGAGTAGCAGCGAAAGCATTGTGAACACATACCTACACGTTTCCGAAAGTGAATGACCACCACCCAACAACATTTTTTAACATACGTACACCCAATTAGAAGAGTGTTATCTCTCAAAGCAATACGCGTATATAATAGTTATATGCCAAAGCTGTCTGTTACGTGTTTATTTGTGATTAAAACATTCCTTACAACGTTACAAGATTAAATACTGTGAAACAGATACAGGTGTGTTCTAAAACATCAAATCACAATATTTATGAAAGGGATAGCCCTCAGGAAGCATAGCCTGCACGTGAAAACAGCAGCCTTTTTATTCAGTTTTATTCAGTAGTAATCGAAAACCCTCTGACAAAACTACAACTAGAAGCATCACACTTCCATATGCAATAACCCAGAGAGAATCCCGTTACAGGTGATACTTCATTTCACATCTCACTTCTCGTAGATACCGAGCAATACTGGGACTTTGTTGAAAATCGTGATGTACGCGGAAAATGGCCGACCGCCGTCAAGTAGTAAAGATTGGTTACCTAATGTCGGGCCCGATGTCGTCAAGTTGACAAACGCAGCCAAACATATATATTAACGTGATTGCGTCATGCCCACAGTATGACAGCATTTCAAAACGCTTTAGTAACAAGAAAGCAAAATATATTGTGAACGTGACCGGATTCATGTGGATTACATCGAGGAGTACAATGCACCTTTCATCGTGTGCGACAGCGGAAAAGACGTTGCCAAACTACACAAGGAACCGGAAATATATTGAGCGTACCATGGCATATCATATGAGCGACAAGAATAACCCATACAGCAGTTCTACGAACGCTTGATGTCACTAAATGAGCAGCATCGAGAGTCTGACTCCAAGTCAAATTAAACTGATGAAAGGGAAAACCCTCAGGAAGTATCTCTGTATAATGCTTCACATAGATGACATCTCATGGTCTTGTTGCTTTCTGCAGTTAACTCAAATAATGATAACAACACGCTGATGGTCTTTTTATAGAAATTATCAGAGTGACTAACCATACACATCACTGCACCCATAATACAGTGAACTCGACAGTTCCGGGTCAGTATAGAAATTAACGTAAGGTGTCTCTTTAAAACGAAAGTCTGGAGAAACAAAACTGTGTTTACCGTTTAACAAACTATTCCTCTTAACTTTGATACAATTTATGAAATATTTTAATTTGTAAATCCCTATCTTTAGAGTATCTAACGGCATGATGTAAATTTGACAGTTGCGGGTCACACTTGACAGTTCCTGGTCACGCAATAAATGTTTATTTTCTGTTATCAGGGGGCATCTAAACAATGTTAACATCAAACAAAAAACAGATGTTATTCTTACAACAAGACATTTTATACCAAACTTTTACTTCAAATTAAACCAAACACATGTAAAAGACGACCTTACTATAACACCGCCAATTACCTATTGTATAGAGAACAAAACAAAAAAAATAATGAAATGAAAAATAAACAAGTTGAACACTGGAAATTGTTTTAGTTTTTGACACAATATCTCATCACATTTTAAAGAAATGTAATAAATTGTTTTAAACCCTAATCGTTTTTACAATTTATTTATTTTTTAGGAAGTCCCTACGACTGACCCGGAACTGTCGTACGTGAACTAGGTCAAACTATCAACAAGTATGCTATAAAGAAAATCGACAAAATAAAAACTCTTTATAGAATATTGGTCAGTTGTAAATTCTCTACAAATCTATATGTAAAAAGTACATGTTTTGCTGAAATTATGGCTTTAAATGAATGTTTAAGAAGTGGGATGTAAACTTTTTACTGGTATTTTCACTTTCCATGGAAGCGGTGCAGTCAAGCGTTTCGTGATCACGACATCAGTAAATCAAAATTT
>Ga0224511_10004862_pt1 | contig 10340 bp, 11 predicted proteins | sample SF_May12_sed_USG_2_FD_169988 | JGI IMG/M metagenome (GOLD analysis project Ga0224511, IMG submission 169988) | Sediment microbial communities from San Francisco Bay, California, United States - SF_May12_sed_USGS_8_1 | ecosystem: Environmental > Aquatic > Marine > Sediment | place: USA... | reverse complement strand
CGGTTAGTTATGTTACGGTAGAGGGTAGACGCACTTTCGGAGTTGTGTTCTCCATTGTTAAAGGGAGGCAACTCTACATTCGTTGCAGCAATAGCGAGTGGCCTTTTGCCACAAGACAAATATTGGCCACTCTTAAACTACGGCCCGAATGGTCCAAATAGAAAGAAAAAGGGATCTAATTACTAAAACCTAGTAGCCTAATGATCTTTTTTTCCTCATAACATCGAGTAGAACCCAAAATTGAGTGTAACATTGGAGAAAACTTAAGTTATAAGAAGTGCTTTGCCGGTTTTACCTAGCCCTAAATAGAGGTCGTCGCGTTTGGACTTCTATCACTGCACAATAATGGCACTAACGCTCGCTGACAGAGATAAAAAACTGCATTCTAGAACCTTATTTCTATATTTTTGTTGAACATTTTCTCTATTCAGACTTGTGTAACTACAGGTCTAGTATACACCTGCAAGAGGATTTTCTAAATATCAGTGCGTAAGCCGAGAAATCAACGCAAACACCAACAGCTCTGTGGAAATTTCCTATCTATGAGGACAATTATGTTGCGTCGATGGTCTGAAAAGTGCATCGCCGAGGGCTTTAAGTATGCGCATTGGATTTCGCTCGAGCTGGGTATTGAGCCCATTTGTTCATGGTAGGCTTCGGAATAGGAACACAAGTGAACACACTTCTGGCGATGACAACCCCTTTAATAAAATCGCAAATCACAATTACAAGGTCCCCGCTTATTGGCTCAATCACCGTTATAGCCCATGGGAATCTGAAGACTATAAAGTAGAAAGTCATAATGAACGACAACTACGTCTGACTTGAAACTTAATCTGAGACAGTTTGAAAGCAGTCACCGTCGCAAAGCAACAAACAATCGCAGTTCATGAGAAGCAGAGCTTAAGAGGCGATTATGAAATTAAATCTGGCCGAATTTACCTGTGATCAGCTGCTAGTTGAGTCTGAATACGAGCAAAATGCCCACCCACAATTTCTAATGACAATTTGATTGGAAATAGAACCACAGTATGACACCAACTATGCAGTCTCATTGACATGGGTCAGGTGACTTCTGGAAAACCTTGTGACTAGGAAGGCGAATTGCGAGTTATTGCGATTAGCATATATTGCAAAATCTCAAATTCACCAGGGTGTAGCAGGCCCTTTATAGCAATTGGCTTTGTGCCCATGATGACACAGTGAAATGCATCCTGTTGCTACTTGCAGGCTGGATGACAACTCGGCTGAAAACCTGCTTACCCACCCGGAGAAGATACGCGATGCTGTTCTGAAGGAAAACAAACAGATCATCAACCTTTGTCGGTGTGATGATACGGTCAAACAACAAGCTCGGAAGTTTAATAATGTTGACACAGTAAACTGTGAACCAGCGGGAAATGGTGATATATGCGCCAAGGGATTTGCCAAACAGCAGAAAAAGGTATGCCATGCTAATATTCTGAAATGATAAATGCTAAATGATATTATGGTGCCTGGTTAAATTCCAACTCCACACCATTTTCCATCTGGAGAGTTGTTTCCCATTTATCTTAGTGATTCTTTGCTTGAAGGCTAAATGACCCTGCGTATTGTCTAGTATAGAGCTAGTTCCAATATTTCAAGCCCAAGAGGAGGGTCGGTAGATGAGCGTATTTTGGTACACCGGGAGCCACAGGTTTTGAGCCAAGAAAACCCAAGTGGGTGTTTTGCTCCTGGCTGGGAATAATCGTCATTGACAGTCCCTAGAAACAAGTGAGACTTTCCTGTTGTGAAGTAGTTACAGTGAAAGTTTTTCTGTGACTGTGCATAAGTCAATGGGAGGGCTGCAGACTATCTCACGGACATCACATTGTGTAGCTAATTTAGGGTTCTTAGGAGTTGCTTTCATTGATTTTGGTTGGGAATCTATTCTGGTAATTCTCTCACGATTCTGGCAAAAGGTTTTTACAAGTTTGATCAAAGGTTGATCTCCAACGTTACCGGTCTATTGCCAACCGCTCCCAACCTTGCATACCCGCTGACTGTAATTTGTAGACACGTATGTAGCTTCTTCTTGTAGCAATACCTGGCGGCTTGTCCCCGGCATAGAGGGAAGAGGGCGGCTAAGGTTCCAGAGAGCGATATTTTAGAGATGTTCGAATCACCCGATTATGACAATACATTTGATGAAGAGGCTCCGCAAGCCTTCGAGGCGAGTTATTTCATCTCATCTCCACCTTCTTTTCACTTTCATTTAATCTCCATTATTATTGTGGAGTTCGCTCCCTGGTTTACAGGGTGATTGCATTAGAGTTCAAGCACCAATTTGAGTCGAAACCGCTTTCTACCACACCATGGAATTCTCCAGGATTTGAACCGCCACACACTGCGTGCAAAATCAATTGAAGGGGTTATGACATGGGCAAAAGTAACTTCACTTGGTTGTAGATTCTGAAGCCTACAATGACCTAATGGCCCAATACCCAGTTCAAATGGAAGCTTAGATATAGCCCTATCCAATGCGCATATGTAGATCCGTCAACGATGCACTCACACTTATTCAGCTCTCTCTACATTGGCACCTGCCTGCTGTGCCCTAAGTGCATGCGTATATACAATTATATGACCTAAACTAGAACGTATCTCACCGGGTGATGGAGTGTAGGTTGTCAGAGAATCACAAGTCGTGTAGATCGAATAATCAGGTGCGAATAAAGTTTATTGTGGAAAAACCGTGCCACATCGTACAAGAATTGTGCAATGCAGATTGCAAGAAACAAGGGCAGTGTGGGGGGCCCCGCTCCGCTTTTATATCACTACGTGGAGGTCAGCCCCAATAAAATAACCAATCCTGACACACGTAACAATTACTTCACCAATAGATTTAAAGATAGACAACCCACGTTTTTCCGTAACGTTGGAAGTGTCCTTTGTACCTTAATTAAAAAACAGTCAAGTGGCTGGTCTAAAAAACCACATTTGCACCTTCCTTCACTGCTTATCCCCTCCAGAAAACAGGTGCACAGGGATAATAGAATGTTGTTTTTCTTCTTTGGGAATGTGTTGCCGCACCCATTTTACGTCACGTCTCCGCCGCATGGTTCACTCTAGATATTTCCTTCCCAACAATTCCTTGGGGCCAAAACAAGCTGTTGGATCAGTTAGTTTTTTCACCCGTTATGGAACACCATGATCGAGTCAGTTTCAATGCTCCACCTCATAGTAAGGGTTTCTTTTGAGGTGGGATTGGTGTATAAGGAGCTCGTACTCACAATGGTCATCCGTCGTGACTGGGCTGGATTCCGGGCTTTCACAATTGCCACCCCAGCGCACTATACTACTGAGCTATCCCGTCATCTCAAATCATGTGGCTGACACTGCATAGATACAGCCTTTGTTTCATGCCATTGTTTTCTCTCTTGTAGAATGGATGGCCTGCTGGCTGGACTGAAGAGAAAGCTAAACAGTATTGTACTAGGTATCTCTATGATGACTTGATAGATGACTGCAGGAATCTTGAAGGTGTAGATACGGATTTCTTAATATCATCATGTGCTTCGGATATTCGGGTAACAAGCCAATAATCTTTATTAGGTTGGACTAATCCGGATTTTGTGACAGATTTACCCAATCGATTGGACGATTATGCGAAGCCTCTTCCTTTGATCTGACTGATTTGTTGGTGGACTATTCAAGCCTTGACACAGAGGTTAACTGGTTTTCTACTACTCATTGGATCCACCCAGATATCCATCAGCCCTAGACTCTTGTCACATTAGCGGGTTGAACCCCCACCATCATCAGCTAATGGACGATCGCTCAAATAATTTTCAATTGGTTGAGTAATTGATTTATTTACTGATTGATTGATTGATCACTTGATCAATAATCTCAAAATTTGTATCAATAAACCGATCAAGTCAATGTATCAGTAGCCTTTTGTAGTAATGTATCAGTAGCCTTTTGTAGTAATGCATTGAGCTATCCAAGTCCCCATTTCTGGAAGCGTGGTAATCGATTATCTCTTGCAGATCAGTAACACCACTGACTGGGCTTTCATAAATCTTCAGGCTCTGAAAGCCGAGTGTATGAATATGTACAGGGTTAACAACTCCCTGTGGATAAATAGCACTGAGACAGGAGAAATGTCCCTGCCCAAGGTTATAACTGAAAATCTCTGTCCCAATGACTGCAGTGGTGTTGGCGTTTGTGTAAACGGTGAGTGTTTTAGTTTTTACCTTTTTTATTCTACTCAGCTCAACCAGTGAAAGGTAAAAGTTATGTGAGAAGCTCATTGTCACAGTGGGTGCCCACCATGCTTAGGATTCAAACTCTAGACCTAGGTCTAGAGAAAGCTTTCACTCTTGAGCCAAGCGCACAAGCCGTATTCAGCTAGCTCGCTATTCATATTTCAAATAAAATAGATTTTGAATGCAAGGGTAATGATGTACGGAACAGAACGATTTTGCTTATTGCCTACAATGTAGCAATAATCAGTAAAACAACCGCATGACTGTGACTTGTACTCTGGAACTTTAAATATTGAATCAAGCACTCCAACCATAGTAAGCATTCCGAGATGAATCGATTTTTCTGTTGTTTTAGCTAAGTGCGAGTGTCAGGCACGATGGATGGGGGAGGACTGCTCCACAGATCTGTTTGGAGTTCCCCATGATCTCATTCTTGGCAAAGACGGTCTGTGCGATCGAAGCAAGCGACTATGTGAAACTACAATAGTGTCTGGCCTCGGATTCTCCAATGATTTTGGCAACGCATCCTGTAAACTTAGAGAGTTTATTCTTGAGGTTGGTGATCGTTTGCGGCTACAAGCGATCCGCTTCAAGGGATTGTATTGATAAACCACAAAGATAGCGGAAAAAACTCGTGTGGCCTGGCCAAACCTCATGGGTTCAGGCTCATGAACCGTGCCCATTCGGGGCCAGGTGCAGCATGCAGGTGCATGTGCAGGTGCAGGCCAGCAGCTTGTCCTCGCTATCTTTGATTCTAGCTGGGCTGAATGCGCTCTTGACAAAATGTTCGCTAATCAAAATCATGCAGCGAGTGCTACCAATTTGGATGAGCAATCCCATTTCGTTGTCTGGCAAAAGAACTATTATTACCTCAAGCCTCAATATATCTCTTCACCACTGGATTACTAGACATAATGGATGTTATAGGTTAACTACACGTTCGCGTTACTGAGCGAGCTTGTGTTATCAAGACCCAAACTTCGAAGTTAATAGTTGGTGGTGACTAGACGATTGGCAATTCATGTGCAAATGGCAGATTTGTATAGAGGCCCACGTAATATAGCACGCGAGGTGCATTGCCACGACTTGGCGTGGCAATACCGATTCCATGAGATCCAAAATTGTCTAATCTGCTGATTAGGAATTTGAAAAGTTTAGTATCTAATGAATTATTCTCGCTATTTTGCTTTTTTATTAGCGCAACAGCGGGGCGGTAACAATGACTGACGTGATGGAAACTAAGGCTCAGATTGTCAACTCGGGCATGGCCACCTGTCATCTGGTAAGCTCCTCTTCCAGGAAGAGAAGAGCTGTGGATGAACAAACCGATTGCGTCGCATTTGGGTATCAGATTAGCATAACTAATAATGGGTATAACTACAGTGAAGAGGTGCCACTACTGGTGTATGACTCAAGATGTCTTAACTGCTCAGCTTGGGATCTCAACTGCACTAAACAGGTGATCAACTCTTACTAAATATACAAACCGCACTAAACAGGTGATCAACTCTTACTAAATATACAAACTGCACTAAACGGGTGATCAACTCTTACTAAATATACAAACTGCACTAAACGGGTGATCAACTCTTACTAAATATACAAACTGCACTAAACTATTTTAACTGGTATTTTAACTGGAGGGGAAAAGTGATTGAATACATTAAGATGAAAAGTAAGGTTGAATGCATTTTAGGGGGCTTTTCTGTATAAATATTTCATTCCAAGATAAGATAAAGTTGCAGATCCAGTTGCCATGATTATGCCGTTAAGGATCTAATCAGAGTCAAGTATTCAGTATTCAATTATTCATCTTCATGTTATCATTTTTTTGGCTCTTTGAGCAACATTAATAGGCATTGCTCATATTTTGGAGTCATCCTCTCCTGCGCATGGTCTGGGTTATAAGTCGTTGACAAATTATGGTCATGCGAGGTAACACTACGGTCTGACTTCTGTTTGTGTAGGTGGATTCTTGTATCATTGAGGGACAATGCTACCTACCAGGGGAAACCAGTGCAGAATGTGTGAGTCTCAAATGCGTCCCTGATCAGAGTGAGACTAGCTGGACTACTACAGGATGCATTATAGATGGAGAGTGCCACATGTGAGTTACTACCTTCATGGAATTCTCTGTGCTAACTCCCTCCTACGAACCTTTTTTAGTTCGCCTTAGACCAGGCTGGTCCATAGGCACCTCAGCATGCTCATCTTGAGATTGGAGGCGTCTTTCTAAGGGATTTATACTCCACTCTTAACCACTGTCTCAGCTGTGGTCCTATTATGGCCTTTGCCCCTCCCAGACCTGCATAAAATGTGTATGCAATAATTTTGAACTCAATCTGTATTTCATTTTCATTCAGTGATCGAGAAGAAAGCCTGGATGACTCGTGTGATTACTGCGACATCCGCGTGTCACATTCTGAGTGGCAAAGAACTCCAAATAGCTGCTCCATCGGTTTGCAGTGTGTCCCGAATGGAACATCCAAGCCTAACTCAGTCTGCTTTGTGTGTGACTCAACTAGTAACTTGCGAAACTGGACATTGAGATCTGATTTCTGTTTTATCAATGAGACTTGCATCAGTGTCGACCATGGCGTGGTGAGTAGAGTGTTACAGCTTCGCGGTGGATAAACGGTCATTTGTAAACTAAAGTCCATGGCAGCATCACGCATACGGCAGCATGCGGCAGTACTAATGCAACAAATGAAATCCATTTGGCCCCCGAATGGCATCAACACAGATTTTTGTCCAATACTTTTCATTATTTTGTGTGTTCCATAACTATATCACTTTGAATTTGTAAAGTGACCCATTCGCTGACTTAAGGTAATGTCTGCTAGTTAATTTGGGCATCACTAGGCACACTCAAATATTTTACATCGTAGTAATAGTCATTCGTTGCGCTCGACATGCATCATTTACGCTAACTAAAGGGGGTATGGTTGATGCATAGTCACCCACCGATCTGGCCAAAACTAACCAAATGAGTGGATGCCCTTGGAATGTCTGGATCTGAATTTGAAAATGTCTGTTTCAGTCACTCGGAACTGGCGGAGACTGCTATGTGTGCTCCTCTACTGACCACTGGGATAACTGGACTATGATCAATTGCAAAGAATCTCTGACCTGGAACACAACGTTGAAACCGGTAAGCCAACTCTTTAACAACAGTTTCATCCTCAATGGTCATTCCCTTGGCCAATGACCACATGTGTTGCGAATTGGCTGTATAGAGCCAACTTGTACTGGCAACGGTGTAACTAAGGTGGAGCGCCACTGCCCTTACCCACCGCCTTCACCTTCCCAGCTCTAAAGACAGACACAGCTACCTATTACCTGCTGCGTGAATAGACAGATATACTGACCAATCGCATTGCGCAACCGTAGTATTTCAACCCGACATCTTCAGCACCAGTGATGAGCACTCTTATCACTTTGCCGTCCACCCCTTATTGATTCATCATTGTAACACGGACCACTTTCTGTGTTTACCTTCTCAGGAAACGGCGAGGGAGATGATAATCATAGGAGCCGTCTGTGCACCTGTTGGTGTTTGTATAGTTATCCTCGTTTTTTGGATGATATGCAGAAAATTGAAGTAAGTCTATCAGATCTGGTGAGCCCAACTTATGGCTCGGGTGTGACTCCGTGGCCCAAACTCCATGACATCTAGTGTGTTCAATAAGCTGTCCACACATTTACCAACACAAATAGCTGATGAACCCGTATGATTGTTAATGTTTCTCCCTGGAAGGAAAGCATATCCCGCATTTCCTACATACTTCTGCTACATCTACCTACAGTTGCCTAACTACATCTACCCACAGTTGCCTAACTACATCTACCTACAATTGCCTAACTACAGTTACCTACAGCTGCCTAACTAGAGTTACCTACAGTTGCCTAACTACATCTACCCAGAGTTGCCAAACTACAGCTACCTACAGTTGCCTAACTAGAGTTACCTACCGTTGCATAACCAGTTACCTACAGTTGCCTAACTACAGTTACCTACAGTTGCTGAAGAAGCTAATTGATGTTGTAATAACTGTATGAAAGTTCGGAGGGATTATTAGATTATTTGCCGAATCTCACGTGCAAAGCATTAGGCTTACCTGCAGCAGGCGTAAATAGCTGTTAGATAAAAATACCTGTTAGATAAAAATAGCTGGTTGTCAAGCAGCCAACCCTTCCCCTTGCGTGTTAGGTTTTCAAGTTCAAACAAAGACTACTGTAGCAAGTCAAACAATATTCGCCTGCTGATGAGGAGCTGAGCACATAATAGCGAGCAGGCAACTCCGGCACCAGGATTCATTTAGTTTGCACAATGTGACTGGAGAGTGGAGACTGTTATTATGATCAAGAGTCTCTCCAGCAAACTAATTATCATAGCGTCTCAGACATGCAAAATTATAGATTCCCCAGAACGAATGATGCTGGCTAGTTAACACAAGCCGGTCAAGGCACCCACAGTATATAGAGGCCAAAGTCAACACACAGGCGAGTGTTTGTGCATTCATAACCGGCCTCAGCTCGTGATCTCCTGAAAAAAATTAAATCTGTTATTTAAAGGTGGTTGTATTCTTTCATAGGATGGCAGAGGTTACCACATCCGCCGGGTTGGTTAACGACACAAATAGCCAGGGTCAAGGTATGGTGCTGACTAGCTTTATACAGCCAGAGGAAAGTGCCCATATCACCAGATAAAAGGAAGAGGGCTGCCTCCCTACCTGATATGATGGCCGGATTCTGAATGTTCTACGAAAACTACTGAAACATAACCGAACAGTTCAGTGAATTACCTTATGACTCCCAAGACTTGATAGGGTATTTAGCTGCCGTCACACCACGTATTAGATATGTTGTGTGCATATTGAAATATTACGAATATAGCACTTTCTAAAGACCTCCTCTTCTCGACGCATTTTATTTCGAAATTGTTATGCCATAAAAGCGCATTTTCTAAATATTTTGCTATCTGCTATTATTATTACTCTTCTGGTTGCTTCCCAGTCTTATTAGCAGCGAATGCCAAGCTACAACTCTCCCTACCCAGTACTTCGACCAGACTGGGTACTGATGCTAGGGTTGTTGCTCAGAAATATTTTGCGCGATTATAATGTTGTGGAGGTATCAGGTAAAACTACATTCTACTTCTACCATGTATGGAGACTTCTCACATATGGCTAAGCTGCCGGACGAAATACTTGTTTTTCAGCAGTTAGCGAGGAGCACCACATGTGGATAAATATCAACGCTCCAGGCTGGGGTTCAGTCAAGTTGATTCAGTTTACTACTCATCAACTACCGGGAATTCGACTTCTGTTAATGAGCAGGGAGAGGTGGACCTTAGACAACCGTGGAGTAATCTTGACCCTTATCCGATGGCTGGGGCCTCCATTATTTTTACTGTGATGTTCCAATTTCCAAAGCCACACTAGCAATTTGGAGTGCGGAAGAGGCCCCTGCAATCCATTACAATCCATCCAGATTACAGATGGAAGCTTTTTACCAACCTGGCCCCTCTGCAGAGACAATACCTAGCGAAACTACTCTTGGCTTAGAGCCTGACCCACACCTCTGCCTAGGAGGAGCCCACAGCTCAGGCTAAAAGTTCACCCATTCAAAAGCAGCAATTATATCGTGAGCTCTCGATCGACGGATCGACTGACTGATCAATCGGTCAGCTGACCAGGTGATTGATAATTTGATGGATCACTCTCTAAGGCAGTTGATTGGTCGACTGATTGGCAGTCTATTTTCACTATGAGCTTCGGTGTAAGTAAGAGCACAGAGATGCTACCATTCATACAACAATAGACATTCACTCATGATATAATAATCCACCACCTTCTAACCCTGATTAGACAAGACTTGGGCTAAGCTGTGGCTTTGACAACCAGAAGAGTTTTGAGTAAAAGGGTTCCCTTTGCCAATAGAGGTCTATTATTGACACCCGTGATAGCCAACAAATTAACCAGCTTTTACAAACTACCGGGTACGTGACTAAAGGTCAAGACCGCTGAGTCGTCACATACTCTGTTGACTTTATGGGATGCGGACGGGTCTGGCATCGCTGGATAAACAATTCAATCTGGATTGCCA
>Ga0224511_10004861_pt1 | contig 10340 bp, 5 predicted proteins | sample SF_May12_sed_USG_2_FD_169988 | JGI IMG/M metagenome (GOLD analysis project Ga0224511, IMG submission 169988) | Sediment microbial communities from San Francisco Bay, California, United States - SF_May12_sed_USGS_8_1 | ecosystem: Environmental > Aquatic > Marine > Sediment | place: USA... | reverse complement strand
GCACATCCCCTAGTTGAGGTGAATGTGTCATTCAAGTTTGAAGGAAATCCTTCCATAAGTAGAGGAGTTATAGAGCGGACACGACATAATGTGTAATATTGTTTGTTAAATATTTGATCTTTAACTGACAAAGCGAATCCAGTATAGCCCCCCCCCACATTTTGTGGTGGGGGTATAATGACTGGACAGATGGTTGTGTAGTGGAAAATTAAAGGTAATGTGTATACATGTAGACAAAGAGATGAAAATAACTGACTGGTTGTGTTGTGGATAATAAATACAACAATTAGGCTTAAAGAGGCTACATTACAAAATCACACACAATTGAATCCACACTAAAATCTTTAGTTTTTAATATACAGTGCATGACCAACAGTCTGTCACACTATGCAGTGTTAAGGACACATAACTCCGGCGGCTGACTGTCTGGGACGTCTGGGTCAACATTTCCATCTGTTTCCTCCTCTTCACGATCAATGTCTTCTCTCCGCTTCTCATACAGGTCATGAAACACCACAAATATTACAAGTAGGTTCTTGACAGGGAAAATGGAGATGTCCGTGTCTAGAACGTGCCAGAGTACCAGTCTGATACTCAGCAGAGGGAGATTCACCAGGAATACCAGAAGCATCTTGTGTAGTATGGAGATTTCTCTTGGGATTATCTTGTGTGCAAAGTGAGCTTTGCTTAATGTCATAAGAGGCAGAGTGGGCAAGATGAGGTTGATGCAGGCAATAACAATGATTGCTGTTTCAAAGTGAGGAGGAAACTCGTCAATGGCTCTCTTGTTAAACAGTGTGTCAAGCACGTCCACCGAATCTAGCACATCAAATACCACGGTTCCACTGATCTCTGTAATGGCATGTTTGCGCTCAGAGTTTGATTCAGCATCATGGTGACTAAGAAGCAGCATCATGAACACAAACGCAGCCATGGAAATGTTTATTTTCAAGGAATTTGGGCCAAAGAAGTCTTCTTCTTTCAACTTCCATGCAAAATCTTTAAAGATGATGGCCACTCTTATAGCTAACAGCGTACTGTAGACAAACCAGGCAAAGTAAGCCATAGGCAATGATCCAGTTTGAATAGGGGATTTTCTCAACACTGCCTTTCTTGCTAAAATCAAATGTTTGTAAGAGATTATGGAGGCCATTATGAAAAGAAGTAGCACAGCTAAGTCTGCCACTACCCATGCATACCAGTACATGTTTTTGTGGGTGACCAAGTAGTGATTCAGTATGCAGCCTTGCAAAAAGGCCAGCAGCAAACAAACAACCCTCAACGGGATATGGTATACGGAGCTACACATCCGAATGCACACACCTGCCATCGTTAGAACTTCTCTGTTTTCTTGAAGTATAGCAGCCGATTAATAGTCTAGTTGTTCTTCATATAAAAGCACCAACATCTAGTTAACCTACAAGAAGAAAATGTTATAAAATAATAGTATTTGAGCATAACCTGCAAAGTTTAAAAGATATAAATATATTTTTTTTAAGTTCATAAACCACTTAATATTGCCAATTCAACTTTATACTGCCAAAATCCAATACTGGTACTGACTACATAAGGCAGGCCAGTCATGAACAAATAACAAATTTGAGATCCTTGGATTACTAGGCTACTGATGAGTCTAAAATATTAACTCATAAAGCATAAAAGTTATTGAGGCTACATGTAAAAACATCCATGCAATGTTCTTACTTTTTTTCTTATTATGTGTGAATTCGGGATTACTTGTCCCAGGAATGACTGTTTGCAGTAGTTCTGACCTTAACTCTGACTTATGTATTGACTTTTGGCAGTACAAAGACTTGGCTTCAGTAGTTTTTATCTTTAAAGGTATTACTCAATGGTGAACTCTAGTTAAAACTGTCCCATTATATTTCTAACTGTCACAGCAATTCATATAGTTAGACCCTGCAGTACTGATCACTTCTCCTAGCATGTGTAAGGATAAGTGAACAATTTAAAGTTAGATTTAATGTAGTCGAGTTGAAAGGTGCCCACCAGTCCAGGCACACATACCATGAGATCCTCATGCTCCTTGTGTCATTTGTTGGCTCAGTGCATAATGGTTCCTAAGTTAATATAGATATAGAACCTTCCATGAGTAATACCTTTAAAGTTATGATATAAGCGTCTTAACAAACTTAACCATGTGATGGCTTCTTGTAAATGTTGGAAGACTGATGAAAAATTGCACCACATGGAAACTTCTTGTAGATAAATGGTCTGATTTTTTATATTAAACATATTGATCTTTTATGAACACATTTTTTTTTAAACTCCAGTACTGGTGAGGTGCCTAACCTTGGACAGTCCCTAAAACTCAGACACCTGTCATTATGCGTAGATTTAGTTCAAATCTGTATGATAACATGTTTATTTAACAAGTCAATACCTATTCAGCATTATTACCCTGAAAATTTCAAAGTGATTGCTCAAATGAAAGTGTGCTTTTGTAAGCTCGGAATTATTTGTGCCAGATTACGCAACCCAGTCTTGTCAGGAACATGTAACTCAATGGGATTTTACAATGTTAAAAATCTTAATATTTATCTGTTCCGTAGGCAAGCTCATGTTCAAATTTAAACAGAATGCCTTCATCAACTTGTATTAACAATGTGTATACTTCAAATTTAAACAAAATTAAAAAATATAATTTCTTAAACAATATAACAGCAAATTGCAAATGCTCTCCTTTACAACATTAACTCCATTATATGTAAATAAGACTACTGTACTTATTGGGAGCAACTGTTTCAGAATATAAGTAGTTTTAAAGTAGCCTTAATATTGCCTCTATTAGTTGAAATTGATTTTACTTATTTATTTTTTTGTGTATGATTATTTTTGTATTTAGTATTAAGTAGTGTTCAAGCTTTAGGCACCGATGATTAAGGAGTGTGTGGAGTTGTGCTTTCTGGGATGCAATTTTACCATTGTTCTTTACAACTCATAAAACATATCTACAGATGTTGTAAACAAAGGGCTTAACTTAAGATATTGTAAATTTCAAAGTGATATGTTAAACATTAATTGAGAAAATTATTAAAAACCTTCAAAAATGTCCGAAGTTAGGCACTTCACCAGCAAGTGCATCGTCGGTTACCCCATGGTACATTACTCCGCTATGCTGCGTTATGTACCGTGGGCCATTTGGTTAGGAAAATCTTGTAATCATGAATAATTAATGAGGCACTTTTATTGATTCCACAAGGAAACAAATGTAAAATCTAGCCAGTGAAATTACGTTTTATATCAAAGGTTTGGTTTACCATTTAAACATTTGTTTGCATCTATTTTAGGTAAGAAAATCCCAGTATGACGTCATTGAACATTATTGAAGAGTATTTAATTGCAACATGCGATTTCATTGCCTCAGGCATCTTCATGAATGAGATTTTGCCAGACAAATTGCCCACAGCATATATGGAGTGTAATGGAAGAAAATACTGTGGTTGCAGACAATGCAGTAATTGCTAACTTTAACACTGGGTTGTATTAGATTCATCCCTGTGGTAATTCGTTTCCAAAACTGAGAACTTTGGGGTATCGGTTCTGGGGCTAAGTGTGGAGTGTGTTGACCTGTCACCATTAATAGCTTGCAAACATTAAAAATATTACTGAAATAAAAATTTTAAAAGGTCGATCGTTGGACTTATATACCTTAAGGCTTCACAACTGCAATTTAATGGCAATTTTTTCTCATCATGACTGATGAAATAGAGCCCTTTCGTGCTCGGCCACCGAAAATAAATACCAAGTTTGGAACAAAAACACAAACATAGATTTTGATAATTAATCTGGTATAATGATAAGCATTAAAACAACAAAATGCGTAGTTCTTAGAATCATTACGAATTTAAAAAATCGCCCAATTAATGATCATAATGGATAAAAGGGACGTAACTGCTGTCATTTTTATAGGTTACTTATCACTATTAAAAATGTCACACCAAACAGCCAATCGGGTCCGCTCTGCGATTTCTTCGGAAATATTTTCCGAAAGGACGGAAATGGCAGCGTTGTAACGATTGAGCAAACAGCAGCACACAACTTAGTGACATCAGGTTTCAGTGGTAGATGTAGATAAATCATTACAAAACTTCTGGTTTTACTGTACTGAGTATATATATTTATTATATATATTTATATTATATTTTAGAAAATACCGGTAGCGGTCGCAATGTTCAACGCATCAATTTGTGTTATCATAGAACTTTTAATGTCGATACAGTTATGCAAGGTATTCCGGGACGGGGGTAGTTCCGGAACAGTATAACAATCTAATTGCATTTTTTCCATAAATATCATAAGCAAACCGTGTTTTATATTGGGGTCATTGCAGATAATGTTTCTTTAAAGCAGCTGACCTCCAAATGCTCAAAAATTAAATAAAATTTACGGTAAATACTGGTCAAGTTATGTTCAGTGGAGAAATCCATTATTACTGAACCCTTAATTCAAATGAGAACGTTGACAAAATCGTTGGTAAAACATCGTTTTTCTTTGCATAATCTACTGGTGCATTTTACCGTCGCACCGCGCGGTAGACGAAACACATGAAGCAGAAACAACTATTTATTTAAACTAAACGTAAAGGTAATTTCACTTTATTTTGTGGTACATTGTATTATGTTTGAATTTTAATTATTTTTAGAGGACTAGATCTAATTCTTATTTTTGCACCACACGCTTGTTAAAGGTTTAGTACATAAACCGTCAACATTGAAGGTCGTGTGGGGAATTCCTGGACACGTGTTTTGGAAACAATACTTGAGTTATTTAATTGCACCTTTCATCAAGTTCGAGTGGATTTCAAATTTTCTTTTGATAAGACAAAAAGTGACTTAATTTTCATTTTTTTTCTTTTTATAATTGAGAAATACGGTAAAAGAGGGAATTTGTTGAGTTTAATTAAATATAAAAATCTTTTCTTTAAGCTTGTGATAAAAATAATTTCTGTAAATAATATTGCATAATATGATTGTCTAATTTTTCATAATATTCAAGTAATTACCTGTAATTCATTAGCATTGTTTTATCACTATAAAGATTAATTTTAAGGGAAACTAATCTTACACAATTCTAGAGTTATTTACTCCTAGTTTCCCTCAGTGCAAAGCCTTCAAACCTATCAGTTACCATAGTGATGCTCAATTGTCTACTAGAGGGGTCACTCAATTGGATCAATAGGATGCAATTGCCAAGCACTGTTATGAAACATTCCTTTGTTCTCACTGACTCTTGCAAAATAGCCATGGGCACTTCTATTGTTTTAGAGGGATGTTAATGGAATTTTATGGTTTTCATGCAAATAATCAGTTTGTGTTTATTATATTATTGATATTTTGTAAGGAATATTTATAAGTGTTTATGAGGCATTTATTGATATTGATCTTTGATTTTTTTCATGAGTTTTAAAGTAGAAAACTATGTCATAAAATGTATACTTGATATCCCTGTATTCTCTGTACATATAGTTTTGTGACCCAGCTGATACTGCAGTATAAAAGTAGCTGCATTTGCTCATTTTGTCACTCTGAATAGGACACCAACTAGGTACACTCTGGCTCCTGGGATATACCAGTAATGGCTGCCAGGGAATAGAACCCTATAAGCCATAGAGCCTGTAAATGCTTTAGTGCTAAAAGCATTTACTTTTAGTAGAATAAATGACTTTTTGTGGACTGTGTAGGATTACTTACAATGTTTAGTCATTGCTAAGTAGTCATTTAATTCTCATTAATATAAATTATTGTTGAGGACTGCTGTTTTCTTACTTACTGGTCCTAGGTGTACAGTGACCATTAAGTTTTGCATTTAACTACTTTGTATTATTATTGTAATAATAATCTATACTAAGGGTGCCTGTCTAATGAAAACAATAGTTTAATTTAACAAGCTGTTAACATGATATTATAACAGCCAAATCATACATCAATTAATTCTAGTCTTACTCAATTAATTCTAGTCCAAATTGTTAAGTCCCTTTGGGCTGAGGAGTTAAATTAGTTAAGTAACCTGGCGTACTTGGAGGTACAAGGTGCACGAGTACAACGGGCACTGATCGGTCTCGGGCCAGCAGATTATCAGTGGGCTCACGCTATACTCATACCAATTCCGTTACAACTCTTTCACTCCCGTACAACAAAGTAATTATCATTATAAGTTCCCATACTTTGTTGCTAACTTAAGTCTAGTCTCCTTCTAAGCCCTAATAAGTTCCTTATTGACCGCGGAGTTTAAATTAGCTTAGTAACCTAGCGTACTTGGAGGTACAAGGTGCACGAGTACAACGGGCACTGATCGGTCTCGGGCCAGCAGATCATCAGTGGGCTCACGCTATACTTTGCTGATTCCATAGAACTCCTTCACAGCCCTCGCAACAGAGTTCTTTCATTGACTAATACTCTGTTGTTCATGTAAGTGTAATACATTGTATATTCATATTGTTTACACTATTTTTAATTAAGGCCCTACTGTTATATTGTTTTACTGTACTTTTTTATGTGTACAGGGACTACACTTACGTAGCCCCTTTTGCCTTGCGTACTATTTCTTGTACTCTTCTACTGTCTCTGTAAGTATAATTTTGTTAGAAACTTGGCTGGCACTTGTTTAAACCAATTTTGCTTTATTTTATAATATTACACTGCCTCATTGTTTGTAACCTGTAAATAAAGTAGTTAGTTTTGTTCATTAAAAGTGTTCTAAATTTGATATTAGTCATTATTTAGGTGTAGCTGAGCACCTTTACTAAATATCAGTTAGTGGTGTCATCCTGTTGTTTTAATTAAATTAGTTATTAATTGACCACTCGTTCAATTCATATTACTTAATCCCACGGAGACTCGCGCTCACGGATTTTTGTCGCCATCTGCATTCAGAGCGAACTCCGAAACAAGCTTATAAATGCATTTTAATATATTGAAACAGTGACCACCAATAGTAATACAAGGCAACGTTTCTAGTATTTTTTTATTTATAGTGTAATGTTTTTAAATTGAAGAAATTCTATTAAATTGTACCAAGAAGTCTGTGTTTTTGAACAGTCACATATAATTATACTTTATTACCCCCCGCAAGCGGAGACCATAACATACAGTATTTACAAATGTGCATAAATATATACACGGTATATACGTACATAACAACCTAGGAAAGTGTTTGTTGGGAGCACCCCCATTACTATTTTGTACTGTAAATTTCGAAGAGAAGTATCTAATTTTGATTGAAATAATGTTTGATATATCTACTTTTCCCATGCAATTGTATCCTCTTGCAACATTGTTGTCAAAGTCAAGATCTTGTTTTCCTTTCTTTATTGTAACAGCACTGTTCTGTATGTTTTATTTCACCTGTCACAATTAATGACATTCTATCCATTTGAACAAATCACACAACTAAAACAGCTCATGAACTAGTTTGACAGTTAAAAATTATTTTGATACGTTCCCCGACTTGAGTCCACAAACAGCATTAATGAGATATCACGTGTCCGGGAATACCTTACGCTGTCCCGGATATCCTCTCATCACTGGGTCATTTTAAAAGATAACTACTCAACGGTATAAATAGCTGCCCACAGTTTGAAATCACCAAAATGTAGTCTAGGTAGCAGTGTTTAAGAGACCACAATGTTTTTTTCAAATTTCACTAATGCTTAAAAATAAACAAATTCAGTGAACTCGACAGTTTCGGGTCATCGACAGTTCCGGGTCACCTTCAGAATGAGGTATTTGTTTTTCCCGATTGATAAAATATTTCTATATTTTAATTATCTAGTCATATTTCATAATCTCTTAGCTGCTTGAAATTTGTTGTTGGCTGTTGAAACTTGATTAAATTGAAGTCGTGGTCAAGAAACGCTTGACGGCACCTCTTCCATGGGAATTAAAAGTGCCACAAAATTAATTACATGTCACTGCGAAAACTTCCATTTGAAGCCGCATTTTCAGCAACACATATACTTTTAACAAATACATTTGTGATAATTCACCATTGACCAATATTTAATTTTTTTTATTTTGTCCAACTTTTTATGACATACTTGCTGATAATTTGGCGTAGTTCACGTGCGACAATTCCGGGTCAGCCGTAAGATCTTACTCAAAAGTATATATGTTTGGTAAAAATGTTTATGCTATAAGACCATTTATATTATTTGTTTATAATGCAATGTGATATTTATAAAAAACAACAACATTAAATAGTTTTAAACTTTTTTTATTTTGCATTTCTTCCTTCATTTTCTTTTGTTTTGTATACGTGTTATAGTTAGGTCGTTCGTTTTCAAATTTATTTGCTTTATTTTAAAGTTGATGTGTGCAATAAATGTCACGTTGTTAAACAGTTGTTTGTTTGATTATAACATTGTAAAATTGACTCCTGGTAACAAAAAATAAACATTTATCACGTGACCCACAACTGTCAAGTGTGACCGGAAACTGTCAAATTTACAGCATGCAGTTGGATATTCTAAAGACAGGGATTTTTAAATTAAAAGAATTCATGAATTTTGAAAGATGACTATTTTGTTGAACAATTTTTTTGCAGTTTCGTTTATCCAAACTTTCGTTTCAAAGAAACACGCTCCGTTAATGTCTTTACTAACCCGGAACTGTCGAGTTTATTGTACAATACTATGTAATGTAATTCACCGTGAGCTTTTCATAATAGTTGGTTAATTAATGATATATTTTAGTCTTAAAGACAGTATTGATATACATCAGCTTTGAAGACACTTATTATGTATGGGACATATTAGCATAAGAAAACTATGTTTGGTTTGGAAATACATGTAACAGAAAGAATTTACATAAAAATGCTTGGTCTGGCTCAGGAGGAGTCGTACGTTGTTTAGTACATAAGTGGCTTTTCAATTACTTTGATGTAAAAGTTAATAGTTATAGCATTTCATTTTATGGATATGTTTGAAAGATAAGTGTCTTTTTGTGTCTGTATATGTTATTTACCACCAAAAACTCTACAAGAGAAGTTGATGTAGCTACATTTTATGATAGGCTATTCTCCAATATATATGAATATCAAAATGATAGATCTAGTAAGATTATCATATGTGGTGGTTTTAACAGTCGCTGTGTTAATGAAAGTGATAATATTAAAGGAGTTGACTAAGTTCATTCACGGGAGGTTGTTGATTTTGTTAGAAATGAACATGACAATAGTTTTATAGAAATTTTAATTCATGCAGACTTTTTTATGTTAAATAGAAGACATTTGGTGTCAAATGACTTTACATGCATGAGGCCACAATGTGCCTCTGTTGTGGATTATTGCCTTGTAAATCATGATGATCTGTATGAGTTTAATGCCTTTAAGGTTGTACGCTCCGCTGAACCTGTAATTAAGGTTGATTTATGCACGCTTGCAGGTGTTCTTGACCAATCATTTTTAATGTGGAGTGTCTCACACAATTTTGTCCCTAATGAGAATCTTGAAACCATGTCTAAACCAGATGGCCGTGTCAAATTCATAATTGACAAAGTACAAGGTGATTCTATGCAAACTCGAGATATTGTATGTGGTGTTCATGTTGGGAAACCGTGGTGGAATGAGGAGTTATTACAGTAATTAAATGGAATTATATGTTTGTGTAGATAGGAAGGAGAAGTCAAAATATACAAACCCTGGTTGTCGAAAACGGTTAAGACAATATTATAACACATTGCGAAAAAAGTTTAGTAGGGCAGTTCAGAGGACAAAAAGGCGATATTGGTATTCAATGCGAGAGGACTTGTTAAATCAAGTGAAACATGATCAGATACGTTTTGGAGGACCATTGGAAAAACTGGTCTAAACAAAATAATATACCATAAGAAATTGTAAAGAATGATGGTTCCTTTGACTTCGATCCGGGTCATGTTTTGCTTCATTGGACAAATATGTTTACACATAATTATAAACATGTCACATTGCAAGGATAAGATGTACTAGTGACCGACTATGGAGTTGCTATATAATGAGAAAATAATTGCGATTAAGCTCATTTAATACAAAATAACAACTTAAATAATGTAGATCATTTTTTATTATATTGGGATGTACAAACATTTTGGTTATATTGGAGAGCATCTTTAAGTTAATATCTTTTTGTCTCCTGATTTTGTTAAATGCTGTGTGTATGTCATCCGCATGCGGATAAGGGCCCTATTCCACGTCTCCGGATCAGTATCAGTATCCGCATTGCGTATGCGTATAAAAAATGAACAAGTTAAATAACGTTGGGGCTATTCTTGTCGTCCGTATCAGTATCCGGATAAATTTCGTCCGTATACAGGTGCGTATAGAATCGCTCAGTGAGCGATTTT
>Ga0224511_10004860_pt1 | contig 10341 bp, 3 predicted proteins | sample SF_May12_sed_USG_2_FD_169988 | JGI IMG/M metagenome (GOLD analysis project Ga0224511, IMG submission 169988) | Sediment microbial communities from San Francisco Bay, California, United States - SF_May12_sed_USGS_8_1 | ecosystem: Environmental > Aquatic > Marine > Sediment | place: USA... | reverse complement strand
TCCCCGTCCTAGCAGGTGATAGATGGATGCTGAACGTTTAACCCCGCCGTATTAGCCTACATTCTCCCCGTCCTAGCGGGCGGTTGGTGGATGCTTAACATTTAACCCCGCCGTATTAGCCTACACTCTCCCCGTCCAAGCAGGTGGTAGATGGATGCTGAACGATTAACCCCGCCGTATTAGCCTACATTCTCCCCGTCCTAGCAGGTGGTAGGTGGATGCTGGATGTTTAACCCCATCACATTAGCCTACATTCTCCCCGTCCCAGCAGGTGGTAGGTGGATGCTGAACGTTTAACCCCATCACTTTAACCTACATTCTTCCCGTCCTAGCAGGTGGTAGGTGGATGCTGAACGTTTAACCCCATCACATTAGCCTACGTTCTCCCCATGCTAGCAGGTGGTAGGTGGATGCTGAATGTTTAACCCTGCCGCATTAGCCTACATTCTCCCCCGTTCAAGCAGACTGTAGGTGGATGCTGAACGTTTAACCCCGCCGCATTAGCCTACATTCTCCCCCGTTCAAGCAGGCTGTAGGTGGATGCTGAACGCCTAACCCCGCCGCATTAGCCTAGATTCTCCCCCGTTCAAGCAGGCTGTAGGTGGATGCTGAACGCCTGACCCCGCCGCATTAGCCTACATTCTCCCCATCCTAGCAGGCCGTAGGTGGATGCTGAATGTTTGTTGCGACATGACAATCGATTACACACAATCATAGATGATAATAATCTGATAATATTAACCTCATCGCCTACGTCTACGTTAGCTTCAAATGGATGCTCAGTAATAAAAGCTCCGATTTATATTAAATAAATAATCCTCCGTGAGTACTTATCCAGACTTGACTGAAACGAGGGCTTTAAAGCTTACTGGAGGATAAGAGGCTAACCGAAGACTTTAGTAAGTGCAGGATATTTTGTATGTGGCTAGGCGAATTTAGGTAAACCGTCCATCAAGGATGTGTGGTCTAAACTGTAAGTAGAGGCAGTAGTTGACTCTTTGTCGATGGGGCTTTAAGTAGTTTTAAGTAATGCTCTACCCACTGAGCTATCCCACAATGCTCTACCCACTGAGCTATCCCATAATGCTCTACCCACTGAGCTACCCCATATTGCTCTACCCACTGGGCTATCCCATAGTGCTCTACCCACTGAGCTATCCCATAATGCTCTACCCACTGGGCTATCCTATAATGCTCTACCCACTGAGCTATCCCATAATGCTCTACCCACTGGGCTATCCCATAATGCTCTACCCACTGTGCTATCCTATAACGCTCTACCCACTGGGCTATCCCATAACGCTCTACCCACTGGGCTATCCCATAACGCTCTACCCACTGGGCTATCCCATAATGCTCTACCCACTGAGCTATCCCATAACGCTCTACCCACTGGGCTATCCTATAATGCTTTACCCACTGAGCTATGCCATAATGCTCTACCCACTGAGCTATCCCATAATGCGCTACCCACTGAGCTATCCCATAATGCTCTACCCACTGGGCTATCCTATAACGCTCTACCCACTGGGCTATCCTATAACGCTCTACCCACTGAGCTATGCCATAATGCTCTACCCACTGAGCTATCCCATAATGCGCTACCCACTGAGCTATCCCATAATGCTCTACCCACTGGGCTATCCTATAACGCTCTACTCACTGGGCTATCCTATAACGCTCTACCCACTGAGCTATCCTATAATGCTCTACGCACTGAACTATCCCATAATGCTCTACCCACTGGGCTATCCTATAACGCTCTACTCACTGGGCTATCCTATAACGCTCTACCCACTGAACTATCCCATAATGCTCTACGCACTGAACTATCCCATCATGCTCTACCCACTGAGCTATCCCATAATGCTCCACCCACAAAGCTATCTCATAATGCTCTACCCACTGAACTATCCCATAATGCTCTACCCACTGAGCTATGCCATAATGCTCTACCCACTGAGCTATGCCATAATGCTCTACCCACTGAGCTATCCCATAATGCGCTACCCACTGAGCTATAATGCTCTACCCACTGAGCTATCCCATAATGCCCTACCCACTGAGCTATCCCATAATGCTCTACCCACTGAGCTATCCCATCATGCTCTACCCACTGAGCTATCCCATAATGCTCTACCCACTGAGCTATCCCATAATGCTCTACCCACTGAGCTATCCCATAATGCTCTACCCACTGAGTTATCCCATAATGCTCTACCCACTGAGCTACCCCATATTGCTCTACCCACAAAGCTATCTCATAATGCTCTACCCACTGAACTATCCCATAATGCTCTACGCACTGAACTATCCCATCATGCTCTACCCACTGAGCTATCCCATAATGCTCTACCCACTGAGCTATCCCATAATGCTCCTCTACCCACTGAGCTGTTCCATAATGTACAGGCTATTTATGCTTGAGAAATAAAAACATAACACGCTCCCACGTCACAAATTTATTCTTGTTTCAATTACATTAGCAATCTTTCATTCATCGCCAACACGAAGCAAAAACAAACCTTTCTTCTCCAGGTGCTGGCGAATAGAGGTGCCAAAAAGTTCATTACATACCCAACGGACAAATTCCTACAGGCTGATTAATGGGGGATCAGTTTTTAAGTTCTTTGTCCTGAATTTGATGCTGATAAAACAGGACTGAGCTGAAAGGGAAAAGCGCAGCCTGGCATAACAATTAACCTTGGAATGGTCCGGTTTCAGTTCAAGCCATCTAAAGTTGTGTATGGAAAAAACTTTTCTTGCTCAGGGGGGAGGGGGTCTCAGAAATGATAGAATTAAGACGTTGAAAACTATGTCACATTCTGTACCAAATCCAAAGAATGTTGTCATCAATGCGTTTCTTGTCATGCATGGCAGCGCTGCCGGGTTAGATACTTTGTTTTTCACCAGTTACGACTTAGCATGGAGCACCGGGTGCTGGTCAGTATCGACACTTCAGGTAGGAGCTCAGTCATCCTAAGTCAGTATGCACATCACTCGCCGAAACTCGGCTTCCCTTATTCAAAAGGGAGAGTTTGGTCTTTCACAGGAATTGGGATCTCAATTATTTTTATCGTGGTGTTCCGAAGCCACGCTAGGAATTTGAAGTGAGAGGTTTGCTAAAGGTCGCTACCAGAAAAGCACCCCGCCGGCAGCGGGGCTCGAACCTGTGATCTGTAGACTACAAATCCGGACTTTGTACCAACTGAGCTATTCTGACCCCGTGCGCTGACGCTGACTGATAAATCGAAGCAGTACCCGGGTAATACTCGCATGTGATAGACGATGCTGGCATGTCTAGTAATGGAATAATAGATAGGTAATTAATATGAAAGAACCCAGTGCAGCACAATGGTCGTCAACAACAATGACTTTCATTGCAAACAATTAAATGGGTTATGTCATGGCCAAAAGTATTTTCACTTGTTTTCAAATTCTGAAGCCTATCATGAACAAATGGGCGCAATACTTAGCTCAAATGGAAGCTTAGTTATAGCCCTATAGCCCTATCAAATGAGCATACTTAGAACATCCGGGACTTAGTTATTCGAATGACCGATATTCGTTTTTTTGGAAAAAGGTCACCAGCTATCGCCGCAATGAATGTGGAGTTGCCTCCCTTTAAGGATGGGGACTACAATCCTGAAAGTGCGTCTACACTCGACCGTGACATAACCTCTTTGGACACCGACGATTTTACTGAGAGCATTTTCGAGAATATGAGTAAATAGTCGAGTAAATGCTTTTCGAGTGATTTACGCGCGTGATCGAAATCGTATCAAGTATTGTTTACTCGACAGAAAAGAAATTCATAAAAATACAAAACATGGCCTCGAAAAAATCCTAGAACAGCAGCGATAAGCCGTGACTTATCGGTGCTTCTCAGGAGATGACACGTATTATCCTCAAGTTGACCTCATTAAAATTTCCAAAACCCAGCAATTCTTCTGCTTTAATGGAACTGATCTCCATGCCAGGAACCAGCCTATCCTTAAAACTCCATGATGGGTATTGTCAAAACAGAACATAAAATATTTTGGATATTAATCATCTATTATCATTATTATTATTACTATTATCAATCTAAAGGTGTGCTCGGAAAAACCAGTATATTCAATTTGAAGTTTCACAGATCACCTATGCATTCCTGTCGTCGCGGGCCTGCTTAGGAAAACAGTATCAATTGTAACATCTATTATTTATATTATTAAAATATTATTACTTATTATTTATCCTTTAATTCAAACAAATGAAAGTGCAAGCACAGAATTTGTATTCTCTAAGAGCGGATAACACCAGGGCGGGCTTGCAATTTTCTAAGAGTTAGATGTAGAATAAACAGTTTTCCTCCATCTAGAAACCTGTCCTTTGAATGCCAAAAAATAGTAAAATAGTACCTTGCTAGTAGTTTTGTTTTTAGCTTTCAACAGCGGGTGGCAAAATAGCAAAAACATTATGTGAAAAATTGAAATAAGAATCTGTGATAGCTGTTTCGCGATTCTAGCATGCTAAATAAAATTACAAGTCGAACTTACAAGGTATACACGCCGATTGGCCCAATCGCCTCTATAGCCCATGGGAATGCAAAAGCTATATAAATTAGAAAGTCAGCATGACCAACTATGTCTGGCTTGAAACCTTATTTGGGCCAATTTGGTAGCAGTCATCATCGCGGAGCAATAACTAATTTATGAAAACCAGAGCAGAAGAGACGATTATAGAATGTAATCTGGCAGAATTTACAAGTAGTGGCAGATTGAGTCTGACTACAAGCGAAATCCCTACACACGATGTTTAACAACAGTTTGACTGGAAATAAAACCCCAACACAACACCAACTATGCAGTCTCATTGACCATGGTCATGTGACTGTGGGAAACCCTAGTAGTTTGCGAATCGCTGATCGCAATCATGTGGCTAGGAATGCGCATTGCATTTTTCCGCAATTTCTGGTTAGTTTATCGCCAAATCCTGAATTTGCCATCGTGTGATGGGTCGTTAAATATCAAAACAAATGATCACAATGCACTTAGTATCCATTAATTCTCCTCGTGGAACTATTCAAGGATTAATATGTTGCAATATGATGATTACAGTATCCTTTCACAATGTAACAATTCACTGTTCCCTGCAGAGGTGTTTTGCTAAACACGGTTAAACACGGTGAATTTAACTAAACAAACTCGCAATTACGAATCGTTTTTAGACAGACGTAAATCCGTTCGTTCACAAAAGGTTATTCATAAATGCTTAAGAGATTCCATCGGTTTCACCTCGGACAGTCAGTAAAAACACAGCGGCCTTGAGTAGAACCCTTTATACTCTCTGGTGAAAAATTGTTGACGCAGCAAACTAGTGATGTTTTCGCTACCACTTACAGGCAGCAGGCATTCATGATGCCTTAATGACTAGAGTAATGAGATTCCTCCGGTTACCTATTGCTTTATTGCTCATTCATTCTAAAGACAGTTTGTACTCAACAGTCCTCCCTAACGACAGATGATCATGGTAACCGGTACCCTGCTAAGCGAGATCAGTCGGCGGCCATGCTGTCTCCAAACTATTTTTTCACATTTTGTATCCGCATCAAAGATTCATAGAATGATGGCTTATATCACAATTACATTATACATTGAGTGAATTTTCGAACAAATTGCCAAACAGCAAAACAAACTTCATTTTGGCCATATAAGGTCAGCTGCTTGACAACCGGATCTGTGTTTACATACGGACAAATCCGACGGGAATGGCTAAGCTCCGTCCACCATGCTATTGCGTCCTGCCTTATCAGGCATTTGAGGTAGCAGGTTTTGAGTAAGGTCTTCCGAGAAATGAGATCAAGGATAGACTGGGAGACTAGGTTTATCAGTTCGCTTGTGTTTTAATACCCTCGGGGTGAAATGAGAGTTATGTAAACAGCTCTCCTATGCGCTCGATGAGTACGTAAATGTCACCGGACATTCTAAGCCTAAGGCTTGTTTAAGGAGTTATAGGAATTAGGAGGGGAGCATATTTTCATAATGGGCACTCAGCGTGCCTAGAACTTAAACCCAGGATCTGTCAGTCTTGACACAAGTGCTCTACCCACTGAGCTATCCCATTGTCCAATAGTGCTCTGCCCACCGAACTACCCTGTAGTGCTCTATCCACTGAGCTATCCCACTATCCCGTAATGCTCTACCCACTGAGCTATCTGACTATCCCATAGCGCTCTACTCACTGAGCTATCCTACTATCACATAGTGCTCTACCAACTGAGCTATCTCACTATCCCATAATGCTCTACCCACTGACCTATCTCACTATCCCATACTGCTCTACCCACTGTGCTACCTCTCTTTCCCATAGTGCTCTACCCACTGAGCTATCCCACTATCCAATAGTGCTCTACCCACTGAGCTTCCCCACTATCTCATAGTGCTCTACCCACTGAGCTTCCCCACTATCTCATAATGCTCTACCCACTGAGCCATCCCATAGTGCTCTACCCGCTGATCTATCGCGCACGTCCATAAACACAAGATTGGTTGTCAAAAATGAAAATAATTCACTGAGAAATTTGATCAGAAATATCGGAGGTGGCCTAAAAACGGCTGGCTAATGCCATATTATACATAGGACCACATAAGTATTGCAAACAGCTTAACTCAACACAGCCGCTAGTTTATATTTGAATAAGGCATATGGCCCAACACTGAGCCTTACAACCCCTTCAATGACAAAAACGTTATGCGATCCACAGCCTGAATGGGCAGTCCATTTTAATGGAATTTGGCCCTAGGTCAAGGCCAAATATTAAATTCCAATTAATTTGGCGGAGTGGGAAATCCTGTACAGAGAGTGTCCTGTCCAATTTTGGAATTTCATGGCTGGCTCGTGATTTTTTATGAAAAGTTCGCCCGAAAATTGCGTTCACCTCGACTGCATCTCAAAGTAGATTCGATCACGTGAGCAGAATTCAGTGCCTGAAAGTGGACCTGCTAGTTTATAAAGTGCCAAGGTTATCTCTTCCTTACTCCATGGTCGCTTGCTTGTTTTTGTGGGAAACAAAACATGATTTTCTGTCCTTCGACACACAAAATGTTGAGAGAGGACGCCTTTGATGCACCCGAAATTTTCATCACATTTTCTAACTGCTCCTATCTGTTCCCGAAACTGCATCTGAAATTCTTTATCTGCGTTTGATAGAAATCAGTCGAATAAACCTAAAATTGGCTGTTGTGTGATGCGCGCTCGATAGATCCTTATCGTTATTGAGAGATTTCTTATCCCATTGTTGAAGTTTCAAGGATCGACCGAAAATGTTCTCTCACTTCAAATGTAATGGGGAAGGCATGTAGAGTCTTTGTCTCTAAATAAGACAATCTGCCTAATAAGGTGTCTAGTTTTGGATAGTTCAAAGATCAAAGGTCCTTGCTATAATTACAAGTCATGCTGAGTGCCCACTGGAGAATGAGTTCCTCATATAACTGCCACCTCCTACCTCTCCAATAAGCCTCAGGCTTAGGAGGTATGTTACAATGGATGGCCAAGGGTGGTTTCAAAATGGAATTTCATTAAAAAGATGATGACCGTGAACCTAATTCTCGGTCATTATAACAGCGCCATATCCAGCCAGAGAGGAATTGCCTTCCATTGCTGAGCAATTCGGTTCACGTCGAGCGTGAGCTATTACTGTTGGGCCTGATTCATTGGTTGGCAAATGCCAATGTGGTGCAATGCTATTGCACAATATTTGATTTGCAAAAAGCAAACAGCATCCTGAAATAACACAAAATTTGAATGTTGAAGTAGTTTCTAACGCCATGCAGTGAAATTTTCTAATATTCGATACAGTGCTGGCGAATTTGATAATATATGTTTTGCTCAGTGGGAGAATGAATGTATTTTCCCTGTCCGTCCTCTCCCTGGTGAAACTACCGGGTGAGATACTAATTGTTGTTCAAGCCTAGCCAGTATCAATGCTCCTCCTCGTAGGAAGTTTTGGTTTCATTGGAAGGTAAGATTTCCGTAAGAAGTTCACACTCGTCATGATTGAGATTCATACCATAGTTTTTACAATAGACTGTTGCAGGCACTGAGGTGCACTATTATTTCCTGAGTGAGCAGTAAAACCATGCGGTTGACTAGCATACACATAGCTACTGCGACTGCTCATTCAGGCTCCACCCAGCAAAACTCTAATCAATGTGATTTAAGAAAAGGACTATGGCAGCTTAACCAGAACCCAAATATAGGAACCAATCAAACGCTTGATGGATGCTCGTGTACATTGTCTTATGTTATCTAAAGTAATATGAATTCACTCATTAAATACGGATACTATTGCTCTTGATTCTGGACGGAGCAGAAAGTGCACTTTGAAAGAAACTCAGGTTTCGGAATGCGTTTACCTTTTATGCATGAAAACAAACTAATCATTTTGCCAGTGTCAGCCCATTTATTAAGTGAAAATTTATGCTCTTGTTACACTGACTGAAATAACAGCATCGGTGGTGGTGGTATGATGGATGTTGAGGTAATGGATGATTGGATGTATGTCTCATACAGGGTCTAGAAACTTTCGCGGAGCACCCCGAGCGAGGCAGTATCAATGCTCCACCTCATAGTGAGGCTTAGCATGGAGCACCCCGAGCGGGGCAGTATCAATGCTCGATCTCACAATGACGCTTTCTTTTGCTTTTGAGCTAGGATTAAACCGAGGAGCTCATACTCACAACAGGAACCTGAGGGAACCCGCGATCACCGGGATTTGAACTCAGGCTCTCGGATACGAGAAGCCAAAAACATGAATACCCAATGAGCAGCAACAATTCGGTAGAATCTTTCGCGACAGTTGGGAGACAAATAATGACAAATGTTACTTAACTGTAGCAAGGTAATATAATTCACATGGCTATTATAGCATACAACGCGTACCTTCGCTATCAGTCTTTGCAACTCATGGTCGACATGTTAGAAAATGTCTCAGGATCCAATTCGACCAGCAAAAGAAGTGCCTATAGTCTGAAGACTTATAATGATCTATAGTTCTCGTTAAATATTTCATTCCATGGAATATCTGAGATTACATCTAAAATTGGGTATACTATCTTTTATCCAAGGGAACTGTCTACCAGTCAGACAAACATGAGCAACTTAAATTTTGGTTGCCACGTCAGCCAATGTTGAGAATGAAAATCCTAAACAAACGTAGTTTTGGAAAAAAATTAAATGGTGGCTGAATTAGCCAATTTTCTATAGAGCATCCAATACAGGAACCTAAAAACTAATACTATGTTCAACAAATAACTGGACCTGTAGGTCAGTTTTGATTTGGAAGGGTAGGTTAACTCACAGCAGTGAAGTACTTTTTAGAGAACCATGTTATACACGTAAGTGAGAACTCGTGGTTGATAGTGATCAACAACTTAATGATGTCGGCGAAGAATCGATGTAACAATCACGAATGTGTAATACCTGAGCCAATTATCCTCGCCAAATCAATAGCCAGGGAGGATTAGATGCGTGTAGGACAGGTGAATGGGGGTCGTAAGCAGACGGGCTAAAACTTAAATGGTGGACAAGACGGAATTGGGGCGAGCATGAGTTAATAGGTCCATGGCAGAGCACTGCATACACTCATAACTGTGATAACCCGGGTTAATATATTGGTCACATCCAGGAGGGGGGAGAGGGGAGGGGGTTTGAATATGAACGCTTTACATTTGTTCTGGCAGTGCTGTCCAAATAAGCTGCTTATAGCCTTCCACCTTATGCTGTAACTGGCAAAAATCTGGCGACTTGACAAGTCAACTGACAAATTTGGATATAAAAATAATTACCTTTGTGGAGCCCTTAATAGTCTGTAGGTCTGTGGGTTTCAGTTCAACCTTCTACAACAAATAAAAAAAACAACATCAGTGAACAATCAGGAAACAGAAAACACAATTCACCTAGCTTATAGCACCCAGTACAAATGGCAACAACTCGCGCTTGAGATTAATACAAACTATTCATCGGTAAACCTACAACATTGCTTGGTAGAATATTATTGGCTTATAGCCATTCTGAATCGGGCCATAACGATATTACAATATATAGCAGCAGAGGGTGAACGAGTGACCCTGAAATGAGTCATTGCTGTCAGCGAGTTATACTGCTGATGCAGAGACCATGAAATTATTATCGTCTTGTCTATACTCCTGATATTTCCAGTTTCGGGTCGTGGAATTTGCTCCCTAGTTAACGAAGAGACTTTGTTGGAGCTCAGAAGCGGGATTTGATTACACGACTCACTGTCCTCCAATCATCTATTCTAACCATTAAGCCGCAGCTGCTCCCTTGTTGTGGCCCAAC
>Ga0224511_10004859_pt1 | contig 10341 bp, 4 predicted proteins | sample SF_May12_sed_USG_2_FD_169988 | JGI IMG/M metagenome (GOLD analysis project Ga0224511, IMG submission 169988) | Sediment microbial communities from San Francisco Bay, California, United States - SF_May12_sed_USGS_8_1 | ecosystem: Environmental > Aquatic > Marine > Sediment | place: USA... | reverse complement strand
AAAAAGACGTGGTAACCTTCAATTAAGCCGTTATCCGCCTGGCCCTGCGGTGGGAGCCATTCCACGTATATTGTGGTAGAGTTGATCGCATGTACTTGAACGCTCTCGGGTTTACCTGGTACTGTAACGGGTTGTTGTTATAAAAGTGAATGGTGTGAACTTGAAGGATAAGAAGAACACAATATAATGTTACAACAAAACATTTTTGTTCATATTCGTCATGGTCGCTAAAATTATATTTGAACAAAATATACTTAATACTTTAACTCCTTGAGTTCTTATTTTATCTATTGTGTAGGTACGTTTAAAATAATTAAATGTGCACAACATCACATTTTAACAAGTGTGAGAGGAAAATGGTGCAGATAAAATGACAACGTCTAATGAATCTGCAATAATTGTAATGTGTAGATAACTATGCTTAAATATGACTATAGTTTGTCAAATATTAACCATTAGTACAAAACCTCATACCACATACGATAGTTTAGGCTAAAAAGACCCATATAATAAAATTTAATATTAGCACCCACAAAGCTATCGTAGACACACAGAGATAAATATTTTCTTACTGAATTCCTTAGTTCTCTGTTGGATAGTTAATCTCTCCCTGGCAAACGGGTCGATACTACTATAGGCCGTTAACTCGATCCTATACATCGTGTTTGGAAAAAGTCCTGTTAGCTTATACTTAGTAACTGATTTATCCAGTGTATACACATTTGCGTGTGATTTATCGTCATTGCCGTAATAAAGTTCGTATTCGTTGACGCTGTCCATGTCCATGGGTGGGCTCCAAGAGATTTCAATCTCAGATGCACTCACGGTCACGACCGTTAGGTTAAGAGGTCGTATGTTATCTGAAAATTAAAGATTTGTGGAACAATGATCGATATTCATTAACTCTAAAATTGACGAGATTTAAATATTGTTGAAGTACAAACGTGTTTTGAAATAAACGTTCGCCTTTTGTCAAGAAGCTGACACATTTCTGAGTATCTGAAAAACTATTATTTCTCCATTTTCAATAGTATCTGTTGGTGAATATATTGCTGTATTTTCTAATATAATGTTTCTTCTTGTAGTCATTCATCGTAGTTGCTCTACATGTCTTTGTTAGAATTGTACACTTATTCAACACTATATATTGTTTGCGTTAGTATTTGTTTGGACCATCGGAGATTTTATGTTTATATGTAATCAAAAGAAAAGTACAGTGATTCCATAAAAAGTTATTGAACAGATTCTGAAATGGAGCGTGTCCGTTTAGAAAAAATGGTCTTTGAAACTTTAAAGCAGTTGTGCTCCATTATATACTAAAATTATTAGTTACACTTTTTTCATAATATCTCAGCAAATATATTTAATAGTTGTTAGAAATAAAATTTGCTACCCTAAACATTAACACTCGTATCCTTAGAAAATTGCGAACTTGTGACATTTGAGAAGAAAGATAATAACCAAATTCATGTAATAAGTCACTACTTCGCAATTGTACTAAGAGCATTCTAAGAAACGCTAAATTTCCTATTAATAAATGTAGCAATAATTCAAAATAGCTCTGGTTTATAAATACACTTACTACAACAATGATCTTATATGTGTGCGAGCTTACTGACGAACAGCTTCAATAAAACCGAGGCTGCTGTTTTCTCGTGCAGGCTATGCTTCCTGAGGGCTTTTCCTTTCATCAGTTTAGTTCAAATCTATTAAAAAGTGTATAAGGAGTTGCGCACAAAAGTTTAACTATATATGAAAACCCAAGTGACAATGAACAAGAAAACCGGTTTAAAGAAACATTGCTTTACATTTAGCACAACTTCATATGCCAACCCTGGTCTATATTGCAGGCAAGTTAAGTTCTCAGGAACAGGTGCACACATACGCACGGGACATACATACGGATATAAGGATGGAGACGTGCACATCTTAGAGGCCCCATATCCTTTGATACGTTTATACACTAAAGTACATTAGACAAGTTTACATATTCGAAAGCAATGACTTGGTCTTCAATCTTTCATACAGGAGTAAGAATTAAGCTTCCATTGAAATAGACTTTTAGAGCAATAAACAGCTTGTTACAGATAGTAGACTTTGTCCATTTGCTACGCTACACATGAACACTCTTTATTTACTAATGAACTTATGTCAATTAAGAAGAAATATAATAACCAAATACACGTAATTAGTAACTACTTTGCATTTGTGCACATAAAATGTTTTACATCCTTGTATAGTTATATTTTCTGGGTACCGCTTAAATAACATATTTAAGTGTTTTGTTCAAAAATCAATTACTGATAAGAAAAGAGACAAATATTGATAGACGTTGTACTTCTTCATTTAGATAGATATCCGTTTTTTACTTTCGTTTCATTAACGTTTAAATGACTTGTATTATGTATGTTTTTAAATTAAAATGTAAATTTTGCATCTGCAATGATGTTACTTAAAGGCATTTTAATATGAATCCCAGAGAAAGAATAAGGAAAAAACGCCAAAAACTGTCTGTCAAGTTGGGTCGTAGATTAGAAAGTAAAACACTGAAAATCTATTATTAAATTATTAAAACGTAATGAATTAAATCATCGTATCTACAAATTTGTATAAATACCTTCGAAGCGTTTGTTTGTTCTTTGAAGAGTCAACTGGCGTTGTGTTAATGTCAAATGATGTCGCAAACTAACGGGTTTTCTTTGTTAAAAATAGTTTCATGAAACGCTCCTAAATAAAACGTACGATTTTTATAAATTCCGTTCTTAACATAAAACTTTAGGGAAATGTTAGTGAAACTGCCCCTGTGCCTTCGTGATAAAGGATTTTATGTTGTTTACATTTGGAAATAGTCAGTGGGGTGAAATCTTTCATTACCATTGATTCATCAAAGCCTAGACTGCTATTTCTCTTATGCAGGCTATGCTTCCTGAGTGTTTTTCCTTTTACTCACTTGAATTAAAACATTCTAACAAGTGCTTTAATTTCTATAAAAATATGTAGCAAGGATTCAAAATATCTTTGGTTTATAATTAAAAACATTACTTTGAAAAGTTAAAGAAGTGTTCGAAGAAAAGATGGTGTATACAATGTAGATCGGTCAAGTTTAAAGCAACCAAAGTACAGTTTGAGCATAAAACATAGAGAAATCTCACGGATCCAAACAATCTAAATAAGAGTGTGATTAAGCATAAAATGTAGGTTCCATGAGCTAGTTGTGAAGAAGAAAGTGCACAAACCAGAACATATTAAACTAATGAAAGGGGAAGCCCTCAGGAAGCATAGCCTGCACGAGAAAACAGCAGCCAAGGTTTTATTGAAGCTGTTCATCAGTAGTAATGAATGATGCCATAATAATATGATATAACAATACATCATTTAATATGGGGGAATCCTTTTCTTGTCCAATGAACAAAAAAGGATGTTCCTCAGTGTTCATGCAATTTTCATCTTTTTAAATATGTTGTCATAATATTATTGTTTAAGAGTCAGACATTCAACATCACATTTCTTTACTGAGACGCATGTCTAAATTATATTTAAGAAACGTATTTCCAACTCAAAATTATTTGCTATAGTCCCTTTAAGAGATTCATGATAAAATGATAAACACTCATATTATATGTGTGCGAGTTTGGTTCAAAACTTTTAGTAGTGCAAACGCAGTTGCGCACAAAATACTAAGTATACATGTATGGAAAATCAAATGGCAATAAAGAAAAGGCAAACCGAGTCAATAGTCGATGCTTTACTTTCTGCACAACTATATATGATAGTCTTTTTTGTTTGCAAGATGTAATCCACCTGGCTGCATGAAGAGTTGCACACGACCGGCAATAGAGATACAAACGGATATAAAGATGGGCACGTTCACATCTGAGAGCTATCTCTGGCAAAGTCTAAATGTTCTTCTGTCACTCTACTTTCCATTCAGTTCTTACGTTAGGGTTAAATCTTTCTGATTGGTTTTGTGTATTAGGTGGTTAAAGTGGAGGGTACATTTGGTATCTTTATTAATATGTCTTTAATCAATGAAACGCGTTAAAAGCGTGAAATGAAACCTTTACTTATTTTCATAAAATACTTAAACTACTTATACTATCTGTGCTGTAAAATAGAAGTGTTCTTTATTATATAAGTTCTTTTGAAAAATGGCTTTGTATATAAACGATTTATGCATCTTACATGTTATTGGCATGTCATCTGTACAAACGTAGGACTGGGAAAACTTAACTTCTAAAGCAGAACACGAAGACACAGAACGCAACCTTCAGCGTTCTGTGTGGTTATTACTGCATGCTAGGACACAACGTTAATACATGCTTTTGCTTAAAATTAAATTGTGGTACGCAACAAAGGCTTGGTTTAATCATTGTCTCACATGCGATCAGAGTGATTCTACATCACGACTGAAGAGGCAAGATGTCCATTGCAAACATAAAACGTCATTGCAAATTATAGTCTTGGTTTATGGTAGTTGTTCGTCAATAGAACACTGAAAAAAACATCGACGCTCTTGGCTCAAAAGCGGTTCAATAGTGTGCATTATTGTAATATAATAATGACCATCAAACAAATTAAATCAATAAAATAAGCCCAACATCCTCGAACGAAAACTTCTTTAGGGGCATACATTAGAAAATTGTAGTTTTGGTTCCATGGAAACTGTTCGTCAATGGCTGATTTAACTCAGTCGACGCCCTAAGCTCATACGCAGTTTTTAATTTCAAGTTATTGTCATACACTTATGCCCTCGCAGACAAATTAAATCAGTTACAAATATAACCTACCTTCTGTAAGGTAAAGTTGTTTGGGAGGAGACGGTGGTCCTTGGCCCATACTAGAATATGCCAGCACAGAAACCGTGTAGATTTTTTTTGGTGTTTGGCCACTGATAATAGCCATATGGTTGTCCCCTTTTACATCCTGGCTTTCCCAAAACCTAACTGGTAGGTCGATGTCAAAGTTAGTGGTGTAGAACACTTTGTAGCCCTGAAAATATAGATATATAATTTACCGGTATCTTGTTTTTATGCATGTGTTACCCTTGAATCGACGGAGTGTCGCGCACGAGTCATTGCGATACCTCTAAAATTATGGTAAATCTCAGAGGTCAAATGTCTAATTTTAAATAAAAATGTAGTCCTAATTCACCATGAATTGTTGGATATAATTATAACTTAACACCCGTGAAAACATTGGTAAGATGGACTGTTGCATTGAAAAATCACATTTATGTCATGAAATGTGTGGTCAGACTTCGAGGTCAACAAACATTGGTCAAGATTAAGATTGTCCAGTAAGTTCAATGCCAAGGCAATACGCCGAGAACATTCTAAACTCGTCGGCAAGATAAACGTACCTGAATAATGTCATTCTGAATCTCGGGTTTATCCCATTCTACAACAATGGTTTCCGGATTGCGTCTTTGAACACGAACATTCCTAGGGTATGATAATTCTGGGACCACTAGGAAACAACAAAATGGTGTTATACCTGCATGTTTGTCTGAAGCTAAACGTATTTTTATTTGGGTGGAAAAAATGCTCACACAAAATTGGACGAACACGAATTAATGTTAGTTTTATTAAACAGACCAGGAAATGAATATCAACAACTTTACATTAATTAGAACTTTTGTATAATGAATAGTTTTAATCATTCGAACACAAAACACAGAACGTAACTTGTTGCTTTCTGTTTAGTTAATATTGCATTCTAGGACCTGACCTATGCACGCCTGAGGTCGCTAGCAGATCCCTATCGCAAAATGTGCTGTTATTATTATGATACACCATTATTACCAATCATTTAGGTTTGATAACATATTTGTAGAATGTTTTGGCCATATTTCTATTTAAATGGACAGTTCCACAAATGTCAATCATGATCATTATAACAGTACATGGTCAATTTTAATCCAATGGATTAGGGATATAATGTCAGGTGACAATCTGACCTAGTATATACAACAGAAAGCGTACTTTCTGTTTGTGATAAACCTTATCACATGAACAATGGATTTCAGCAAATATGGGCGGAGATTAAAAAAATATGGAACCATGCATTTTGGTGTAAAATAAATCGCGAGCGAAGCGTGCGACAAAAAGAGGAAATTTAGCGTTTGGGCATACAAATCATAGGTGCGCGCCCGTTTTGGGGGACCGCCGGGTGCGCCCCTGCCTGGTTTCGCTAGTGTATCATTTAACAAAACATGTATCCTTACGTAAGAAATGAACAAATTTCTGATTTATTCTGTTCCATTCCTAGTATAAAGGAACGTTATTTCAACTTATAGTATTGGATACATTGACGCCGTCAATGGTAATGAAAAAGTTCACACCATTGACACACCTAGCGTGTGAACGACATTTAATTTCATACCTCTTGTCGTACAAAAAATGATCTCTAGAACGAATGTCAAAATGAGCAAAAAATAAAACATACCTCTAGGCTTCAGGACAACCTTTTTAGCATTAGACATTGGTCCTTGGCCCATACTAGAATATGCTAGCACAGAAACAGTGTAGACAGCGTTCGGTTTGAGGCCACTGATAAAAGTCCTACGGTTGCCCCCTGTCACATCCTGGCTTTGCCAAATGGCAATTGGCAGTTGAGGGTTAGTGGTGTAGAAGACTTTGTAGCCCTGAAAACATATAGCTATAGTTGTGCTTGTTTTTATGCTTGTATTTTGGTTTAAATTAATATAAGTATGTGTCACAACAATTTAAATTAATAACATTTGGCAAACGAAGAGCAAACCACATGAAACTCTGAACTGTATAAATTATTCGATTATGGTGCCATCCATTTTTACACAGTCCATAGATGCATTAAATGCGAAGAGCTATATATCATACAGACCCAGCAAACATGCCCACATCGGGCCGATATCGGCTGTAAAGCGGAATATCGGCAGGCGTTTGCCGACATCGGGCAGATGTCGGCCCGAAATATGTGTTGTGCATAAATGTATTTTTTCCTCTAAGGGGGACCTATTTTTGAAATAAATATTCGATAAAGTCGAAAATGTCGATATAGTTTGTATAATTATAATATTACCACATTGACATTTGTATGGGCATATCGGCCTGATGTCGGTCCGATGTCATAGAAAAAAAGCCGTAAAACTTGGATATCGGCCAGACGTCGGCCCGATATCAGTTTTACCACGGGATAAAAAATATTTTCTATGTATATGTTTGCCGTTATAGATTAATTTGTTTAGTTTTATGTAGTATGTATAAAACCTTGAAAAAGCAATAAAGTTCGTGTTTAACTTTAATGTGACAATAAGGAAGAGTAGGCATTGTATTGTAGAGTGTACAGGTTGTCTCCCTTGGCCTTGGCAGTAAATGGATCTCTAATAGAAATTCATCGAAAATTGCTAAACAAATCAAAGCTTCGGTAATAAGGTGGTTTTCTTTTAAATATTGTAATTAATTATTGTTAATTTTGTTGAATGTTGTTTTAACAGTAGAAAAATATCAATGTTATGATTATTCAGTGCGGGTCTAGATATGCTCTGATATTTTCAAAAAAGCAAGTGCTGTCTAATGTTTACTTTTATTTTTTAATTATCATTGCAAACCAGTATTCACTGAACTGTACAGAAGTTTTTAAAGGTAAGATATATCAAAATATTGATAAGTGTTCTAAATAATTTTATTGGGAGGGCTGTTAAACAAAACTATAAACTACTGAAAATTAATGTGTTATATGTTTTCGAGACCTGTTTCCCCCCAATCTTATGAATTGTTGTTGATAATCATGTTTTATATAATTTGTTGAAATGGGTATTAAATAAATTATGTATTTTGATGATCCTGATATTTTTTGTTAATTAATGTACTGAAATTAATACATTTCACAATGTTTTCTATACAGGTCAGCCATCTGTCAGGATTTCCTATTGGGCACACAGAAAAGGGGTGTTGGGTGGCCAAAATTACACGGACACTGGTCGGTGGGTCTTCCGGCATTACCTTACAAGTGACATTGCCAAAACTTTAAAAGGACATGGTTTTAAGAACACAAAACTATTGAGAAACTGAGATTGGCAGCTGCTGTACAGAGAAATTAGGCCTTGGCAGCAGAAGTAAAGGCAGATTGTCAGATACTGCCGGGATTCGTTTCATACTGCCTCAGACTGGGACAGTAATCAGAAAAGACGGACCATGAAACAAGTTCTTAAGTACTCGAAACTGACAACTCACAGTAAAATTTGCAAGAGTTCAAAATACATGAAATTATGTACCAAAAATGAACTCATTTTTACAATTTTTAGTCGTGTTGATATACCTGATCTTGCAGAACTAACATTCATTTTTAACTCATTATTCATTGTCCTGCAACTTAAATATTGTAATAAAATGGATTTTAACTGTGTAGAATGAAAGATTGTGTGTAATCTTAAGTTTTTCACTTTGTGTTATTTTACCAAGATTGTAAAAGTATATTCTGTGTTTTACATGTTATGTTAAGTTTACAAAGGAGACATGAAAAATCTAGTTGTGTTAATAATATCGGCTTTCCATTCGGTATACTTGCCCTATGTATAGCTTATTAGTTTTATCATTTAACAATATTAATTAATGTTTTAATAAAATTAATCATTAAGCTATCACTGTGTGACATTAAACAAAATAAGGACTTGATTTATAAGAATAGAAAATTGAACTCGTTTTTATATCTTGTCATGCGAAAAATATTTATATTTTGTAACCTTTCTTTTTCCATTCATTTATATATATATATATGTTTATTTTGTAATATGTCTAATTGTCTATTTCAATATTAATAATATCTTCATTGAAATCAGCTGTTTTGTGGTTCCTTTTATTGATAACCTTATATGCTTTTTACTGACAACAGGGATTAAAAGGTGGATTAGGAAATGTCGGCAAAGTGTCAACTACTGAGATCCAACCAAGGTTAAAAGCTGATGTGGGGCCGATACGGAAATGCAAGGCGACTCGACATCGGACCAATATGGTTGTTTGATAGGCAGCCGACATCGGTCCGACATAGAGCTGTGTTGCACATCCGATGTCGGACCGACATGAAAGCCGATGTCGGCCCGATGTAGAAAGGTATATCGGCCCGACATCGGACCGATATAAAATGTTTGTTGGGGAGATGCTACCACGGACGAAATATATCGATGTAACACGGAATAAGGAACTGAACAAAACAGGTAACACGAAGAATGCAAAGTGAAAACACTTCCGGCTTCCTATATTTGATCTGGAAAAGGAGTCACCTCACTCAATGGAGCTTACGCCTCGGCCCATTGATTCGTCAACAGACGAACAGGTCGACAATATAAACATACCTGAATAATAATATCATCCGGAATCTCGGGTTTCTCCCATTCCACCACAATGGTTTCCGGGTCTTTTGACTGAACACGAACATTCTTAGGGGGTGATTCTGGGGCTAGGATACAAAAGCAAAGATTATAATATGGGAGTTATATGTATTTGCATTAAAAAGCAGTATGATATATTTAAAGTCAACATGAACTAACGGTTATAATTCGTATAGTTCCGGATCACTTATAATAATCCCGCAGTTTGTCGACTAACTATTATAGTTGGAATCGTACGATTTATATTTTAAACCAAATTCGTTCGGTGCCCGTCCGATGTGTGCAAACGCCTACCGGGCGTAGTCCGGGCACCGAACGGTGCCCGGCCGATGTCATTTTACCCTCAATGACCCTACCAAACGCCGCACGGGCACCGTGGAATTTTTAGTAGTACCCAAACTTCACCGGTCACTGTACGATGTCTAAAAATGATAAAAAATCGTACGATTCTCCCTGCCGCCATAAAATCATACGATGTTTGGTGAAAAAGACGCCGTATGGTGCCCGTAGATGATTTGTGCCATAGCATCAGCCTCAATCTTTCTTAATTTTGATATAAATGTATTCATCATTTCACGTTAAAATTCGTGTAAAATCGGCCGGACTTCGTACGGTGTTTGGCTGATCTCTTACAACGCCGGCCGGGGACCGTACGACATCGTACGGTGCGCGGCACGGCATCGACCGATGTTATTATATACAGACGCCGACCGGCGCCCGTACGATATATGACCACGCAAAATAAAATTCTTAAAAATCGTCCGGTTCCCAGGCGAATATCAAATTCGCAGGTGATGTGCAAATAGGTGAAATCGTACGATGTCAGTTTTATTTGTGAGAATTAGCATAACCCGAGTCTTTGTTGAAAACCTAAATACTTGTATGATAAAATGTATCGCATAAGTCAATACGGAAAAGAAGAACGTGTTAAAATACCTGGGCTATTTTTAACATTAAAGATTTTCAAAGGAGAC
>Ga0224511_10004858_pt1 | contig 10341 bp, 4 predicted proteins | sample SF_May12_sed_USG_2_FD_169988 | JGI IMG/M metagenome (GOLD analysis project Ga0224511, IMG submission 169988) | Sediment microbial communities from San Francisco Bay, California, United States - SF_May12_sed_USGS_8_1 | ecosystem: Environmental > Aquatic > Marine > Sediment | place: USA... | reverse complement strand
CAACAGTTGTAATCGTTGCGGCCGTTGTTGTTTGGAATGTTGTTATAGTCGGTGCAGTTTGGGCAGTTGTTGTAGTCGGTGCGGCCGTTGTGGTTTGGGCAGTTGCTGTAGTCGGTGCGGCCGTTGTTGTTTGGGCAACAGTTGTAATCGTTGCGGCCGTTGTTGTTGTTTGGGATGTTGTTATAGTCGGTGCAGTTTGGGCAGTTGTTGTAGTCGGTGCGGCCGTTGTTGTTTGGTCAGTTGTTATAGTCGGTGCGGCCGTTGTGGTTTGTTCAGTTGTTGTAGTCGGTGCGGCCGTTGTGGTTTGGTCAGTTGTTGTAGTCGGTGTGGTCGTTGTGGTTTGGGCAGTTGTTGTAGTCGGTGTGGTCGTTGTGGTTTGGGCAGTTGTTGTAGTCGGGATGGCCGTTGTTGTTTGGCCAGTTGTTGTAGTCGGTGTGGCCGTTGTGGTTTGGGCCGTTGTTGTAGTCGGAACGGATGTTGTGGTTCTTGCAGCAGTCGTAGTCGGTGCGGCTGTTGTGAATTCTAAAGACTGAAATAAATAAAAATCCATTGATACTGGCAATTCAATCATTTTACACAGTTGCTACTTAGATACACGAAAGATGACGACTAAATCTCTGTTAAGTTAATAGTACATGTGTATTCTGCGAGAATCGTGTGCAGTGTTATAGCAAGTCTGGCATGTGATCGGGTGCTTTGTATACATTTCATCAAGCATATCTTATCTCTAACTCAAACACAAAATATACATTGTATAGAACATACATAAAATATATATTTACAGCAAATAATACGTGACAAAAAAGTATATTTGAAATGATATGACATGAAGATTTACAGAAGAGCGAACAAAAATAAGTGGATATAGTAATTTTAACTTCTAGTTCATTATAATTTGATTAATTTAAACGCTTTGCTATGTGTGTGGAATTAAAACATTTATATATGACAATGGAAATTCAAAATGCGTGTTTAACCAATCTAATCACTAATTTCTTCGTTTGTTAGCCAAATGTTTATCCTTTACAAGATTATTTAAATGCTTTGGATCAGTTTGGCTAAGTAGAATTTAAAATTTGTGAGCTGTAGGCCATGTATAGCAGTATTTTAAATATTTCTTGTTTTAACCCATGTATTTAGGGAAATTAAAAGGACATATACAACAACACTTATGCGCCCTTACAAGGTTAATCAATACGCTTTTGCAACAGTTATGTTCAAAATCTACAAAATGATATAGGTTAGTTTTCTGCACCCGGCAAACACTTTTATCAAGGACATTATTTAAGGTTTTAACAAACTAATCATCCATCTGGGCGTCCAACTGACGGCACAACAATCATAGTCAAACGGCACACTGTTAAATCTATTAAATTACTTAAATAGCTATACAAAACATGTAGTTAGCACATATTTCACTAAGTATAAATCAGACAACTAGCCATTCAAAAAACCGGAAAAAGTTAATTCACATGCACTAGGCAGCATTGTGTTGCCTGCAACTCGAAATAGAAAGCAATGATTGGCTTTTATTGTTCCGGAATTACACAGTCAGCGTTGGTTGTTTGAAAGTTTGCCTACAAAAGCAGGCCAGCTAGTTTTGATTTATAAAACAAATACACGTATCAGAAGCAAATTTATTGGCTAGATATTCAAAGCCAGTCTTTCGTTGTTGTTTTTTTCGTTAATGTGTTTTTATCTCGAGTCATTTTTACGTCCATTAACAACAATAAAAATTGAAAATTAACTCATGAGCGGAAACTCGTATACATACACTGTAAATGGTATATTCACAATTACATTTTTTATATAATTTATATTCATTTTATATTCTTTTTATATACTAAGTTAACCGGAACTACCAATGATTCTGAATGAATACAGTGATTGTATTGTACATGTATAAGGATTCGTAATGTATAGGTAATTACTAATTGAAAAGAAACATGCAACATTTTATATTATTTTATAATAGTCATTATAGAGAGTTAGTGTTTGCCTAACATAATTATACTTTTTAATGAATAACAATAGGTGTTGCCATTAGCACAGCCATGTTTTGTAAACACTTTGCTTGTAGGGTAAAAGGCAAAAACAATCCTTTGGTAACATGGTAAATATGAGCTCAATGAACGAATGAGTTAAGTTTGACACACGTTTTGCTGAGAAATGTTTTAACTGAAATCTTGTCAACGTAACCTATGACTTAAGTACACCCTATGAGGGGTTCTAAAATATTTCATTTTATGGCTAGTATGTTGTCATTGTTTACACATTATAAAACACACATCTTTGAAAATAAATAGTATTTTACCTGTTTACTGTACACAACCATGTCCGGTCCGACTTGTCGAATGTCGCCGGCGTTATTCGTGGCGTTACTTGTGTAACAAGCCTGTCGCGACTGCGTAAATGCAAACTTTTCACATTGGTTGTCTGCATCGCATTTTGACGCACAGAGAGTTTTGCTTTCTGCCTTTAAAACATTATACACATGTAAATATGTTGTGTGATCTTTTAAGTACTTCCGCATAGGACCGAAAGCTTCTGTCGTTCCATACAAATAAGAAACAAGCATAATCCGGAAAGCAGTTAACGGATGCATGTTAATGCAACTGTTTCGGAGCGTAATTTGTACGATTTAATGACGTGGTTACATATGCAAGCGGGTCCGGGTGAAATCAATTCTATCCATTGGCGTAGTTTCCAATAGCGCAATGAAATGCCTATGGTTATGAAAACGTATATTAAATATTGATTTTATAACCGGCGTTTCTTATGTGCTTATGTGCCAATTAGGTCCATTTCGATATAATTTAAACAAATGCAATGCTGGTTTACGGTGTTGAAGGGTTAGTCTTAACTGTTTTGTTCATTCGACACACCGGGCGACTATATAACTAACAGTTAAGGATTCTGTTCCCAGTCTGTGTGCCGACTGATGGCAGCAATCGGGACGACTGGCAGAGACAGGCGCGGGACTGTCCAAAGACTGAGCCAAGCTGCAGAGCGTGCGTCTAGCTGGCTGTGGCTACGACGAGAGGAGAAGAGCTGGAATCTATCTACATCCACACCGTAAGAAGGTGGGGCCACTCGCTATCAAATATACACAGATAAGGCCAGACATATCTATGACAGCGAGCACCAATGCTGATGATGGAGGTAGATGAGCAAACCACTGACCACGACAAACTGACAGTTCCTGGGTCTCTGGCCGGCGGTACTCGTGGGTCTGCACAACAGGCCTGGGGAAACCGGTTAGAGACAGATCCTCAACAGATGCAGGAAAGCAGGAACAATGGCCAGCAGGCTGATATACACATATTAAACACGTTAACAACTGAACATTAAAAGAATCAAATTAATATGTTTAACACATACATGTATAATTATATGCCTAAGTATATTGGTGTTTATATCTGAAAGTATGGTAAAGATAAAAACGTGCGGAAGAAATGGCAATGCTGTTCGGCAAAAGATAATGTACATATGTAATTAAATGTACATACATGTATTTTCAGTTCAATGGTTGTTTTTGTAACGTTTGACCGAACCTGTTTCTTTTCCAATTATTTGTATGTATTTGATATGTAAAAATTCTGTCAAAAATAAATCGATGCCAAATATCTGCAGAGCAAAGCAGGTACAAACCATTTGCGTACTGCAAAAGGCCTAAACACACCCACGCCCCTGAATTCAGCGTACCCAAATGGGGGACTCGCCCTCCCATATGCAACAGCAAACATATAAAACATTCAAACTTCGTTTGATGCTTTTACATGTATAATTCAAAAGGATGACTAATATATAATTTAAATTTAATTAAACTAATGCATATCAGTTATTATTGACAATGTCTGTGGACATATCGCCTACGTTATTACCTAATAAATTATTGTTATGTCTAACCGTCGTCAAAGTGACGATATTCTCTGCATAGCATATTGATAACTAGATCTAGTAAAGGTTTGTTGTTTAAGTAAATTTCAAACGATCTGCGTTAAATAGTCTGACTAAAAATGGCGAAAATATACTCTTTTCTTCTATGTTATAATATACGTGAATGCTTTCATATTCATAGCAATCACATTGATTAAAAAATTAGCACTTTCTATACCAAAAGGTTTGTGCGTCGTCAGTTATGTTTAAACTGTATCTTTAACTTCACATTCTTCAAACGCTCATTATTTTATCTTTGAATACTATATAGCTTTTATATTAAACTCATAATAAATAGTTTTCATCAACAATTGAAGCAGTTAAGCAATTCTTTGTTGGATACATAATATGCATTTTACTTAAACAAAGTTGACACATTTTATGATTTAATTTTATGTAACGTCAAAATGACGCCCTTAACTGTTCCGTGTAGTATCAACGCATTGTTTATAAAATTCAATATAATGAGTAACTATTTAGATATTTTACTGACATTTCACAGCATTATTTGACACATGTTATGTTATCATTTTTGTAAATATCAGAAACGTCGGTGAAAAATGTAAGCGTTACGGCCCCAGTCATGAAACTTTATGAATGACCCTCGTAGTAATACACAATTAAGTATGAACCAACTAAGGTCATTTAGTCTTAAATGCAATGGAAAATGATGGTTTTTTTTACCTTATACATCTCCTCATTGATGAATCGACAACCCATTTGTCGGACTATCTGAAATGACGTTTGAACTGACAACAGGCGAGAAATTACTTAACTTCATAACGCACAATGTCATTGGGCCAATCACTATTGGGACTGACTATTTCGTGTATCGCTGGCTACACATGCAATGTCTAACGTAACGTGCTTTCACGCATGTGTAGGACCATCGGGCGTCATTGCAAGCCTACTTGAGTCGTACATATTTATTTAAAATGTTTTATAAAATGACCATTAATTTAAATACGTGAATTTAAATCAATTAAACGAAATGTTGACTGACGTTTGCACTGTTTAAAGTATTTTACGTTCTAATGTATAAATGATGATGGTAAAATGGGCATCAAGAGCTTCATTAAAGAACGATTAGTGATGAATAGGTTAATTATTAAGCAAACTTACATTGTATGTGCGAATTTAAAATGTGTTTAAAATAAGTTCAAAGTTAATATTTATACTTTATGTTTACTAGATTATTTCCTTTTTCTGATTTTGCACTTAGGATTATGAAATAATCATAACGATTTTGAAACATTCTAGGCTTGTCTGAAGTTCTGAATGTTAAATAATAAATGTGATTTGGTTATTTCATTAATAGACATCAAGACAAGTTTTTCATTATATATTTATATTTTTTATTTTTCACGAAGTTACTGTCGACGTTTGACGAATGTTGTAATTGAATAACAAAAATGCATTATGACAAACACATTCATTGCATTACATAAAATCCCCATCGGTATTCACAAAAAATAACGAAAGAAAATGCCATGGCAGACCTGTTATCGGTTTAAATTGGATTATGATCACAAATCAAGAGCATGTTTACAATCTGCCCCAAGTCCAGAAATTATCGCCGTCCATGTCCACAGATTAATGTTTAAAGGGTTTCGCGGAAGTTTCTCCATGTGCTCCTGCATTATGATTTTGATAATACTTGTTTACCAACATCTTATGTCTTAAACAAGTGAAATATAAAATAAAAACTTTAGGTCATCGGTCTTGTTTTGCTTTTATCTTAGAATATATATACTGCTATTTTGCTTTCATATAGTATTAAAATAAATTATTAAAAAAGTAAGAAAGACTCAACATATAATCGCTATGTCTATATGTTTGTATACATTTATATCTGTTACTTGAAAGTAGTGCAAAACATTTTAGCAATTTGATGAATTTGGAGGGAAATTATATATTTCATAATCAACAGCTGGAGTTAAGGAAGCGCCTTTTTACAACATTTTGACACACTTTTGACAATAAAAAAAATCTGGCCTTTAGATTTAAGCAAAACCTTTCAAATGTGTAAAGCAATATGCAGTTATAATAAAACATAAAAAATATGGGGTCATCGCACGTTTAACAGTGAAATAGTTAAAAACAGAACCACCTGTAAAGGCAAAGGTAATAAATACTGTTTAGATGAAGCTTAGTTATTGCTTTATACCACAAACATTTTTTTCAAATTGTAGAAAATATTTTTTTCTTTATTAATTTTCGTATCCTGACCCGGGATCTAAAAGTTCCAACTGCTAAAACCCTGGAAAGAGTCCAATCTCGGGTCTTAGGTGCCGGGTTTTAGTAGTCACGGTGCTGTTTTTACACCAAATATCACCCCGAAATAATAAACTTCCGCAATACCCTTTAAGTTTAAATCAGATTTTATTAAATATATGTCTTAAAGTACAAGGATATACGTGTCCTTGAACCTTTAATACGAAAACGATGTTCATGTAGATAGGGGGTGGGGGTGCGGTTATGTGACTTTTAAAAGTACACCTCATGGGTAATGGCGGCAAAAACCCTTGGTTAATTCATTATTTTGATAAATTGTCGTGATAAAGCATATAGACATGAGGATTTAACCAACACCTACGTATGCACAGTTACTTTGTTATTTTATGTAAATATCGATATAGTGTGCGTTCTTATGCAACACGTAGTTTTCAAAAACCATGTTTGAATTGTATTAGAATTGCTATTTCAGCCGTAGTCATATTCACAAAACGCTATTAATTGTCTCCAAACTAAATGATGTTTATCTTTCTCATCTTTAAACACTAGGCATTATGTTTTCCAAACATAAGCTTATACTCCCCCGTTTGTATTATTATAATAATGAAATACAGTCATGAGAACGATCTAGTAAGTTCCACGCAGAACTTATTTTTTGAAAAAACTGTTTAGTTTCTTTTTTCATACATCAAGGTTTTCATATTAAAGTATGAAACACCACTAGTTAAATCGACTTTATATTAGTTAAGCTACGTGAAAATACATAGAGTAATGAGTGAGGTATCTCTTTATTAAAACAAACAAGGGGGCCAACACATACTCCATATAGAAATAGTGTAATTTTGTTTCCATTGCTCTCCCTTGTTGAAGATATTTTTTGTACTTTTCGTAGTGAATCATGTTGCGAAAACCTAAAACGTTCTATTTTATTTAATTGGGTTATAGACAAATACGTAAACGTCTTATTGATATATATTACCTTTAAAGTGAGTGAAGTTCGCTCATACAGAGATTTAGATAGATATAAGTAACGTGTATCACTATATAACAAGGATACATGTACACGGCGGAAGCTTTGGAAAAAGCTATTGTTGCTGTGCTGCGCAAGGAGTTCAGTCTTCGGCAGGCGTCCCGGAAAGATGGAATTCCCGTGTCCACAATCCATAACAACAGGATCCGTTAGGCCCAACATGGACGGCGCGCCGATGTGGAGTACTGCATGCAAATCTAGATTGGCGGTATCGTGCAACATACTGATGCACAAAGTCACAGAGATTGTCAGCATATACGGTGAAATATTAAATACCTATAATTGCTCATATGTACACGAGTTTTGTTATTAATGATGAGAAGACTCGGCCATTCATGTACAACATTATAAAACAACATAGTTTTTTTTATTTAATTTTAATATTATTATGGTAAATGTTACATGTGTTGTGTAATGGGCAGTTCTAAAACTGTCAATTATGATTATTTATAACAGTACATGGTCAGTTATAATCCAATGAATTAGGAGTATATTGTCAGGTGACAATCAGACCTAGTATACACAATAGAAAGTGTACTTCCTGTTTGTGATAAACCTTATCACAATGGATATCAGCAAATGTGGGCGGAGATTAACAATTTGTGGAACCATGCATTACGTGTAACCCCAATGTGGAACGATATGCTCTGATGGATTCATAACCTTTCCTTTTAATATCAATATTTAAGTACTAGGCTAAACAATCACACACCGCCTGCCTGCATTAATCTCATTTTGTATTGTTGAACCCGCTTGCAGTAAGTTCGTTAACGCGTTTTCCTTTTTGGCACGGTGTTTGTCTATGCGTGCATGCATCCGGGTTTTAATTGCCTGGGTCCGTAACTTCACAATGGATTGACATATTTTAATATCGTACAACAAATATAAATGCAGGAATTGAATTGGTCAGGAAAAGGTCTGCAGAAATGATATACGCCTCTGTTGTAAGTGATATATACCTGGAGCCTCGTTTTAGATTAACAAAGACTTGACTCTTTCACTGAAGATTTTCACATACTATGAACACAGTAGCTAAATTGTTTATACGTATGTATATGTAGTTCACTCTTCTAATCATGAGATTGAAGGATAAACCATACAGTAAAGCAGCTTTTTATATAAAAAGTACAATTTCAGCGAATAAAATTGACATCTGTCACTCGTCACACTGGTTTCTACCTCTTTTCCTGGATAAAGACAACATACATAAAAGCATAAGATGTTACATCATAAAAATAATTCTACTAAGGTACTTATATTTCTGTAATACAGCTTTACAATCTCTGTAAAACACATTTAAATTTGTGTAAATCCTGCAACATCATGGTTAACAAATGAAACCTGTTACATACTGTAGAATATGCAGCGCTGAACAATAAAAATACAAATGAGCATAAAATAAATCGCCCCTTTAAGGTTTAGATTTGTAAATTTCTTATTTGTCTTGAAATTAAATTGAAAGACTCCTAGTTTGACCTTTATTACATTAAATTATAATATTAAAATCTAGTTGTGTGCAAACAAGAAAAAACATTAACACTTTTTTCTATTAAGAACACATTGAATGAATACTAGCCTCAACAATGAATTTTAACATTTAGATTAAGTTAGAGGGTATACAATATAACAAATATAGACTGTCGTCTGGGAGGTGTATATTTAGTTTTGCTGACCTCTTACAACCATATAGACCTCGAAATTTGTTATTGTATTTCATTTGGTACACATTTTAACCTGAATAAAACGGAATGTCGTGTGTAAGGGCCCTATTCCACGTCTCCGGATCAGTATCAGTATTCGCATTGCGTATGCGGATAAAAATGGAACAAGTTAAATAACGTTGGGGCTATTCTTGTCGTCCGTATCAGTATCCGGATAAATTTCGTCCGTATACAGGTGCGTACAGAATCGCTCAGTGAGCGATTTTATCCGCATGCGGATGACATACGCACGACATTTAGTAAAATCCGCAGATAAAAATATATATTAGCTGGAAGTTTTTCTCCAATATTACCAAAATGTTTGTACATCCCTATATAATCAAAAATGATCTTTATTATTTAAGTTGTTATCTTGTGTTAAATTAGCGAAACCGAAATGATTTTCTCTTTATATATCAAATCCATAGTCGGCCCCTAATACATCGTATCCTTGAAATATGACACGTACGACTCGTATATATGATAAAAAATTACTGTTCACTACATTTTGGATAAAAAAGATATTGCATTTTTATTTGAATGATAACGATATTATGTAGGCACTGTTTATAGTAAGGTTAACACAGGCAGATACGTTTGACGGATACTGAAACGTGGAATAGGGCGTCCGCATTAAAATCTTTCGGATACGCATCCTGATACGCATCCTGATCCGGATACTGAAACGTGGAATAGCGGCCTAAAACATCATTTTGATTCCTTGAATGCCAAACCAGGGCACACTTGCGTTTAACTCAACTGGAAACAACGATGAAGGCATGTTCCTAAGGTCCGCAGACAACGGTTATGGTGTTGCTGCATCGGTTAAAGTCAATTTCCGTGAGGCTAAACTTGCTCAAATATCATATGAACAAAAAACGGTATATTGTGTTAAAACCTTTTTATCTTCTCTGTACTATGTACATGGCGTGTTTTGGTATCATGTTTTTTGTCATTACGCTGTGAACGTCAGCAAAACAAATATGTCCATTTGTTTATGATAACGTCATGGACGCCAGCGAACAACAGTTAGTACCGTTGTTTGTGATCATGCCGTGAACGTCAGAGAACAACAGCTAGTCTCGTTGTTCGTGAACGTCAGAGAACAACAGTTAGTCCCGTTATTTGTGATCACGCCGTGAACGTCAGAGAACAACAGTTGGTCCCGTTGTTCGTGAGTACGCCGTGAACGTCAGAGAACAACAGTTGGTCCCGTTGTTCGTAAGTACGCAGTAAACGTCAGAAACTAATTTGTTTTTTTTTGTTCGTGAGTACGCCGTGAACGTCTGAGAACAACAGTAAGTCTCGTTGTTCGTGAACACGCCGTGAACGTCAGAAAACAACAGTTGGTCCCGTTGTTCGTGGGTACGCCGTGAACGTCAGAGAACAACAGTTGGTCCCGTTGTTCGTGGGTACGCCGTGAACGTCAGAGAACAA
>Ga0224511_10004857_pt1 | contig 10343 bp, 5 predicted proteins | sample SF_May12_sed_USG_2_FD_169988 | JGI IMG/M metagenome (GOLD analysis project Ga0224511, IMG submission 169988) | Sediment microbial communities from San Francisco Bay, California, United States - SF_May12_sed_USGS_8_1 | ecosystem: Environmental > Aquatic > Marine > Sediment | place: USA... | reverse complement strand
TCTTTGAACTACTATTGAAATTCATGCAATAATTTTGCATTAATAACATATACATAAATTCTTCTCTACACTACAACGTGCTTAACCTAGTAATAAAGGAATACTCCAAGTTTGTCGTGTAGCTGCCAATAGACCCTTCGTGAAAGAGTTAGCCTAAGTTTGATACGCATGTTTGATGCTGTGCGAAGACAATCATTTCTTTGTTTATTGTAGACAATTAATTAAAGAAATTGTCAAAGCAAAACAGTTATTAGGAACATTATACATGATATGTGATCCCCAAAATATTGACTTCTAAATAATATGATCTGTTCATCTATCACTAAATCAAATGATTTGCAGTCTTTAAAAGCCATTATTAAGAAATCTCTTTAGGTGAATTTAGACACAATTAATTTCTCTTCATAAACTGAAGTGTAAAACAAAAAATGCCACTAAACATAATTAATTGCTCCGTATTATTTTCTATTACGTTACCTTATATGAAATGCACATAGCTTTTCATTAGAATTGAACGACGTTATGTACGTAGTTGGCCTGTAGTTGGTAATTTATATGACGGCTGTGATATGGCATACTCAGTAGAAGTATTAATCACATAAACATACATGTACGGTTGTTTGATAGCATAATGCCGCCTTTTCAAATAATGATTCGTTGTTGTTTCACGGATTTCTATACTTGACATCACTGGAATACAAAATAATCTTTATTTCTGTATTTGATACCTAACGTGCCTTTGACAGCAGTGTATAATATGCTCCTATGTTTAACGTTTTGCAGAAAATGTTCAAGAGAAGGGTTCCGGTTATCCACATTAATTATGCATGGTCCAGACTAGCTATTACTTCATCACTAGAGATCTGCTGGTAATCATGTGAACAACATTTAATTACAAATCCCGCATGAAGAAGAACAATCAGATCTTATTGTCAAACAACGTGTTAATCTGCAAATAAAGTACCTCATTACAATTTAAATCTACTCACAGAATACATTATACGACAAACCCCGTTGATGCTTTATTCTGGTCGTTTTCTATTTACGCAGTGTGAAATGACAAAAACAACATGGTGCTTGTGCTGTTCTGTGTGCATGTGTGTGTTTTTTTGTACGGGCAATTTTGTCCTGGTGCCCTTAAACTTGACATACCTACATTGTTTACATTATTCTGTCTTTGAACATCTCTTCAATTTATATTGTTTTAAAACTGTGTGTTATGCAAAACGGAAATATACCTTTCCCGTCCAAACAATGCACATTATTTAAATAAGGCACATTTGATAAATCATCACAGGAATTGTCCTAAGTAATTCCCTACCAAAAACGGTTGGCTGGTCATATGACTTTTAAAGTATTAGGATCATGATTTTCACATTCATATACTGTTTTGTCTAGAAATCCTCTAAATCTTCTCGATTTTCGGCGTGAGACGTCGTCAAAATGCAGCATAGAAATGGCTGTTTACCCATTTTGTGATATTTTTAAAACTATGCATTTTGTTATAATTGTGTACTTTTCTCGATTCAAACCTCCTGCCTATCATTGGTTAAGATCACCTTGTTTGTTTTTATAACTTGTGTGGCATAAATAGTCTAAGTTTGTTGGTTTTGACAAGAGGTCTGCATAAAAAAACATATTTTTTATAACGCATGCATGATGTGATTAGAAGAAAAGCACTTCTGCCCGGGAGACAAGGAAACTGTCAATGTAAGAAGATATTAGGAGAATTGTATGTGTTACGTCTTGTTACGTCTTGTTTGGCTGACAGCTTAAAACGTAAAGCTGTAAATTATACACGAGTAGTTTTCAAACCAATGTGGTTTTGTAACAGAACACGGATCAAGACTCGACTTAAAGGAATTGTTTAATTCCTGTTGAACATTGCATTTTAAGATAGATGTTTTTAACGTATAATGGTTTTTCTAACGCATTCCCCAATCCTAAATGGAATAACCGTTTGTTGAGCCCTCTGTTTGCTATAAATCGGTGGTTTATTGTCTTCGTTGGCAAAAATCTCAATGGCATACGCTATGTCGATGAGTTTTGCAACCCAAAGTTTACCCGCTGTCCACTGAGGACAAGCTGACGTTTTAGCAGTACATATTGCTCGACATCACACGGAACGTGTCACAGGAGATTTATTTCGAGCTCATGCCATGACAGTTCTTGACTGGCCTCCCAAATCCCCGGATCAGATCCGTTGAAACACGTTGACAAGAATTGCGTCCTCGTGTACGCGAATGTTTTTCAGCTCGGCAAACGTTAAATCGTTTAGAAGAAGAAAAAGAAGGGGATCCTCGCACAATCCACGTGTGTTTGTTCAAATTAACTGAACTGGCTATCTTCTATCCATAGGATATTTAAGATATGTTTTACATACAATATATATTTGTTCTAATATAGGTTTTGTATGGGTGTATTTTTTATATTTATTGCTGACATCAATCATCAACGTGAGAACTGTGCAACAACAGACGTGATTAGTCTGGTATTTTATATACACACGGGATTAAGTTGTCTTTCGATTTACAAGTATTTGTCAAGAAAGACAATGGTGCATTGATCCACAAAAGCGCCGTGTACATATTTAGGGTTATCTAGGATCATAACATTAACGTTCTGGTTAGAAAATAGGGTCCTACATTTGCAAGGGGGCTGATGAGGGCATTCTTGATAAACACTTTTAATACACCTTAGGCTGCTTATGTTCTAATCAAATATTTGCACACTGAGGACATGCCTTTCTCTCAGGTTATGTGGAGACACAGTGTGCCAAAACTATTACAACTCAAACAAATTTGATGAACCTCGTACACTTACATTTCTTATGTGATTATGTTATGTTTAAAATTATGACACAAACCTCTATTTTGGCACTTTTGCTCAATTTGTTAAAAACAGTATGTCATAAAAACAAGAAATATACAGACATTAGCGTTGACTTATGGGACTTTTCCTCCAATAATCTAATATTTATTGGTGAGCCCAGAAGTAAGATTTTCTGGCAAATGTCGACGCAGAAATTTTATATACATGTATATTTAATTAGTTAATTACTGATAAAATTGCACTATGCACTATCTTTAAATGTTGTTGAAGCATTTTATCATATTCGGGTAGAGCGGCGTTCTACCAAGCACGGTTTTGGGGACCGACATTGGTCTACGCAAATAGTCCCATAACAACAAGAAATAACCAACAGAACACCAATCACACTGATGATAAATCTCACAAGACAAATGTACGTTTAAAGGCTTAAAATATGAACATATCATACTTATAAACAAAAATTAAATAAACTAAAGTTAGTGGAATGTGTTCTGCTACTAATCATACAGAATGTGAGTTCCCAAACACTTTTTTCTACTCTACGATATACCCGGATAGTTATGCTGGGAATTCTGACCAAAGTGTTTTATGATTACCTGAGACAGTTCACCCTGACATAGTGTCTAATGTCTATTATAATTATACTGTACAGCTTGCTTATTCTGGCAGCACAAGAATGTAACACACATGTACATTGCAGTCGTACATGTACACATCTTAGGCAGCAATGTACAAGAAACAAACTGATCTTCATCAAACTTGATTGACAAACACGCGGACGATAATGGCGTTGCATGAAATTAGCAGTTCCATCACTATTCTAGAAACACGTTTATGTATTATCACTAAATTTAGGAAGTGGAAGCTTTTAAAAAAGCTTTTAACGCATTACATAGTTAATTTTTTGTATGCTTCGTAAACGTATGTTATCCGGAATATACAATGTGAAAACAATAGTACATAATCTTATTACATATAAAATGTATTTAAAAATGGTTTAAATGACTTTATAAAATCGTTTGCTAAGTAATCACTATCGCAAATGTGTACCTTTAGTGTAAATCGCAACCAAATTCAATTCACGGTCCCGTACGTATTTAATGATTCACGATCCATCAAACTTCAAACAATTCACCTACTAGATCATTTAAACTTTAGCAATAAATGACAATGAAACAAGTATGAATTTTACTTTGACATAGGCTTTATTTTCTATAGTGATCGATTCACCCATAAACATATCCTAACCTTAATGCAATAAATTAAAAAATGTTGATAAAAGTGTCAAACAAACTCATTAAACATTCTAACGCAATTTAGATTCATCCGTTGCAGGTTAAAATAAAACTACAATTAGTAAAGGAATTCTGGGACATTAACAACCTATTCACTGATATATTTTTAAAGCAATATACAACGTTGAAAAACAATTTTGTCTCTTTATCACTCATAGCTGGGCTACATTTTGATAATTTCAAATAGTAGACAGGTGTTCATACCGTTGATTATCTGTCATTTAAATTGACCCAGCGAGCAGGGTATTTCCAGGACAGTTTAAGGCATCCCGGAACATGTGACTTCTGGCGGCTGTAAAAAGTCGCCCCGTACTATATCATTGTGTAGTCATATTTTTTCTGGTCCTCAGGGATCATGGAGTGTACATGTATGTTGTTTATATTTGAAAATGGAGTTCCACTCATGCGCTAGGGGGCGTCACTGTGGGGCATTATTCATTACTACTGATGAACAGCTTCAACAAAACCGAGGCTGCTGTTTTCTTGTGCAGGCTATGCTTCCTGAGGGCTTTCCCTTTGATCAGTTTAATTTTTCTTATCAATCGAATTTGCCGATGTTTGCAGACTTAAGTCGGGGAACGTCTAAAAATGTAAAATGATATTACTGTCAAACTCCTGCCAAACAAGTTGTGAGCATGTGCATGTTGAAATGGGTTGTCATTAGTTCTGAACTTGTGAACAAATACAGTACAGTAATGCAATAAAAGCAGGAAAAAGATTTAACAAAGTAGTTGTGCAAAATTAAGTATTTGTTCTGTAAAATAAAAAAAATCTCGCATAATACCCATAATGATGTGGAAGTACCTGTATGTTAAGGTTTAATAAGCAGTCGTTTGAAATCGACCGTTTTCGTCTAGGCGGTGAGGCGGTAAACTGTTCCGGGCTGTTATATTCGTAAAACAGTAGTAGTTAAATTAACTAAATCGTCCAAAAGCATTTAATTGGTTAAATCTAGTACAGAAACATTGTTTTCAATGACTAATATATTAAACGCGGCATGATTATGATATTTATGGAAAGATTGCAATTAGATTATTATATTGTCCCGTAACTACCCATGTCTCGGAACCCATTCACTATCTGTATTATTCATTTTTAAACAGGACAGTCACGTACGTATAAATATTTTGCCAGTGAAATTCACATTTTTAACAGACGTTTGAACACAATTTGTTGAACATATCAAAGGAAGTTCTTATTCCTAATCCATTTTCGTTATATACTACGGCATTCTTCTGTTGCTATTCTAACGAACACATTGCCAACAAATTATTTTTATAAGAAAATATATATTCAAATATAATAATTAGGAAACAACCGTAAACGCATTTGATTTTCAGTTATGAGATTAAGAATGCCCAGTCACTTCAATTTTGAATGCAGCTAAAAAAGTGGCAATTATTCACGCAACGGCGTTGTTTGTTATTCATGAAATGCAGAGAGAGAGGATACACAAGATTGAGGGCCGTGTTGAATTAGGGCATTTTCCCAAAATGTTTTGCATTCTTCATATAGTAGGATGGAGTTCCCCAATTGGTCATACACTTCATTATATGTGCACACGGCTCTGAATACAATTTTCAAAATATCACAGTATTTTAAGTTTTGCAGACTAATAAATATGACGATGATATATTAGACCAGTTTCACGTTTTCCTTGTTTGTACATGTTATGAAAAAATTCCCTTACCGTTTCGTTCCATATTTACATCCCGATAACAGTAACGGAAGATGCTCGGAAACAATTTTAACAGGAAACACTTGTGTTACTGTTCTAGTGATTGGAGGGATGGTTATGAGACAGTAATTAAAACGACTTGAACATTGATAGACTGTGTCATTTCGTGACTAGCAGGCTGCCTATTTGTAAAGACCTAACTGGTGTGCATGGAACGGCTATCGGGTTAAACATTTTATAAGTTGACGATACTTGTTCTTACTCATGTACATAAACTCTACATGTTCATGTACATGTACTTATCGTGCATTTTAAAAACTGAGGCTATGTATTGATACAACAATTGGTGCATACTGTGTTATGAAAGCACACTATCGTTTATTGTAAGTTAAAAATATAAAAATGTTCAGCATTATCAGTTAAGAAAAAGGATTTTGTTTTTGTAACATTTGGCGTATTAATAATATAATTAAATATACGTCGTATGAAAAAAGAAAACATATAACTTAAAAGGTCAGCGCATTGGAGATGCGATCATGTTTTGAGCGAAACAGAACTGATATTAGTGTCGTTCAATATAAATTATACGTATAATTGTCGTTCTTATGTTGTTATATCTAACAGTCCAACTATTAAGTGACGTGTTAGCCTCAACTTGTATCGCAGGAATATTGCATTTTCCACTCCATCTTGTTCTGGAAATCACTCCCGCGAGACGTCGGTTATCCAAGTTAGAAGCGATCATAAGCTCGCACCAAAAGGATTTGGAAGTTTACGTCAACACTAACTTACCAACTTATTTCATGAGTCATCAACTCATCATCTCTTCATGGGTTTCATTGAATTTGTTATTTGGGCAAAACTATATTTAAAACCAAAGGGCATTGCTATTGAACATCTGAGTACACGTTTTGATACAGAATAGCAAACTAAACTCCATTGAAAAGACGCGGATTCTTCTCACAATGTAACATATTGTACATGTGAACGCAATTTAAAGAAAAATGTCATGTCAAATGCTTTTAGTTTGCCTATTTATGGAAACAAATGGTTCCGTGTTAATTTTTCAAAAGTTAAAATTGAGAAAGCATCCGGTATATCATGTTAAGTCTTCCATGCTCATGTGCAACAAATAATCGAAACATGTAGCAATAGTGTATACGATCCGTTTTGTTTAAATGGCACCTCTGCAAGCGAGACTTAACATATTAACATTCAGCTCTAACTCATTTGAGGAAGCAGTCAATCAGAGACTGGTACAGTTGATCCAGGGAACGCTGGACAGGTAGAATGACCGCCGTAATATAACTTTATTGAATTAACGGCGTCAAAACAAACTTAACAAACAAAAACATGCATTTGATTCGACACTATTCATTTCTTCTTAATACGCTTACGTAATTCTTGTTTGCCCAAATCGGATAACAAACAGTTTTGTTTTTACACATTTTCGCTCACATTGCAAACATTAAGTAATCTTCATAATAAACAATATAAATTTTTATTTCATATATATCATCGCATATTGGTCGTTGTTTTATTTGCGTAAACATTTTCCATTATTGACACACTGCATATATTTTATCATTAGCTTCGTTGCTATTAAATAACACGAACGAGTTATTTAAAAACACAATCTTGTTAAAGAAAGTACACAACTTGTTAGAGATGTATCCGCCTGTCATACATAATTGCAGTATTCTACAAACCAGATATATACCCATGAAATAAAGATGAGTTTTTTTTCTGAAGTAAGACTTTTTTGTTAAGGACTTTCAAAAAGCATCAGAGTGTACAAACAAAACAAAGATTATAAAACGCATCTTTGGTCATACCAAATTAAGGCGGACACTTTTACAACGTTCATAGCAGTCTTTGTTACCGGGTTCTTGAAACCTTGGTTGCTGGTGTACCATTTATTCAGCTTTACACTGCTGGTGTACCATTTATTCAGCTTTACACTGCTGGTGTACCATTTATTCAGCTTTACATTGATATCCTTATAATTTGGCGATAAGCTTTTATACACTTTTTATCGGATACTAGCATACACATTGATAATATCGAACCAGTATGGAGCATTATAGTTTGAATAAATTGAATACACATATAAATGCTTATTTGTACCATAAGTGAATTATGTTACAGTAGATTTGTCTTAGTTACTTCAAGTGCCAACGACACATAACACGTTTTTATGTTTATTCAAACTATGACACACATATCACCCCAAGATGATCTGATACTGGCATTCTCCATTTATGTCACAGTATGGAAGATAAAAGGGAACGAAATTGTTTGGGCAGTCATGGTACGTGGTGCACGGGAGCGGGGTACACGTACAATTGCCATCTTCACACGCGCTTTTGTCGTTGAAAGGACAGTGTTGGCAGTCGCTGTTGACTGTACAGGACGAGGTGTAGACAACTGTAAATAGATTTGAAAAATAAGTGTTTCTCCGTTTAAATAGTCTAAACATCTAAAAACTTGTTTTATTGTTTAAATTGACTTCTGAATAACAAAAACTGCATCAGCGCGTAAAAAACACGATATCCAAAATGCAATTGCTGGTTGTATAAGGTTCTTAACAAAATTTACCAAAGTTTATTTAACCACTATTAAAGCACATATTTTACATACGGCAACCACATATAAACGTATTCACATGTTAATGTCAAAGTATACTCTATGATAAAGTGGTCAAATGCAGAATTGAGAAAGAAGCTTAATGTTTATTCGGTTTCTCTCTCTTCAGGTCAGACTAGCGGCCTTATTAATTTTGAGATTGTACACACTTATCAATAATCATTTGTAAATACATACGTTAAGGGACACAACTTTATATAAAGATCAAGGTTAAACTGAATCAGTTACAGATGGTCGAGAATGGGTTGTAGCATTCAGGGGCATATTGTTATTGAGTGTGTTTAACAAACATCATCGTCGGTTATCCCCCGTTACATTACTCCGCTATGCTGCGTTATGTACCGTAGGCCATTTGGTTAGGACAATCTCGTAATCATGAATAAATAATGAGGCAGTTTCATTGATTCCACAAGGAAACCGCCGTGATTAAATAGCCAATGAAATAACGTTTTATAACTACGGTTTGGTTGACCATTAACAACTTGTGCGTTGGTTTCTATTTTAAGTAAGAAAATGTCAGTATGACGTCATTGAGATTGAAGGTTTTTTGTAACATGCGATTTCATTGGAAGAATATTGGCCTCCCCTGCCTCATAAATATTCATGAAAACGATATTTTGTCAGTCAAATTGCCCAGGGTAGGTATAGAGTGTAACGGAAGAAAGTACTGTGGTTCCCGACGATGTTTAAGTTTGTGTTAGACATTGGTCTGAATATTGCGACCTGAGTCGCACATGTAATTAAAATAATTATTCAGTCTAAACAATCACTGTCATATATATCAAAATATATCCTTTTTGTTTTTCCAGTGAAACAGAAAAGGTTAGAATGTATAACGTAAACAAAATTTTGAACAAAATTGAATTGTCTTTGTTGGACAAACTATTGATGTTTTATTTACAAAAACTCAAAGCTGGCCACCGTTAATGCATGAAGTTAAATACGGCTAAGTGTAAAAGGTAGGCTCTCAGTAAATTTAGAGTTCTTCTGACCCACGTAAAATCTATTGTTTTGGCTAATAATTGACTAATTACAAATTGTTTTTATGTTTAATTACTAACGAATGGTACTTTTGAGGTAACATAACAATATTTTACTTATTTTATTTCAATCTGATAGCTAGTTTTTGAACATGAAAAATTGATTTCTTAAAGCTGCTTTTGGCCATTTTGCCCCCCTCTCCCCTTAAAGATGCTATGCTTGTATCTTTTAGGTCAGATTTGTTTACATCTTACATTTTAACCATATTTAAGCAGTGAAACCTACCAACGTAAATATGAGAAACTGCCAAATATAGTTATTCACTCATGTAAAAATATTACAGAAAAAAGAATTTGTTGAAAATGTGTGGTCCGCAAATTTGGCTTTGTTTATTTACGTTTCGACCTATTGCGCCGAAACAGTTAAATAGCTTGGCTACAATCGATACTCTAAGTTGCCTCGGTGGTGCAGTGGTAGCGCACCCGCTTTAGTGCAAGAGGTTCCAGGTTCTATACCCGGCTCCGGCAAGGGTTTTATGTTTGTTTTATGTTTGTTTGTTTGAAAAAATATTCCTTATCTCATATTGGTTTTGTATTGGGTGTATTTGCATTTTCTGTATTTATTGCTGACAGCAATCATCGCCGTGTCAACTGTGCAAAAAACAGAAGAAATTAGTCTGGTATTTTATTTACATACTTGTTCAGTTGTCATGCGTTTTACTAGTATCTGTGAAGAAGGACCAGAGCGCATTGACCAGTGGCATCAACAAAGCGGCATGTCCATGCATGTACATGTATGTTGTTTACATTTGAAAATGGAGTTCTGCTCATGCGCTAGGGGGCGTCAGTGGTGTGGCATCATTCATTACCACTGATGAACAGCTTCAATAAAACCGAGGCTGCTGTTTTCTC
>Ga0224511_10004856_pt1 | contig 10344 bp, 12 predicted proteins | sample SF_May12_sed_USG_2_FD_169988 | JGI IMG/M metagenome (GOLD analysis project Ga0224511, IMG submission 169988) | Sediment microbial communities from San Francisco Bay, California, United States - SF_May12_sed_USGS_8_1 | ecosystem: Environmental > Aquatic > Marine > Sediment | place: USA... | reverse complement strand
TACCACTTGGGCTGTGTCCTTCTACTATTGGGTGTTTTTGATGTATTTGGGTGGATTCCAATCCCGGTTATGGTGGGCTCGCATTGTGAGTATGAGCTCCTCCCTTTAATCCTAACTCAAATCAAACAAAAATATGAAGTGACCTTGACCCGCTTGTGACATACCATGCTAAGCTGTAACCGATGATAAAGATAGTATCTCACTATAACAGTAAAGATGTCATACAAAAAAGCCAACGTTGACTTAGTACTTTTTAGGTTGTGGCGATAATGCTTCTTGAGCGGTCTGATTGGTCTATTTCGTAAGAGAGTAATTTCAATAAAACCCTGACAAAACAGTGCCTGAATACATGGTACATGTACAGTGAAAAACTGAATGTTACCTACCTTTGGTAGGGTGGAATGGATGTTACTATATCAAGGTATGATTGTTCTGGCTGGAAATCAGGTTTGGTGGACATGGGAAGTCGAGGATGTCTTTCAGAAGGCTAAAAAAGGAGGAAAAACAGCCATGAAGGTGCGGAATACCATACAACAGTTATCACTCTCCTACAATAATATGAATATATGGATCAGCACTCAGTCCACCATACAGGGCTGACCCCATGGACAGTCCAATTGCATTCTTACATCATCAAGCGGGACAGTCTTGTTGGACTTTCTGGAAATTTTATGAAAAGGATAGACGACTCCATAGAATGAATGGATACTAATGCGGAGTCGTTCACTCTTTATTACAAGGACAATTCCTGATATATTTGTATCGATTCCTGATAGTTTACTTCTATGACGAAGGTCCGTGAGTTAGATTGATGATGTAACAAGTGACTGAGTTTGCTTGACCTTGAGACTGGCAATTGCCGACCTACATATCATTCATATCAATGGCCTTATATAGATGAGTAAGAAGGGTCACTATATCTTGTATTGCTAGACAAAACTTACACTACCTGTTAAAAAAATTTCAGGATTATGCCAAGAAACTGCACAAACAGATTGGAGATCTTGTAGTAGAAGTGAGATCTCCTCTATCCAAGAATGACAGAGCCAAGTTTAACTCTGTTCTCATCATTGACGTACATGCTCGTGATATCATTGACAGGTAACAGATAAGGACTTATCTCCAGATTCCTGTTAGTTGATTACATTGCCGAGTCACAAAAGTTGTTTCGAGCAAAACTCACAATCCCATCCAATTAAACAAAGTTGTGAATCGCGCTTGAGAAGTACGCATTGGTTGGATCAATCACTTTCAAAGCTTGTGGGAGTCAAAAGGGTATAAACAGGAACTGCTGTGGAAAATGCATCCACCGTGAATCAAAGTAATGCCTTGTTCCCTACATAAGATTCTGGGATACAATAAGATACCCCAACCTCAGTTTGGAGAAGTCCAATTAACCGAAATGCGATAGCAGGGCAGGGTCTTTCAACTTCAGAGGCACAAACTAAATTCATTTCATATGTTCTTCGAGTTGGGTGGTGCAGATTACATTTTTTAACAATATTGGGTTGAGCCTTACTGTGACGTTGAGCATTGAAAGTGACCCGCTCGTGATGCCTCTAGCTAAATCAAATTTAGTGAACCAAGGAGGCAACTTCACTGAAACTGTAAAGAGAAGAAAAATTACCACCGGTGAGGACCGCTAATGAATCTGTTTTTAGTTTTGTCCGAGATTCCATTCTAAATGAGAGAGAATTCGAGTGGGAAAGCCAGCTCCGGTTCTACTGGGACAAAGAGCCAGATGAGCTGATTGTGAGACAGTGCACGGGTAAGATTTTTTTAATCAATGCTTTTCCGCTATTCCTGAATATTTCTGCAGTCATTGCATATTTATATAACAGGTCTATTCGCGTGATTTAGGTCAGTCGCAATAAAAAAAAATTCAGTCGCAATCACGCGAACACATCGTTGCAGCCAAAAGTCCAGTAAGTCTCAATCACATCGGAGTTGTCCTCTCTCAACTTCAACTCATCATTTGGAGTCGAACGATCGTTCGCAATTGGCTTTTCCGAGGCAATACCCCAATCTCTTTGCGGCCTTGACATTGCTTAACTTGCCTACGTTCAGTCGTGAAATTCTGTTCACCTGATTTCGGTTGCAGCCTTCGTCATGCTTTTAAAAATCGCACTGTTCGGTCACATTTTTGAGCAGTTAAGCTAAAACTGCGACTGAAGACGAGTTCGTGCGAATGCTCCTTTTAAGAGCAGTTTTTATATTCAGTTGTTTAGCAAAACTCCCGAACAGGTGTACTGAATCACACCTCTAGTACACTTACTACTACGCATAATGAATGATATGAACCCTTAGTCATGACTGACTCTTTTCTGGTGTTGCAGGAACATTTGGGTATGGCTACGAGTATATGGGGCTGAATGGTCGTCTGGTCATCACACCACTGACAGACAGAATTTATCTGACTCTCACTCAGGCTCTGAGTATGCAGCTGGGTGGTGCCCCGGCTGGCCCTGCTGGTACAGGAAAAACTGAGACCACCAAAGATCTGGCTAAAGCTCTTGGACTTCTCTGCGTGGTTACCAACTGTGGTGAAGGCATGGACTACAAGGTTCGCCATCATTTTCTAACCCAACTTTTATCTTATCTGATCTCAAGGGTTAACCAACCCTTTAATCGCCTTTAACTACTCTGCAGATGATAAACGTACATGAATATGATCCCATGTAGCGTAAGTGTAGTCTTATGGTTACTTCAAATGACTGAAATGAGGCGTACCTCTCAGCAGGCTGTGCTTAGCTTCAATGCGAGTGTCTCATGTCAAGCCCTGGCGCCTGCCAGCATACCTTTGAAATGCAGCACACTTTCAGCGCGATGTACTGAGAGATGCACCTCTAAGTTTGATTGTTTGAAGTACCAATTTGTCTCGTAACCCTAAAACCACATAGCGGATGCATCAACACACAAATACATTTGATACTTTCATTTTTTAAACTGATGACACTATGAGTCAGCAGAGAACTCTGACGCAATGGTATTATGGTCTTTTAGGCTGTTGGTAAAATCTTCTCTGGTCTGTGTCAGTGCGGAGCCTGGGGCTGCTTCGATGAGTTTAACCGAATTGACGTGTCTGTGCTGTCTGTCATCTCAACCCAGCTGAGTACTATCAGACAAGCTCTTATCATGAACCTTACTCGATTCCACGTAAGTAAACAGCGATTCCTTTTTCTTCTGGGCCTTATATCTATATCGGAGGAGACTGTATTTCTTGGTTTACCTTCTTATATATCCAGTAACATTCTTTATCACCCCTTCGAAGGAAACGTAACGTAGTTTGTTTCTGAGAAGGGGTCTAGTTCAACAGGGGTGCCAAAACCACCCAATGCTAAGCCTTTCGCAAAACGTACCTGGCTACAGCGGCGCGTGCCCCAATGTCCGATGTACGGAATGGCCAGGAAAACGGGTTACGCTACACTTGGGGCGACACGCGAGCGGATAGATCCCGCGCATCGCAGCATTAAGTTGGTGTGCCATTAGTGCCTGCTTGCTCGAAGTAGGTCCAACACCAGTGTGAGCCAGTCAGCGGTTGTTGCGATGTCCGCGTAAAAAATTCTTCGCGACCGCTGAATTTGCAAATTCAGCCAACGCCCTTCTCCGTTAGAGGTCGTTAATAGCTGTAGGAGCGCAACACCGTTGCTACTGACAGCCGGTGGTAACAACAGTTTGAGTTAGAGGTCAAGGACTAGAACCAATTGGCTAAAGCCCGCGGGCTCAAGCTAAGGCCAGGCGTGCGCCGTTTGGCATTTCCGACTGTTCGTTTTCATAGCCCTTGGCTGGCCCCGTAGTTTCCTTCGAAGGGGTGCTCTTTCGCCATACACTGTCAATGGTACCCACTGTTCGTTGAGGGGGTAGTTGCTTGCGGTAGCCGATGCTGGCATGGCTGGTGTATATGATTTTGATCTCTGGCTACAGAAACCTTTCCATTTGTGTGACGCCACAAACGCAGAATAATGGAAGTAAAGTTCATGGTTTTAATATGTCCATCTCACTTTCTTTCACAGTTTGAGGGTCAAGAGATCTCACTAGATAACCGAATGGGAATCTTTATCACGATGAATCCGGGTTATGCTGGACGAACTGAACTGCCCGAGTCAGTGAAAGCTCTCTTCAGACCAGTCGTGGTAATTGTACCAGATCTGCAGCAAATCTGCGAGATTATGCTCTTCTCTGAAGGATTTCTATTTGCCAAGGTTAGTGCAGGTCAAGTCAACTACATCCTGATCTCCAAATCATGCGTGTTGCCCTTCAATTCGGGTAAAATCACTAAGACACTATGACACTATTAGACGTACGCGCATGTGTTCAATATGGGCAGACTCATTTGAAAACACTGGTTAAAGGGCTTGGACTTTGGGAGCCATTCTATCTTCGACTTCAAACACACTATTGGAAGACCGTGAGTAATTTCTGTAGTAAAAAGATCACTATCGAGATATATTGTTTGAATGTTACATTTACACCAAAACTCGTAGGTTTATAAACTGCCTCCATAAAACATAACGCCTATGCGTGTTACCGCATTCCCTTGTTTTAAGCCATGTTCTACACAGTTAGTCACTGACTTAAAACTCTTTTCCTTCTGTAGATTCTGGCCAAGAAAATGACGGTACTGTACAAGCTGGCTAAAGAACAGCTTTCCAAGCAGTATCACTATGACTTCGGTCTCCGTGCTCTGAAATCTGTGCTGGTGATGGCTGGTGAACTTAAGAGAGGTAAGTTCATTGTACCACCTACGATGTGGTATCCTGCTTGTGAAATAGATTCAGAAGAATAATTTAATAAAATTTAATTGCGTCTTTGGTCTATAACATGTCACACCTCCTGATGTAGCAATGAATAAAATGGTGGTTCTTTTTAAAAAAAAGCAATTGAAATGATACTTCCCCAGTGACCCTCAACCTCAGAAGAGCTACCTCAGTCATCATCCTCAGGTCCCAATGCTGGCGGAAAGCCTAGAGCCATCTCTTGCTTGTTACACCATTTGCTTTTCCGTTCATGGCAATCTAAGTCCATATCTTAGCACTCTGTGGCATTAAATCAGTCGACAAACTAGTTTTTTAGCCGGCCTCTACGTCTTTTACCTACCCAGTGGTACTCTGCCAACTCTTAACTAAGTCTTTTACATTTGATAATCTTATTATCTGCAGGTTCTCCTGATCTCCCCGAGGATGTGGTGTTGATGAGAGCTCTTCGTGATATGAATCTGCCCAAGTTTGTGTTTGAAGATGTGCCCCTCTTCCTCGGTCTCATCCAGGATCTGTTCCCAGGCCTCGACTGTCCACGGGTCCGTTATCCTGACTTCAATGGTGCGGTGGAAGATGTCATTGCTGAAAATGGCTATGAGACCCTTGACGATCAGGTACGTCACTCAACCCTGACAGAGGCCAAACATTGGCTGTTGTTTACTCCGTTACTTACCTTTAGTCATGCTATTTAGCAGACCTCTTTAGCCCGAGGCTTGTTCTGGAGCGGGGAATTAGGTGACAAACTCATATACTCAATGGAAGCGTGGCATTAACGAGTCACTCTAGCCCCTGAGCTATCCTTCTATCTGCTATCTTTTGTCACGGTTTTTAAGACTAATAGAACCCCTGTTGCCAATCTCCAGCTCCGCCTGTGAATTCCACCTTGAATCTTCTGATAATTTCGTTGTACCTGCAGCCGATCTTGATCAGCGTTAATTACTATTACAGATTGATAAAGTGGTTCAGCTCTATGAGACAATGATGACACGTCATACCACTATGATAGTCGGCCCTACAGGTGGAGGCAAATCTGTGGTGATAAATACTCTCACTCAGGCCCAGATCAAACTTCAACTACCAACTAAACTCTACACCATCAACCCCAAAGACAGAAGCGTTATTGAACTTTATGGTACGTGATGAATGCCCTCGTGGTAATGGCCAAGGAACATTTGCTCGTCCAAAAATTTTTGTGTCCAAATACATATTCGCTTTAAACTTCAATGAGGTTGAACGGCAACCTGTCGGGTGTGTTGCCAAAGAATTTTTTTCCAGAAGGTTCCACAACCCCAGATTACACCATGTATGATAAATGCAAGTGCTATCAGTGCCTCATTGATATAAATATATTATTACATAGGTCAGCAAGTAATCCCCAGTACGAGGCTGACTCCATGTTAAGACTCATTGAATTCCTATATGTGACCACTGCGAATCTCTGGTAAAAGGTAGACAACTCCATAACTTGGATCGGACATGTTTGCCATATAACCTAAAGGAAAGACAACTCATAATAGCAGTTCCAGTGTAGTTATATCTGATTTTATGACGTACTGAACTAATCAGTTTGTTTGGCCTTGAGACTGGCTATTGCCTATCAATACATTCATATCAATGGAGTCTGACCATGCTTCTACTTCAGCATTTGCGTCACCCATAGAGTTTCCCTCCCTGGGGAGAATAACTCTATGGCTTCACCATTCTTGTCAGGATAATGGGTTCTACTACCTAATGAGAGTAATATTAATGTTACAGGTATTTTGGATCCTGCTACACGTGATTGGACTGACGGTCTTCTGTCTAACATCTTCAGAGAAATCAACAAACCAACCGATAAAAACGAGAGGAAGTACATTGTGTTTGACGGAGATGTTGATGCATTGTGGGTAGAGAACATGAACTCAGTTATGGATGATAACCGACTACTCACTCTGGCTAATGGTGAAAGAATCCGACTGCAGAAACACTGTGCTCTTCTGTTTGAGGTACATTTGCTCTGACGATTTCTTACAGCTGTAAGGCTTCTTGAAGAAATTGACAGATTTCTGCAAGGAGCGAACTACATGTTTCACTATCTCCTATTACCTTTAGTATTGGCATTATTTTATTACCTCATTTTCAGGTGTTTGATCTGCAGTATGCGTCTCCAGCTACCGTTTCCCGTTGCGGTATGGTATACGTCGATCCTAAGAATCTGGGTTATAACCCATATTGGCTCCGCTGGCTGAATGGCCGATCATCCAAACAGGAGAGATCATGGCTCACTCAGCTCTATGAAAAGTATGTGCCTTCTTGTATTGATATGATTATCGAAGGAGTGATTGACGGCAAACAAGGGGAGAAGATGAAGACCATCACCCCTCTAACCAATCTCAACCTGGCAAGTATTGACTTTTCACAAAATTCCACCTATTCTCTAACAATGTGTACTATAGTAATTGTGTGACGGTGTGACGGTGTGACTGTGTGAATGCATGAATGTGTAACTTTATGACTGCATGAAAATATGACTGCGTGACACTCTGACAGTATTACAGATGGTATGACTGACTGCATGACTGACCGCGTGACTGACCGCGTGACTGACCGCGTGACTGACCGCGTGACTGACCGCGTGACTGACTGTGTGACAGTGTGACTGTATGGCAGTATGACTGATGATGATTGGGTGTTTTGTGGGACCTCATTGACGTGGTGTTGCAGAATGGTGCTGAGATGGTTTCCTGTTGCCTTCCTCAGAATTCTGGGAGGTTTGGAATCAGCCAAGTCAAGTCATACCATGCACAATACCTTGTTGAGCATATTGAAAACAAGGCTTTTGCCTTAATAATTTTATCTACACCTAACCTAACCTAAAAAATTGTGTCATTGCTTTTTGCAGGTCACCCAACTGTCGATGATGCTAAATTCCCTGCTGTCCAAGGAGCAGGCCGAGTTTGAACACCTACACTCAATCTTCCTCCAATGTCTGTACTGGTCTGTGGGAGCAGCACTGCTCGAAGATGGCAAAGTCAAGTTTGATAAACATATCCGATACATCTGTGGGCTCAACCCTACTGATGGAAAAGCGGGTCCTGGTAGGTAGTACACAGGATCTTAAGTTAATCTCTAGGTTTATATGAGACGACGACTATTCATGAAATGGCGACGAACAAAAATCGTGCAACTACAATTGATGTTGAACGGTGATTAAAACAAGATATCGGTTTAATGTTTGCTCAAATTATTTTGTCGTCAGGCAGAAAGTCTGGCAGCGAGCTACCACATTAACATCTGGTGGTCATTTTGAAACTTCTCGAATAATCGAGAGGACTCCTCAAATTTCCTAGTGGTGTTGGTTGCCGATCTACAATCGTTCGCTGTGGCTCTTTAGTCCTCAATAAACTCGATTGTTGACTAAGGATTCATCGACAAATATCCTCATATAAACCCAGGAACTCTAGTTTTTTGCGAATTTGTTTCAGTGAGTAGTTAGTGCTTCCAGAAGAGAAAACGACGGCTTCTTCTAGCAGCAGTTCCGCCGATAATCGCCAAGTTACGCGTGGAACATTTTTTAGTGACATTTATTTGATTCTCTGTAGGTGAGATCCCAAGTGAGGATTCGTTGTACGAGTTTTTCTGGGATACGGAGTTGCTTCAGTGGGTTGCCTGGAAAGACAAAGTGCCTCAGTATATTCACGATCCCGCCCGAAGATTCACGGAGATCCTTGTGCCCACTGTGGACACTGTGCGAACTACCTGGCTAGTGGAACACCATGTCAGAATCAAGAGGCCTGCCCTTCTAGTAGGAGAGACCGGTACCAGTAAGACCGCTACTACACAGAACTTCCTCAGAGGTGAGTCACAGAGACTGAAACTGTAGGATGCAAGTTCTTTGGGGCCAGCTTTTGACCACCCCACCCTAACTGGATGTTCAACAAAGTTTGGGCTCTAAAGTCATATTTAGCATCGCCCCCTGGAATGGAGCATGATACTTTGTCATCTAAGCAGTTTTTTTGCAATGATCCGTTGTATTCACTCACTGTGAGTAGTAAATTGTGTCAGTTTTACCGTGCCACGAGTTTCTCAACCTCATCAAACAAATGCCCTGTACGCTCGGATGCATTTTATCTTATATCTTACTCTGGTTACAGGACTGGATAAGGAGACATACCTGCTTCTAATGGTTAATTTTTCCTCCCGAACTACATCCCTGGATGTGCAGCGTAACCTGGAAGCCAATGTCGAGAAAAGAACTAAAGACACATTCGGACCTCCACCTGGAAAACGTCTGCTCATCTTTATTGATGATATGAACATGCCACAGGTTAGTAAAAAAATCACACTCAAGTTCACTATTGCGGCAACAGAGTAATTTGTTGGGCAACACTCCTTTCAAATGTGGGCCCGCCTGTCACGCCAGCCGGAGCTGTGAAGTCATGGGAAAGAGAAAAGTGGGAAGATCAAAAGAGACACAAATGGATAGAGAGTGCCACACACAAACTGGTGCCTAAACAAAAAGTCGAATCAAGGGCCCCTTATTCTAAGCACAGTGCACTATACACTTCTTTGTTTCATATCCTGACCAGTGTCAGGGACACTATGCAGAAATTGGCTTTTTCACTCTATCAGGCATCCGATCGGCCTCGGACCGGACGCTCAAGGCGAATGTCTGACCCCTCCCCCCTAAAAGTGGAGTGAAAAGGCCTCATCCAATCGGCCTCGAATGCTCGAGTGTCTGTGTCCCAGAGACAAAAGAAGTCCAATCGGCCTCGAGCGTTCGACTCATCAACCAATCAAATTGTCTTGCACGGGTTACCTAGCAACGTTCACTCGTTTCCGGTCTCGTACTAGAATCGTTGGAAGGGAAAATGTTTCTGATTTTGCAATAATATTCACTTGAGTAACAGCACGAAGTTGCACTGGAAAAGGCAGCCTGTGGTGAAATAAATAAATAGTGGATTGACTTTCTTTTGAAATTAAGAGCAAAATATGGTCATCATCTCCGGAAACACAGGTTCCGCAACATTGATTGACCCCGAACTAATCCAGGATCGCGGGTCCGACGGATCCATTTGGAGTGAAAAGGAGTCCTCGGATCCAAACTCCGATGCCAAATCAGACGCAAACTGCGTTCGGTGCGAGGCGGACCGGACCCCCGATGAAGTGAAAAGGCGCCTTGAGTCTTTTACCCAACGATCCCAGGGCGCTTCATTAGGGGACTCCCTGCTATCCATCAAACCAGCACATCACCTTTTTTCTCATACCAGGTGGACACATATGGAACCCAGCAGCCAATTGCTCTGCTGAAATTACTACTAGAGAGGGGAGGTCTGTATGACAGAGGCAAGGATCTCAACTGGAGAAACATGAAGGATATGGGGTGAGTGTACAAAAATATTCATTCTTCGGGTTCAAACAAGACCAGATACTTCCGGAGTAAGCCTCCTCATGTTTGAATTGATTTGAAGAGTGGGAAAGTTGTGCAAGCATCAGCCTTTTTAGCTAGGTCATCAAGGATGGTCTCTGGTTGTAGTTTGAGCTCTCCATAATTATCAGCATCTACCGCCCCACATATCCCGCCCCACATATACCGCCCCACATATAC
>Ga0224511_10004855_pt1 | contig 10344 bp, 3 predicted proteins | sample SF_May12_sed_USG_2_FD_169988 | JGI IMG/M metagenome (GOLD analysis project Ga0224511, IMG submission 169988) | Sediment microbial communities from San Francisco Bay, California, United States - SF_May12_sed_USGS_8_1 | ecosystem: Environmental > Aquatic > Marine > Sediment | place: USA... | reverse complement strand
AAGTGTTGGTGCTACAAAATGGCCATCTGCTAACCAGCTGCCCTATCAAGTTTGAGCCATCCTCTGTGACAATTCACCCTAGTCAAAGTGAAGTTGCTGTTGGAGGCAAGGTAGGTGTCTTGTATATCGCGTCGGGCGAATCCGGGTCACCTGTATCCCAAAACTCCTGCTCGAAGAATTAAATCGTATAAATTTTCTTTGACCTTTGTTGGACTTGGATTTGGAGATTGCCCATGCATGGACTGTTCTGTAAGTGATTGGTGTAGCCATGCTATCCATATGGAGGGAGATGATTTTATTCCATATTAAGATATCATTGTGTTGCAGGACATGAAGGTTCACCTGTTTAGACTGAGCACCGGTACCCTAGAAGAGGTACAGCTGTTATCCCAGGATGGCGAGGTGACATGCGTCGCCTACTCTCCAGACGGCGCATACCTCGCTTCCGGAGATTCCAACAGGAAAGTCTGTCTGTATGACGCGGCTGACTCATACAAGGTCAGTAGGAGGGGTAGTAGAGGTGCAATGCTTCTACTGAAAATCTCCTTCCTATCTAAATCTCATAAAGCAAATCCAGTCACCTTGCGAAAGAGAGAATGATTCCGCAAACGAATGCCTCTGAGATATGCACTGTTATAATTGTTTGTTAGGGAGCCAGGGGTTAATAGAGAGGTTAAGATGCAAACTGTTACCGGTAACAGTTACCCTTCCGCTTGTTATACGTAATGGCAATGTGCGTGTCATGTGATCGAAAGGATCCTAACCATTAGCAAAGCCGGCAGGATTCTCCAAACGGTTACAGGTCCCATTATTGTTATCTTGTTCTACTTGCCGCGAACCACGGTGAAACACACCCGAACATCTTGTTCAAAGTATTACGCAAAACATCTGGCTTTATTCATCACGATAGCGGTGTTCCGTGTGGCCCAAAACCCATTATAAGAATGAGTCTGTAAATCAAGATTTCCTAACGAGCGCTCTGAGTACTAGCGCTGCGGTAGTCTTCTTCGAAGGGCTCTATCATAAGGGACTCTAAGCTGTAGAAACTATAGAAACTGTGCGAAAATGAGATGGCGACCCCGTTTTGATCATTGTAGCCACTGGATTTTTATCCTTTCTGGAAGGGTTTCGTTGACCGCTACGCTAGAACTTGGTATCTTAACCTCTCTTCGCAATACGCTTACAATGGGCCAACAGTTGGAGCAAACTGCTTTGGCATCTTATCCTCTCTATTTATTCCCATTTGAAGCATGAAACTGAACCACCGTAGGCCATACTCATCAGTGATTGGAGTGATTAACAGGTTTCAATGATTGTTTAGGTGAATAGGGGATGAGAGAAAATGTTCCCTTTTTATATTTACCCTTTGGGTGCAATATTCTGATTTATCTTGCTGGCATAGCCACTATGAGGCAGACGGGATAACAGCTCTCTCATACTCAGTGTCGTAATCGCAATGGTTTAAGTAACTTTGTTAATGTCACGCGAGGTATTGTTGCAGGGTTTGGTAACGAGCCTGTGGACAGCTCATGGTGCCAAGGTATTGTGTCTCGCCTGGTCACCGAACAGTCAGTACATAGCTTCAGGAGGAATCGATGCAAACGTCTTTATCTGGGATGTAAACAACAAGGATAACAAAATCAAAATCGACCGTTAGTGTTTCTATCTTTCACAGCTATAGATCTAGATGGGTAGAATATTTTATCATCAGGTTTGAATGTGTGAGAAAACACAACATGTACCCCACAGATAGAAAAAACAGAACCTATATTTAAATTTAAACCTGGGAGATTACCCTCACAGGTGGGTTAAAAGAGGTCCAATTATGAACAACAAGCTATGACTATGAAGTCAATTTCCCAACCAATTGCTGAAGAGGATAGATACTGAATTGGTTATCGGCAGTCTTGGACCTACTTATCTTCAAGCTTACATAGAAAAGTTATTTGATATCAAAGCCTATTTAATTTTCTTTTACAATGTGCTGTTTGGGGCGTTGCAGCTGTTCCATTTGGTTATTTTAGGTGCTCACAAGCAGAGTGCGGTGTCATGCGTAGCCTGGAGAACAGATAGTGAACTTGCCTCTGCTGGCCACGATTGCAACGTCAGAATTTGGAATGTAAAACACAACTAAGCTTTTTGACATTGCTATAAATACCAGTGCATGACAAGTGGACTAAATCACTTCGCGAAGCTATGGGTTATGCAGGATTTGTTACACAATATAACACAACATTTTCTAGATCTCTGCCATTTACATAGTGGCGCGTAATGGTCCCAGCTGACATAACAGCTGAAGGGAATAATGAATGTATAACTCTGCTTAATTTTTACATTGGCTATTTTTACGTCAATCTAAGACTTGTGCTACTCATGATTGTTTTGTTTAATTAACAAGATTGGCATAAGATTTTAGTCGTTCGTATAGTATGGGGAGTTTACACTAGTAAGAAGTGCACACGGTTGGTCCTAAAAGTGATATACCATTCGAGATCACAGGAGCGATGGTGAAGACTGACACTACATGTGGGGTTTTCCAGTGGTGGCCAAGAAGAGGCTATGGTTCATAATAAGTGAGGACACAGCTTATACCCAACCTTCTCAGCTGCGTACAGGTTGTGCAAGCCAGACGGAGTAGCCCCTCTTTGTCATCACTCCTGGGATATCGAGCTGTATTACATTGGAATTACGTATCAAATAATGCATACAACCAATTTTTATTCTATTAGTAAAACTGACGCAGTACAAGTTATGGAATGTTAGAAAAAATGTAAGAGCACATAACTACAAAATTAACGACTCGTGGAACTAGTACAGGTAATCAATCTACTAGATGACATGCTACAATTTAATGCAACGTTTTGAGATTTCTAATTGCCGACTTAAGCGAAAGAAACACTCATTTAGCTACTGTCTCGATGAAGTTGGCCAGAGTGACATCTTTATCAGACAGACCTCCGCAATCATGGGTGCTCAGCGTGATCTGAACCTACAGGAAGAAATTCAACTCTGCTCACCCTAGGCTGTCACAGAGTATCAGTGCACTTTGGCAGAGAGAGGTGTCTGAGCGCAATCACTCGAGCATTGACATTGCCCTATGAATCCATCTTGTAAACTTGATACTAGAAAACACTTTATAAAGTTTTTTTGTGAACTCACCTTGTTGTACACGTTGAACCACTCGGGGTGATGATTGTTTTGATCTGCCTTGATAGCGACACGTGTCATGAAACCAAATGCCTGTTGAAGAAAAAAAGAACATGGCACAGTACAGAACATTAGAGAGGTTAAGATGCGAACGGTATGCTAAAACAGTTTGCTCTAACCGTTACGGGTAGAGAGGTTAAGAAAACAACTCCCAGCGTAGTCGAAAACAACTCTACTACAGCGCTAGTACTCAAAGCGCTCTTTGGGAAACTCGATTTACCATACAGACTTATTTCTATACTGGGTTTTAGGCCACCATGGACAATGCCATTGTGATGAATAAAGCCAGATATGCTGCTAAGACTTCAAACAACACGTTTGAGTAGGATTCACCGAAAACGTTTCCACGGAGAGTAAAAGATAACAGCAACGGGTGCAGTAACCGTTTAGAAAATCCTACCGGCTTTGCTAACGGTTAAGAGTCGTGTGGGAAATCCTTTTGGTCACATGACATGCATATTTCCATTACGTGTATTGCCAGGAAATGTAACCAATACTGGTAACCGTTTGCATCCTAACCTCTCTACTAACTCGATGCTCGGGCTACTGGCTGTTTTCTTTCGTGTCTAGAGTTGCCGGTAGCTATTGATTGTGAAGCTAGTGGAGCACGTGAAGACACTTCTTCATTTAAACGCTACCGCTTGAGAAACTGTAACAGTAAACTAAGGTCATGTCTAGGTTTCCAATATTGTTGTTGAAAGAAGGCACCTTCTAATTCTAGGCAAGTATTTTCAATGATTGATCTAAATAGCACTAATCCTTGTAGGCGTATAAAAAACTAACCTCATTAAAGTCCTTAAAAAGGAACTCCTTATAAATGGCATCCCGTCCCTCCACCATAGACCAGCCGGCACTCATAAGGGGCTGTAGGTCCAGTTTAGCTCGCTTCTCACTGGTTGCCTGCACAGGGATTTGTGCAGTTTTAGAACATTCCGCTTCAGGTTTCAACGTAAAACAGTGGGATTTTATACTATAACTATAGGTACATCACAGACCTGCCATGTAGTCAGTGATCGGCCAAAGGGTGAAGCCCTCGAAGAGCCCTCTAACTGTAGCAGATGGTACCTAGTCAATTTAGTCATGCCTGTGATCACGAGAGGCCGAGTTCTGATGCGCCAATACGCATCATGCAACCTAATGCACCTTAATGGGAGTATTATATTAAAAATATACTGTGAGGTACATCCAAACTTACAATCAGTGGTTGCAGGACTATTACTAGTGCGAGGACTAGTATTGGAAGTTCAGTGACCGGGTTAACTGCACAGGTAAATAACTGCGGTATCGATCATGCATTGAGTCAACCTCAATCGGCCAGCCCAATGAGTGATGACTAACCATGTGGCCGAGTACCGACCCAGGGTGAGTCAGTGAGTTGAGCTGAGTGGTTTTGGGATTGACGCTCCGATCTGACCTTGGCTCTGATTGGGAGACTGAACCAGCAACTAACTTCAGTTAGTAACTAAGTGTGTGACTGTCACTATCAGTATCATTGACTATGAGCTACCACAATCAGTAACAACTACAGTAACTGAGTAAATGAGATTGAGACTCACAGTCACAATCAGTCCCACTCAGACTCACCGTCTCAGTGACTCGTAATGACAGTGAGTCATGCAAAATCATACTCGGTGAGTGAGTGAGTCTTAAGTGAGTGAATAAGACTAAGTCTAAGTGACTCGCATTTCGTCACAGTCACACTCGATTTTACCGATCATCATACATGATACATAGACGCAACTCATTCAGTCATTGCTTTCAGTTTCATTGCTTCACTTCAGTTTTCACCATTCCATTACCGTCCATAGGCATAGGCTAGCAGTAGCAGATATTGAGATAGCTAGATGATGAGTACAAAGTAGATGACTAGATGAAGATCCTAATTTCTAAATCTAATCTATCATTTTATGACTATGACTGAGTTATTGAGTATGATTGATTCACTTCACGCTGTATCACTATCAGTATCACTCAGTGATACTATCACTATCAGTATCAGTGCATGGATTGTCACTCATGTCATTGTGATAGTAATTCAATTACTATCACAATGACATGAGTGACAATTCATGCACTGATAGTGATATTCATAGCGATACTGATAGTATCACTGAGTCAGTGACTGAGTGAGTGACTGTGAGTGACTGATGTGATGGTGATTGTAATTGTATGGATTGTGTAACTTACAACTACAAGTTACACCGAGTCAGTGAGTGCAAATCTAAGAGTAACGAACGGGGAACAGAATGATAATTAAATTTGTCGTTTCAACTTTCATCTGCCATGATGATGATGATAAAAAATATGGTAATTTTGATAATGATGTGGCATGATCATGATGATGATCATGGTGATATTGATAATCATAATGATAATGAACGATCATTCAATCATTGATGCTTGGAATTTCAATCAATGCCATGGCGAGTTCAGTTAGAGCCAAGAATGTGTAAATACTACGACAGAGAAAGCTATACTGCACCATTGTCGATCTCTTAGAATAATTACGCGCAGACTGCGTGACAGATGCACGAGTGAAACTTTTAAAAAGATGCACAAAAAGCCGGTTCTGGATCAAAATCGACATGCGAATGAAGGGCTAAAAATAGAGCCTGCAGCGAGTCCTATCGCGAGAAGACAATTCCCCAGCATGACTCACAGTAATATCTCAAGCAAATTTAGTTATGTCCAGTGTAGCTGTGTAGGATAATGATTTCTTGGTATCTATAAGAAGATACTGACTGTACAGTTGTAATGGTTAATTTAATCAAATTTATTGAAGTGATAAAACAATTATCGGAATGGTAATTGCCGTTCCATCAACTAAGGAGGGATCGCTATACTGTGTGCAGGGTTTTAGGAAGTAGGTAAATCAGTAAGAAGTAGGTGAATAACCAGCAACCAATTAGTAAACTGTACACCTATTGATCATGCAGCCACCTGAAATCCGAAGGATGGAGATATGGTGATCTCGGGTTATCCCCCATCCTGAGCAGCTAGTTGATAGCTTGCTCCGACGCAGCGGTAAGTTAGCATCCACGTTGTCCTCTACTTATTATGCATCTATCATTCTGGTCTCCTGGAGAAAGTACAGGGGGAAACCTCAGTGCTTGGAGAGGATTTAATTGGGTTGCCAAAGAAAGGAAATATTATGCTACATGCACTGCAGTACAATCTGGATATAAGCAGCACTTTGGGGCGAGTCAGAAAATGCTGCTTATAGGTACTGCTGTTTATAGTCACGGTTGCTTGAAGCAAGCAATTATTCTTCAAGTGTGGCTCCATAGTCAGTACTTCAGGGAACTGTGATACATTTTGTAGCTTTCCATTCAGTCCCAATATTTTATTTATGAAATAACAAATTGATGGGTTAGAAGCAGAATAGATTGAGTCCATAGGGATACATGCATAAATTTCTACTTCAAGGGGCATCCATCTCTATAGTGTGTACATCTCTATCGAATAACTCAAACATCGGGCCAAGTCAGTTTGCTCAGTATTTCTTCTGTTGCCACATTTTGACAAGATCACAGATCACTGGAGAGACATCTACAGTGGTGAGCCCATAATATTCCAACAATGTAGATGACGAAAAATGCATGTGTGAAGGGGATAATAGTGGGCGGAAAGTATGAGGGCTCTGATACCGTTTTTGTGGTACATGTAGTTTGAATTGACCATACTGATAGCTTGCATGGTGGTTTAGCTAGGAGTTGGTCTCCCTTGTGCATTACTCATTTTGTACTAAAGTAATAACTACTTAACTAGTTTTATGAATCAGTTATAAATCAGCACGATTTGCATGGTGATTACTGATTTGGCTTGTCGCTGCTTTGCCCTAGGAATTGGGCTGCCCTATAGTCCTAAAGTCTTCAGTTGAGTCTTTCCGCCGGCACCTGGCACCTGCGATATAATCTAAATAGCCAGACGCCCTAATCTGACGCTGGGGTTAAAGGTCAGCTCAGCAGTCAAACCGATCAATTAGTAAATCCTAGTGCTAAGCCAACCAAAGTTAGAGACAGACCTATGGAGTAGGAATCTAGACAACGCAGTCAACACTCACAAATCATATGGCTACTACTAAACTGACCAAGACTAGGTAAGCTTATTTCATTCAACAGCCAATCTATTATGTAGGGACTATAATTATGCACTACACGGTACACACTGACACAGTGAGATCATTACAAGCCTATAGCAGGAGTACTATAATTGTGCAGGTAATGGTAGCGCTGTAGTGATACTACCTAGCATTTCTAGCCTCTATCAGTGACCTTTATGTCACTGCTAGTTGAATACTCTGATCATGCATTTGTTTTGGTTTGTTGCGTCGGTGGATCTGTAACGTAGTCAGTGCTCATGTTTCACTTGTTGTTCATTTGGACTGGTGGTTATACAGAATGTGATACCTGTACGCATCCATCTATGGGTGCTAACTTCTATTATAGGAGTTATGTAGACCATTCGGTATAGCCATATAGCTTGAGGATAACTTTATGGTCTGTGGGTGCAACACTGCACAATAATGTCTTTTATGATTGATATGATTAGACAGATTAGCTACCGACCCATGTACTCTTCTATGTTGTTCTGTCAGATCCATGGTGAAGAGCTTACCTAATCAGGTTTCTTGGGTAACGAGCAGTGGATTTCGGATTGTCTAGAAGGCATCTTGATATGTAAGCAAAAATGGCTTGGCAGCCTGCAGGCTTTGGTTATGTGGTCACACTGGGCTAATTAAATTACAGGACCTCGATAGGGTTAGTACTTGTTCTCAAAACCTCAGTGAAAGGTATTCTTGTCAAAGCTAAGCAATAATACTGTAGTAGTCAGATGCTGGGTTCATGCTCGGATGTTCATAGACGATCGGCTTTGTCGACGAAAGAAGCCCGCATGGAGCAGAGGTGAGCAATTGCCGATCGAGTTACGAAAAGTTATGCAAAATATGTGTCTTATCACTTAAAATGCTCCTGGAAGTTTTCAGGATATTTGATGGAATTAGATCACAGATATTGCGGTTAAAATGAAGTTTTCTAAAAGCTAGGGCACATCAAAAGATTTTGCTGTTCTTTCGGGCAGAGATACTGACTTGAACTTCCGCTGCTGGCTAATGAATTGTTGTCTAATATGTTGTATAATGCACTGAAAGTTACATGAACCACTCTTTACTAATTGCTGGCGCTGGTGTGTTCCCCTTGTCAACGATGGCGAATTTGTGATTCAATTTGTGAAATGATGTGAATTTCATTGAATCCAACATCAAGTGACATATTGCTGTTGGAGTTTCAAAGAATAGGATAGAATAGAATGGATACAGCAGGGCTGTCTTGATGAACAGACAACCATTATGTGTGATTTTATTAGGACAGGTGCTGCCTTCAGCTTCATAGTGGTTCTTCTGAACAAAGGCTGATTTAGAATAACATTTCAGTCCTATAGCCACCAGCTGAAAGCTTGTTTTACACTTACATATAGGGGGTTTCTACTTCTAGTACTATTCCTAGAAATGGGTCAGTAACAAAGTTAGATCCTCACAATGAATCTCCTCCCAACCTTGAGGACATAGAGGATAGCTCTACTTTTGGGAGTAGATTCACAGCTCAGAGTACCTTTTGTAGGCATAGAGTTATCTTCAATAGCATGTTCTTGAAGCCGGTAACCTTTCCGCTGATTTTAGTCTTGTGCTGGTAGATGAAAATTGAACTGACAAGCTCATTGTCAGATTATCACTGCATAATGTTTGTCAGCAGTGAACATATGTGACCGCAAAGACACCCACTTGAGATGAGGTGTTGTCAAAATATCATAGCTCTTTTTTTCCCAATCCCATCGGCAATGGTTCGAGAATAGGTCCAGTAGGTAGTTTTCTAATAAGGCGACAAGCCAGAGTAGGAGCTGACAGCTTCGCAAGCTACTAAATAAATTCCTCTCTGGTCAGTACAGAAATCCCAAATACAGAACAGTCAGGCTCCTTATTCTTAGATCAGCTCCCAAAGAGCCGCTATCGCCACAAGCAGTCAGGAATTTCTATAGGCTTAGGTTGTTTTTACAGGGCTTGACTCTGTAGAGCTTATCCTAATTCTATGCTTGACTCTATCAGACTGCTCAATCTCAGCTGTTATATAATCAGTAAACAAAGATATTGATCTCACGCAGCAGTTGAATGTATTGGATGTACTAGGCTTGACTTGAAGTATGGTGAGGAGTACTGGAAGAGTGCTAGCTGCTGCGGCTGTACTAGCGGTACTTCTAAATGGTGCCCTCTACTACAACTCAAAACAAAGGTGGGCAAAGACTTTAGTATCTTTATGTGTTTACAATCTTACAGGCACTAGCTACGGAATACTCAGGGCATCAACAAATAACAAACAGATAACCACCTCCCATAATTGCCCTGTGGCTTCAAGCTATCAGCTCTGTACTATCTACTACCCTGCCTGAAACCCTACCTAGGGTAGTGAATCCACTCTACTCAGTTTCTCTGTTTGATGAATAAAGTACGCTAGCTACATAGTCGCTAGTCCTAGTCGAAAGTGATCATAAAGCACAATGTGAATAAAATGTGTATCCTAAACATGATCCATTCGGATAACACATACGGTTAGTTCCATAGTTGAAGGTAATTTAGAGAACAGTAAAAACCATAGCAAAGATCCAGAAAACATTTGTCGTTAAATTTAACATTTGTTGTTGGGCTGTCAACGACAAATGTTAAAATCGACGACATATGTTAAAAGTTTTAACATTTGTCGGTGTCTTAACATTTGACGTTTTAACATGGTGACACTATCATTGACAGTTTGGTTGACTGTTTTTGTCAGGTACACATTCAGCGCAGGGCAATTGGATACTGCCCCTTCAGCAATAGAGAGTATGGTCGCCTCTCTGACGCATATATCTAGAAGCGGGTAAGTTATGACTGGCAGACCTATTAATTACAAATACCTAACTCAAGTATTTGGCTCTTACTCAATAGGAATTGTTCAATTGAGGAGTCCTAATAACGAATGCAATGAGTAGTGACATCCCACCTATATGCAGGTTCTGTTTTCCTTCTATTCAAATCAGCAGTGTCGTGTAGTGAGTACTACACGTACTAGTAATATAATACCATTAGGCAAATAAAGTGTAGTGAGT
>Ga0224511_10004854_pt1 | contig 10344 bp, 4 predicted proteins | sample SF_May12_sed_USG_2_FD_169988 | JGI IMG/M metagenome (GOLD analysis project Ga0224511, IMG submission 169988) | Sediment microbial communities from San Francisco Bay, California, United States - SF_May12_sed_USGS_8_1 | ecosystem: Environmental > Aquatic > Marine > Sediment | place: USA... | reverse complement strand
TATATATATATATATACTGGGATATTTCAGTGATTATGGTAGCGTGCTTCAGAGTTCAAGCCTGTCTTCCTTAATTCTTCTTTAGATGGAGTGCCACTATGATAGATAGAAAGATAGTTATGAAGCTATGAGCATTGGACTCCAGAGCATGCGCTAAGTATGATGGCCAAAGTAGAACAAAATAAAATGAAAATACTAATAAAATAAAAATAACATCTGCTCACCTTGACATTGAATGATTGTAGAGCCAGATGCAGCAGGGCTTTGGCGTCTGTCTGTTTATCCACCGGTACAGCAGTGACCGAGGAATTATCCTCCACCGTCTTACTGATTACCTCAACCAATATCTTATCCTGCTCTTTAGATTGTTCCTCTCTGATTTGCCTACAATGTCAAGGTCAAAATAAATCACTGAAATCTGAAAAATGATATGACAATTTCAGCCCACTATAGGGTCAGCTCCATACGTCATATGAAGCGCGGATTTCATTTTGTTGTTTTGACACAGGCGCACGACTTATTATTCAGATTTTACATGTTTGACATTTGTTATGGAGTGGTAGAAGATAGGAATTTTCTGACGAGGACTCGCACGCACAGCTGGAAGGCGGGAACTGTTGGTACCGAGCCAGATGCTGAGCTGAGTTATCCCCCTTATCCTACATGTTATGTTTAAGCAAATAAACAAGCAATACTCATTATGCCACATGCAATGGATATACCATTGAACCGGATTGTTTTTAGAAGCACCACAAAAAAGCTGTTATTAGGAAACCCGAATCTAAATAAAAAGCTAGGATTCCTTCGATCTCACACACACCATAAATTACGTTAGCTGATCATCCATATCAAATTATAGAAGAAACCCAAATCAAAGTTGGCAAACCAAACAGGTGTGATTGGGCATTCCTGGGGTTGGCCAACTTTTTTCGAGAACTTTTTTGAATTATCTGTTGCTTTACACCTATTGCAATATAAGAATATTATGGGCTGGGTGAGTTGTCCCTATAGTATGCTTGGGTGTGCTAGCTGCGACTGGCTACCATAAGGGGTCGAAAAGCTCTAGTTAAACTTCTTGATTTGAATTAGTGCGTGAATTTAAATGCACCGGGTAAAACCAAGTATTTGAACCCATACCCGTACTAACAACGCATTTTCAGTCATCATGGCTTGGGACACAGTCACCCTTCAGACACAATCACTCCCTTCCGACAATACTGACTACTAGCACAGGAAGGGATTCAAATCGGCCACTAGGCCAGCTAGTCCTCCCAGTATATGTGTATAACTGCGGAGGAGTTCTCTAGATTAAAGCTATTAGGATAACAATTTATCGGTTGGATAAGGCTGCATCCTTTCGATAAGACATGATCTCAACCGAGGCGGGTAAGGTACAGGTTGTCCCTTAGCCATCGGCCTTATTGGGAAGTGACTGGCAATGGTGTAACTGAGGTGGGGTGCTACTCCTCTTTCTCACCGCGTCTTCACTATACCCGGCCCTGTTGAGAGTCTCGTACCGTCTCCTACTGGGTAAAATGCACAAACTGTCTTTAACCCTGCACCTTCAATGTCAGTGGAGAGCACTCTAACCGCTCAGCCACAACGCCTCCTAGGAAAGCATCATACGGTTATTTGGAAGGCATACAACTGAATTCAATTGATGCCGCTGACTCGGACTGCCATGGCAACCGTGGCCATCATCGCCCGTCATGACACGACGCAATGATGATATCTAACGACAGCCAGCTAATCAGCAAAATCAACCCGAACATTGCTAAGCAGAATTATGATGATTGCGTGAAAATAATCAGCATACGTCGTCTGAAGGTTACGCCTTTGTAAGGTCACTGTATGGAACAGACGCATATGTAAATGTCGGGAATGACCGTGCGGTAACCCGGTGAATACTCGCATACGCAATAGACTGGGGGAGATAATTCCATAATTCAACAACTGGGAATGTTACTGTGATTGGTGGCGGCTAGTAGCTTGCCAGCTTGCAGCGTAACCGACGCTAGCTTGACAATGACTTTCTGTTTTTCGGGACCGGTTATGGCCTGAAGCAGTGCATAATGACCGAGTTAACCTAACACACGGGTGGGCCCTGTAGCAGTCTTTAGTCGATTTTATGATCGGGTTATTTCGAGCTTATAAAACCGACCGACTGGAGCGGTGTGGCTAGTATTTCTTGTGTTATTACCTGTTAGACAAGCACTAATACCTAATGCATTATAGAGCAGCAAAACTTTTAGCTTGTGCATTTAAATCTTATATGCGTAACAATGTATTAACAAAACCCACCCACTCTCAATAGAATCTATTGTCATTCAGTTGATATAATAAAATCACTCGTAAGAGATAGTCTGTGAAAATTGTCCATCCATGCTCGAGTTATTTACTTAGCTAATAGTAAATCGTGCATTCAATTGAGCACAGTCCTTATATTAGCCGAGTAACTAGTCTATTGGTTCATTTGAAGCAATCACTAGCCCAGTATGATATATATATAATTATCGAGACCCCGCGCCGTGACATAAGATTAGGTACCGGGTTCGTATTATGGATATGGTTTTAATGATAGACCGACGAAACCCAACTCATGGTGCAATGCAATTATTTTCTTCGATTGGATTCATTTCGAAAAGAACTATGTTGGCGTGACACCGACTCCCCTTGACCAACCGTCTATCATTAGCGAGTCGAGTTGGTAGTAAGACAAGCACCTGTCGCTGCATGATTCCAACCGTAGCTGTGCACAAGCTGACCCCAGCCCGCCATGCACAAACCATGCAGCCCAAGCATCGCTGGGCACAAGTCGACCCAGCCTTGCACACACTGATACGGTTGAGGTAGTCGATCACCGCGACTGTGTATCGCCCGGTTATCTCTCTGTGATAGCGGTTACCGATAAGAGATCACCCCATTCTGCCCCATGGTACACTCAGTGTTCAAAACGCCGATTCATATAGACATGGGAGAAGCGGAACAGTTCAGCGCTGTAGCGCTGTAGCGGTGTAACTTGTAACCTGGGTTAGAATCCTGGTCATGTAAGCGTGAGCTGTTCACTTTAGTTACTCACCCGCTCATGGTGCTCCTTGCTATGCCGTAACTGATGGACAAAGGTATCTAACCTGTCGGTTACGCCATAACGGTGTCGATGTTATACGAAGAAAAAAATATCGACTTACCCTGCTAGTTTCTCTTTCCAACGTTCGCACTGCTCTTTTGTTGTGAAGGTAGCCACAAAGTTAGTGGTAGGCCAACCTATCACGAACGACCTTGCGGGCTCATGATCGGTCTCAGAAACTTCGGCCTTGGTTTCATGAATCCACATTTCCGAGACTAGAACTCTGTTCTTTAGTTTGTAAGAAGTGGCAGACCTGAAATAGATAAATGTGTAAACATACTTTTCTTAGTAGAATTCCTCAAAGACAGTCAGTCGCAGGCATTCCAAGCGCATCTGTGATAATTTTATTGTGTCAATGTGTACGCGACTAGGTGGGAAGTTTCTTTTTATGCACTTTTGTAAGCATGCTCTTATATAAACCATTTTTGGTTTCCTGCTTAGGAATAATGCATGTGGAAGTTAATTGCAAACATCTTCGCTCATATACCCATTTTTTCGTGAAGTCATCTCCTTAGGTGCCGATGTATTTATGTCTACTAATAAATACCCAGATATGCCCATGTGTGCTCACGCATATCAATGTAGGTAGCGTGTCAAGTGACCTATGATATTACTTGGGTTATCGATGTAGAACAAAAGTTTTAAATGAAGTATGTATAACAATGCACACCATGTATACTAATGCATAACCATAGATGTCTATATATGCCCACATATATATATTATAGTTATATACCAATGTATACCAATGCATACACAAATGTACTTGCGTATGAAAATGCACAGCCATGCCTAGCACTAGGGAGCATTAATTACTTCACCATTTCATCATATATGCATGATTCTTGATCTCTTTGTGAATTTGAGGGGATGATTAACTATTACCCCATACCGGCGAGAATCATACTCCGACTCTAGTGACTAGTGATGCCAGTGTGGTGATATAATTCATCTTAAACGTTGAAGCAATAGCTTAGTGGATAGCGTACCGAGCCTTAGACCAGGAGTCCCTGGTTCGATTTTTAGTTCTGGCAAAAATTTTGCCGCAACACCTTAGTCGGTTTTGGATTGTAAATAAAAGAGGTCTCCTCATAGATTCACTTCTATAGAGGCACACGGGTCTAAGCAGAAAGTCTCCTAATCACGCACTCATGGGAACTGGAATTAAATACATGTTAGGCCAATTTCTGCACCAATTCTGACAGCTGTTCTGTGCTGGAGACACCAAATTACTTTTTTACTTACCTCTGTTTGGCTATAAATAGAACGTCATTAAATAAGAAGAGGTATCTGTCCTGTGTCTGTACGCCGGCGCTAAGCTGAACTGGAGACTCGTGAATAAACTTCCGTGATATGATCTCATGTCCGGGTTTAGAGTTATCTCCCACAGTGGTGCTACGTCTAAAATTCTTTAGTAATGTGCTAGTCGGGGCCGAACGACGACGGCGAGTCTTTTTAGAGGTTGACACGAGTTCAAGGTCATCATTAGGGAAGAGCTTCTCGATTCTGTATAGGGTACTCTGTTCATCCATCTAAAAATAAATAATAATCGTATAACTTTATAAGCTGATGGAAGCGTCAACAACTCATGTAAAAAGCAGATCAGTGCATTATATAGCCCCATCAATAATATTCAGATATTTTTCTTTGTCATGATCTCGATAAACCTTTCAATCACATAACTTTTCCCAGTTGCTGTAACGGCAATTGATGCACGGGCATAAGGAGAAAAGTACGAAGGCAGCGGAATAACCTTGCTATGAGAAGACAACTCCGAGGTCATTGTACAATCAAATAAAAAGTGACTGTTACAGTTAGGCCCTCGCACATATAAAAGGATCAATTTAGCGTTACAGTAACTTACACTCTGATACCAGTAGACTAGGCTATACAGTTTGTCATCACCGAATGAGCAGGTGTCCACCTGAACGGATGAAATCACAAGTCCAGAGAATGATCAGTGAAGTCACAACCTAGCCGAATGATTACAATCAACCGATAGTAGCTCAGTACATCTGTTATGTTTGTTTTGACAATTGATAGAGGGTGACAGTGATGAAGATTATGACACGGTTTGGAAGACTGAGGTACAATGACTGGAGACTATCAATTGACACACCCTGGGGATTTAAAGACCGATGATACGCACAAAGCATATCAAACAGTGCGATTAAATCGCGGCGTCAAAGAAGAAGAAAGATGCAGAGTTGATACCTTACGACTCAGTCTCAGTCCATTCATATAAATCCATAGCCCGAGTTTACAGTTCTGGCATGTACACGAAGACATGATGATGACTATGTCTTGTCGCGCTGATTTCAACTTCCTTACTGACACGAGAATGACTGATCAGCAAATGCCTCAGTTCTCCTCAAAAGAGATGCAATGAACCGCTACCAAACTCATTATAGTTGACAGTGACCTGGTGATCTAATTGGCTAGGAAAGCTTTCTAATGAAACGACCTTGACATCCAGTGGGATTAACAAGAGTGGGCCAAAGTAATTACAAAATCCGTGCAATTTCGGTGATTTATGAGATTTGTGCAGCAAAACAACAGCGGGGTGTTATGAATATTGACTAGGGAAATACCTCACTAAAATTATTCATGCAGTTGTCATTGACGAACTGAAATCTTTCAATTGGTTCAACATTTGTCGCTAGCATCGGACAGCATTTGCGTCCATGCATTGTAGCGGTTACTAACTATAGGAGTCAACTGAATGACCCCAGTCAATTACTGAGACCAGAGCTATGTGTAATGGAGTTCGAGAGACTGCGCACAGATTCCTCCCGAAAGATTGTGACAACAAGTCCATCATGTAATCTTCTAGCGCCACTCGTATATCAAGCTAGAACTCACAAGTAGGGCTAGTGCGAACCAACACTTCAAAAGACTCGGCTTGCGCGAACAATAAGTGATGCACCCCTTCATGATACTAATGACATGGTATGACAATAGCAAGGCTCAAATTTACCAAATTCCTTGGTTCACTGGACTGTTAGCCCAAGGAAAATGTCTGCGTATCATTTAGACGAGCGAATCGCTGACATTTGAGTAACCACTACCCGTCAGGCAACATGAAGAAGCCAGCAAACTCACTCAAAAACACTTGTGCAAGTGGTAATATAGCCCCAAATATAGCCCCAAAGACATTCAGAAATAAACAGGAAACCTCGAAAATCCGAGACAAACAGTTTCATCACCGAATTCCGTAATACAGTTATTTTTATTATGTAATTTATTTGGTTTCATTGGATTGCCCAACTTATATGTCTATATACCATACCGGTTAAACCTTGAAGGGTGATGCTAATAAAATTGTCATAAATCCAGGTGTAAGTTTGCATAGGCTTATCATAAAACGTGCAGAGCATATGGCGGATAGAAAAGATGACGTGCTTACAAGAGGCTCGGACAAACTACAAAGAACGCCCGCCATCATAGCCGTTACATCACACATGGTATGTCACATATACATTCCAACTACCTACATTCCAACTGTGAGTAACATGGTAACAATGATAGCCATAAACAATGAAGATTGACTGACAGTTGACTGGGCATCCATTGTTACACCCTCAGCGGCGTCGGTCGCGCGGTGTTAAGGAGAATGGCTTTTCCTGACGTTGGTATGCACTGTTAAGAGTTCGCAATATCAAACATCAAACATTGAATTGGGTTAATCCACTTACGTATAACGCAGGAGATTTCGGTCACCGTTTTTCGGACATTTTAACAGCACTTATATGTGATCAAAATAATAGACAGAACTAGATTCTAATAATACTAGTGCCATGTATATCCTTATAGACTATGAATATCCGTATATGCATCTGACCCTATTATGTCTACCAAAAATAATTCGCCATGTACAGATTGATTACAATTGCTAACATTACAGTTTTACAGCATTACATTTTAGTATCCCCCATCAATATAACACCCTGATGGCTATAAACAGTCTGGTCACGCTGTATGGGCAGAGTATGAACACACACTGGTACAAAGTAAGTCTCTTTGATGACTCGGATGTCCGGGTAGTGAACACGGACTCTAATGGAACTAAATATTTCAATTAAAAAATTTCACTCTAGTGTCCTTTACCCTTTTTGACTGCGTGAAACTCATGGGGCGATTAAAAGCTTCTTATTCTAAAGAGGGTTTAGAGATCGCAATGGTTTGCCCTGTGAACTGAAATTCCCTTGAATTGAATTATTTTATAGACTGAATTCTATATAAAAAGGAAATGAATTGTTCATTTAACTAGTTTCACATTTTAGTTAAAGTCCTTTGAATTAATGAGTTACTATATGCCCTTATGGACATGAACGGACACAATCCTATAGCCCTCCTTGAGTGTCCAAATGTCAAATCAGTGAAACGCTTTAACAATTTTGCGAGGTATAAGAAAGAGAAACAGTTTGAATATATCAAAACATTGAAATAATTAAAAATAATTTTTATAATCTTACCTCATCGAGTAAACTGAAGCTACGCACATGCGTCTTTTTCTTCCTCATTTCGACCTTACCAGCTTCGCTGCGGCTGCGCATATGAGCGATTTTTTTCGACATGTTTCACTAACCTATACTAATGACTTCTGAACCTAATGCACCTGGCTGTATAAGTTAAAATTACAAGCCAGACTATAGGATATGATCTAACTTGAGCGGAGCTTCTCTGATAAATGATAGCGGGTAGGTGTGATGACTACCGCGATTCAGCCACTACTCACATCTCAAGTGTCTCATAAAACAAAGAAGAAATACCACAAGAGGGCTTTAAGTATTTATAGCCTTGGTTTAAAGCTAATGAAAAAGGATTCAGTGAATGAAACTGTTGTTATGTTGTTTTGCCAGCTTGTTCACGGGTTTGACGTATTTCATATGATGAGGAGCAGTGGCACCAATAAATACTATAGTGGATATTTGTTTGCAGACCGAAGTCGATTTTCAAGCAGTTGTTAAAAATTTTTCTAATCTCTATTTGTTGGTTGCCTAACATTACTCTGTCTAGCAATCAGTGTCAGTGTCTGTGTTAATTCATCCATAATGTTACCTCTACTATTAATAGCTAAATCTTTTGAGTTTTGAAACAGAGTAATCGTCTTGGTTCATTTCACTCAACGTCATACATAAGGAAGATAAAAACTACAAGGCACTGACTGATTTCATCCAAATGTGTGTATTATCGTGTATCTTCGCCTAAACATCTTCGGATAGGTTGGGTCCCCCATCCCTGGCATCCATTTTCATTGCGTAAATTTTCTCAAAACAATCATCACAGCTGGGATAACGTTTTGGCAACAAGGACTGTCTAGACATAGCCCCGAATTGAAGGAAAATTCTATCCAAAGAACAAAAGTTGTGGTATAGAGTTTTAGGCTTTAAAATTGGTAATGGATTTGTGTTTTCTTGAATGGTCTGGAGAAATCTTGTGACCATGAATAAGTCTTTAGATCTCTGCAAAAAGCTGGGTTCAAACAGCGGTCATGGCGGACTGTCATTGGCAGCGTGAGCTCCTCACATTAATTCGAGCTCAAAATAAAAAAAATATTAGGTGGAGCGTCGATAGTGACCCCCTGGTGGTGTTCCGTGGTGTACCTAGCCTGGAAGCTTTCACCAGAACGGTGAAGACATCACCAAGAGAGAACACTTACGCTCTGTCGTCAATATGTTTACAAGAAGACATCCAGAGATATCCAAACTTCTAGGTCGATTAGCGGTTTTATGGTGAACTTGTGACCGCTAATAGAGCGTATCAGCTTGATAAAAATCGGGGTTCAGAAGAAACAAAAGCTAATTTTCACCCGAAAACAAATCACAACACGACGACACGGACTTGGCTTCTGGACAATAGCGAACAAATGAGTTGAATTACAAAGAGAAGTGGTAAAAGGCATAATGGATGAACAGCAACCTGACAATACTAGTCACCACGAGGCTATACCGCAAAGACCGCAAAAACCTAACTACCACGACCCGAGTTAAAGTTGCAACGATTCAGGCGAGGGTTTTTATCACACACCTATAATCCCATTCATCAATATCCACGCATTCCATACCTATATCAGCACAATGCTTTCATTACTAGACAAGATTTCGCAATACCTCTCCTATCTGAAAAAGGTCCAAGGTTGCCTTGCGCAATTCAGTAAAAAACAGGGTCATCTTTGTTCTAGGCCCATATGGGTGGGCGAATTTCAGACTATATACTATAGTACAATTGAATATACACCTTGCTAGACATCTAGTGTACAGGATAGGATCATTTTTATGGATAGATATGCCAAGCCAATAGCTTAATGAGCCCGCATAGCAAAAAGTGTGGGCCCGATTTTATTGAAATAGGGATGATCCGAAGGGGTAATCAAAATATAAATGGCTATAGAGGTAGTGAGATAGGTCAATGGCAAGAGTGCTTGGCTCAAGATCAAAAGATCCTGAGTTCTAGTCCTAGCCATGCTGAGCGCCCACTGTGGGACTGGCCTCCTCGCATAATTTCTAGCTCTCATCGCCCCAACAAGCCTCATGCTTAGGGGGTGCCAGACTAAAAGAGATAGTTGACACCCAAACTGGGACATGAAACAAGAGTCCTTTGCTCTGAAGCCCAGCGTGCTATCCACCACATTCCAAGTGGTGCTCATGAGATGATTTCTGATATGGATTATAGTCAAGCGTAAAAGAAACACCTTACCAGTTTGTCTCAATAGCAGTTAAGCAGCATAGTTAGCTAGTTCAAGTGTACTTCGGCAAATGGGTGTAACCAGTTAACTTAACTACTATTAGCTAGTCACAATTCAGTGAGAACCCACGTAGACGCGAATCTTTTTAAACAACACCATGAATCATACATCCTACCTCATGCTGCCGTGATGCTGGGTGCCACAATCGACTGGTTGAATTATAGTTCACTTCAGAATCCGACATGACAACAGTCTCTTCATCAACTGAGAGCTGATGTGTCAAAAACTCAACCAACCGATTCATACTATGACCAGTGACTGCTACCCGTCCCTATCTGCTTGCGGAGCACAAACAAGCTTATCTTAATCTCCGCGTAAAAATCAGGTATCGAAATCACCAAGCATTCTGATTTTGGGTCACATTCTCATGACGGCCCATCTGGCAAGTCCCAGCGACTGAGCTGTGAGGTTGAAGACAGCCAAAACAAGGAGTTATTTACCCTTGCCTGGTAAATGGATATTATGCACA
>Ga0224511_10004853_pt1 | contig 10344 bp, 5 predicted proteins | sample SF_May12_sed_USG_2_FD_169988 | JGI IMG/M metagenome (GOLD analysis project Ga0224511, IMG submission 169988) | Sediment microbial communities from San Francisco Bay, California, United States - SF_May12_sed_USGS_8_1 | ecosystem: Environmental > Aquatic > Marine > Sediment | place: USA... | reverse complement strand
ATAAAATAAGGCCACGATCCTGTTCTTACATTGTGTACGTTTGTAAGTCAGAAGAATTTAATATTGTGTTAAAAGTTGTGTTGTTTAATGATTTGTATTTATTTACATTTTCCGGGCACCCAGAAGTTGTTTTAAATGTATTGTAGTGTAAATGCTTTGGAGGCATTTCCAGACCCACTGCCTACTGGCGTCGCAATTTTGGACACGGATTCACATGGAAAGTAACCTTATTGCCCCTCCTGTCCACAGAGAGCGGAGGTTCCCCAGGGTTCAGAAGAATGCCGTCTCCAAACATACGTTCTCATACGTAACTCTAGACGTAACTGAAAGTGACAGTATTACAATAGTAGGTAGACATTAAAATGATTTGTTTGATGATTTTAAATTGAAGTTTGTCTAAAACAATGTCAGATAATGTTTGAAGTGAGATTGATTTTTGTAAAACAACTATCTATTAAAATACTGAGGTGAACCATGAATTATGTTTAACTAATATTGAACAAAAAGTCCCGTATACGTCAAACGTCAAAATTCTAATCTACAACTCATTTGCATTCATTCATCAGGTTTAGTTAACGGCATATTGTTTCAGTGTGTCATTTGCGATTGTTTGCAAACGTAGTATGCGTAAACCCAATTGGGAAATCAAGTGAAAGTGACTTGTACAGTAAGTGAGTCTTGGCATGAATAGATTAAACTTAAATGAAATCAAACCAATGATTGATATCGATTGTTGTTTTCCTATGTCAGCATTTAAATCTTTACAATTAATTAAAAATACATCAATTCTTATTACCTTAAAAAAGCTGAATATATGGCAAATATAATAGTTCATCAATAACGACAAAACTAAATAAATATTATATTATTGAACAAAAATATGTATTTTATTTTAGAAACTAATTGGCATGGACCACCACTTCCCGTGCGCAGATACTAACAATTATCACATACATTCCAAGGATAGTTAGTTTCAAAGCATTAGTCTTAGCAAACATCAATGTTTAACTTGTTGGTCCAGACCTATTGATGCAACTCTATGTCGTAAATGCCCTATTACTTTGTATTGTGTCATTATTTGCATGCTAGAAAACAGTTACATGTACATAATAATGTATACGGCCTAATCTTTAAATGGCCTTGAACTCAATATTTTTCTGTGTTTGAAACACACACACAAATAGTTTATTCTGAATGTCTTTTGCATGATTTGTGCTGGTCCTTGTGTTCGTCGTTGTACGGGTCATTTTGTCACGTTGTCTTTAAACTTGGCATGTCTACATTATTTACAACATTCTTGCTTTGATCATCTATTCAATTTGTATGTATTTGTAATGGATTACTGTTCACAAAGGCCGGCGACACATATCGTTATTGCCATTTAAGTAAACGTGGCCTCTCGAACATGTTCAGTGTCCTAGAACGATTCTAAGTGCAAGTCTTAAATGCACATTTGCCATAATATTATATAACAGACTTAGTGCATATATGCTAAAGCAAAACTTGACGCCCGGACAACTGCATAATTGATAAACAAAATAAACTGGGGGCAAAACTAGTTGTACTCTTTATGCGAACGAAACTTGGAGTTATCATTTAATGAACCATTAGAGATGTGCCTACGAAACTTGGAGTTACCATTTTATGAACCATTAGAGATGTGCCTACGTTCAAACGTGTGTTGTTTTGTTCTTCGCGAGAAAAGCAGTTCGTGTTCGCGTTTTCTTGAAAGGGACATTTACAGGATATTAACGTATACAACTAACACCCATGGGGATGACATATGGTACATTATTTTGAGACAATCGGAAACAATTTGGTCCGGCCTTGAAACTCAAACGGAATAGTGGCTATTTTAAACATTTACAACAGATGACAATGCTTAAGGAACAAACTAGAATACTGTTAGCTCTAATACGGATATTGTTGTTTTTTAGTTATACGCTACTAAGATGTAAGAAAACATCAATGTATAAATGTTAGGAAACAAAGGTAACATGCTCTTTTATAGTTTTAAGTGATTAAGATGTATCAGTAATCACAAGATTTGAGTTAACCAGTTCATTTTGCAAACTGTAGAACTTGTCGCATTTGAGGTACGAGATATATATGTTTTATATAGTTACAACACAAAATACATTTGAAAAAAATAAAATAGTGTACAAGTCGTATTTAACATAACGTTGTTGTTGTTTCTGCGGTAAAGTTTATTTACTATTCAAGTGCTTTTGTCCAAAGCCATAGATTAACCAAAATTAGTATTATCCTTTATAATTATGTTGTTTCCTTTGTATAGGGTCAGTATGGGCATGCCATACATATTTAGAAATAATACAACAATGCCCTACTCTAATCATGCAAGTATCAGTGTTCTACTATACAAAAATGTATATGTGTTCTTTTTCAAGAAATAATGTTTTCATCCAGTGACACAATTCATTCATTAATGCAAAATGTGGCCTAAATCAAGTGTCCTTTTTGTGCACATATTGGGCGCGCATTTAAAAAAGTCTAAATTTTGTAAAAGTTAATGAAGTATAGTGTGAAGACCTGGAAAATGTGCACACGTGTAAAGAATACATACACTGTGAACAACAATACACATTCCATTGATATTCTACGCTAATCGTAGAGTATATATGCACCTGATATATAAGTACGAAAGAAACATTATGATATCGCTTGGCATTTAAAAACAGAAAGGTTTTATGTTCAAACACCATCATCTTAAATAAAAGCAAACTGTTGGTAAAATGCTTACTGTCTTTTAAGTAGCACAATTTCCCATTTTCTCAATTCTACGTGGCAATGTACGTTAGGTAATAATCACTTTGATTTCTCTTCTAATGGATAGTTCCACAATTTCTTAATCTCCGCCCAAAAATGGCTAAATCTATTGTATATGTGATAACGCTTATCACAAACAGGAACCATGCTTTCCATTGTTTAAACTAGGTCAGATTGTCATTTTACCATAACAGTTGTACAGTTATAATTTATCCTGATTGACAGTTGTGGAACTATCCATTGCCAGGAAATGATAGGACATCGCAGAAGCAACGCGAAACAAACGCTTTTAGACGTGACATATGATCCAATGTTTTAAGTCAATCGGAAACAATTTTGTTCTAAAGTCGAACTGCTACATGTGTAGTTAGTATTTCCACAACTGGACACAGTTAAACACAAGCATCAAGTTTGCAAATAACTTAGTAGCTTATCTAAATTACCAGGAAAATTGTTTGATATTGAACATCAACATTGATGAGGTGTTGAAGGAAAAAGATATTGCAGACAACGCAGACATAGTTTTCCCCTTGGTAGGGACAACGATGTTCATTGGGGAATACACACTATATCACACTATTTCAGCTGCAGAAATAACCATAACATTGGCACTTGGTATGAAAAAGGCATGATTTATGCGAGTGTATATGTCTTTAACGCCAAGCAATAGAAGTGTATTTTGGAATTATATTCCTCCATATTTCCACAGCAAAACATCTTTAAAAATAATTTCAAAAAGTGTGTTATACCAAATCGTCCTTAAGACATTTGCACCAAAGTCCAAGTGGCGGACTAAACAGGATTTTCATTTGTGTAAATGGTAAACGTGTATTCCTCTAAATAACAGCAAATGCACCAAATGATTTGAATACGTTTGGAAAGTCAACTATAGCCGTGTAACCTCAAAGTGTTTTATAAAGATGTGCATCCAGTTGTGAATATTTAGTTTGACCTCTATCATAACTGTTTAACTTAATTCAAAGTCACCCACATATCAAAGACTGCATACGTACAATAAAACTTATGTAATAAAAGGTAGGCGTCATTTACACAAAATGTACACCAGGCAAATATGTTAAATTTGGGACAAAAGTTACTATGTGATCAATACTTTTAAGCTTATATTTTCAGTTTCAAAAATAGCAACACATATTTCTTCACATATTCTCTGTTCTTTCAAATGGAATGACGATTTTCTGTAGTTCTGAAATATTTAGCGTCAAATGCATCACTTTTAATACAGCGTGTGAGACAGACTTTTAAACTGTCACACACAGTCGTCTGAATCGTACATATTAGTTGAATGTTGCGTTTAACGATGACTCGTACAGTTGAGACTAGGCAGAAATATTGTTGTTTTTGACAGTAATTGAGTTACTTCAATATTTTGAAAATTGAAAATCATCAGTTTTGCATGTTTTAAAGCGGTTTCTTTGATAAAAGTGGAATGTTATTACATGGTAAACGGTAACTTCGCATTTTATATTTCCTATAGTTATCGATTTATATGAAATGCGAATCACGACTTGGTTATGCTCAAATTGAAGTTGTCTAAATCCTCTTGACTTTGGTAATCGATTTATATGCCTCCGAAGGATGGCATATAGTAATCGACTCGTCCGTCCCTCCGTCCGTCCGTCCGTCCCTTTTTTGTCCGGAGCAACTTTAAAACTATACAAGGCATCAACATAAAAATTCATAGGTAAATATATCTCATTAAGGATAAGTGCATTGCACAAAAACATTAACTCAAAGCTTCATACTTTTGGAGTGTTTGCCTTTTGTTCATTTTAGTTATTGAATTTTGTCCGGAGCATAACTCAAATAGTATTAAAGCTACTGACTTGAAATTTCATATGCAGATGGATCTCATTGAGTAGAAGTGCAGTGCACGAAAAATCATAACTCAAAGCGTCATACTTTTGGAGTTATTGTCCTTTTTTTATTTTCAATCTTGCATTTTGTCCGGAGCATACCTCAAAAAGTATTGAAGCTACTGACTTGAACTTTCATAGGCAGATAAATATCATTACGGATACGTGCAGTGCACAAGAACCATAACTATAGGCAGCATACTTTTGGTGTTATTGCTATTTGTTGAATTTCATACTTGAATTTGTCATGTTTGCATTATCAGTACTAAGTTACAATTTGTTAGCTATGGCATTTTTAGATGTTATTCCCTAAGAAACAAATTTAAAATCACGCAGTTTTAACACACTGTGTCCCTAATTCTGTGTCATGTGTCCAGTCGGGGCATTAGTCACATTATGTGACAAAGCTCTTGTTGTTATTTTATTCTTAATCAATAGTATGATTATGAAGCAATAATGATACGTATGTACTAACACAGTATACAAAGAGTAATTAATTTTCAATTACATGACTGAAAATTCACATTTCTTTAAAATTGTCGCAACTCATACTATGTCGTGTTGTATGGAGGTCCAGTGGGTGTGTTTTGTTCACGATCATTGCCGAACAACTTAATCAGCTGCTACAATAATAGTATGTCACCTTAATGCCGCTTCAAATACACACTAGTTAAGCCTAGTTGATTTAATTAAGAAGAAATGAACTATTCAACTACAGACTTCAGAACAAAACAAAACACGAACTGGTCTTAAAACACGACATGGTTAAATGTGTGTTTCTGTGATTTGTTTTCTGCTCATCAACGATAACTCCTTGAGAAATAGTTCTCATGCAAAACGGGATGAGAATCGCAGACAATTTACCACCTCGCATATTTGAGTATCCTACGGACGAAATTGGCAAAGAGTTTTTGAAGCGTAATACGCTATCAACGGAAGTGATATCGCCTAAAGAAAAAATGTGACTTTCTCAGTTTGTTTTATTAATTATAGTGGCAAGCACGCGATGGTTTTCTGCAAAATATATTAACATTGACAAGTTTTTGTCATCACCAACATAAAGTTAGATAAATGTGTACAAAAATGCTAACGTGTTGTTGTTCTTGACGTATATCTATTTCCCCACATAAACATTTACATTATATGCCGTTTGGTTATCAGCGTATATATATTAATGACATAGCAAGTGTGTACTATTATTTAAATGGATTGCATAAATGGATAGAATACAAATCATCTAAAACAATACGTACTCAATTTTTCACACACACAATGTTGCGATTTCAACATTACCTAAGTAGGTCGTATAATATTATATTACCTGATTCTGTATTCTAGTCTATGTGCTAGAATAAATGAGACAATTGTCCATTTCCTCTGTCGCGTGTGATATGCATATAAACCTCTTATGTATGGAGATTTTAAGACAGCGGTCTATGTGAATAGAGTTAAGATAGATAGAAACGCATCTATTCTTTGATAAATATATGCCTTAATATATAGATTATGCATTTATTATCAACAGAGTATATGCTCTATATAACTACAACATGTATACGTGTATTACAAATATCACTCATGTTCATTGCCAGAGCTATTATCTTTAACACCAATGTATTAGTTACTTGGCTCAAACCCATAGATACACAAACTAGTCCATGTCATAAATACCGTTTTCCTTTGTATAGGAGCAATATTTGCATGCCAGATAACAGTTAGAGGGTAATATAAGACATCCGTCTCTATTGTGGCCATTACAAAGACATTAAGACACAAAGTATATGCATGTCTATGGCTTAATACTGTTAACATAAGCAGGATACATAATGCGTCCCTTTTGGTTGATAATGTAATGGTTCTTAGACGTCGATAAATTGTTCCTGTTCTATATCTGTGTGTGTGTACAGTTGCACATTTTACTGTTTTAACAATCATTTTTGTTGCTAAGTTTTAAATGGAGAATAAAATACAAATATATTGTTAGAAAGCTCTCGTCATGAAACATCACTAATTGTTTATTTCAATTACCCAACGCTCATTTGTAAATTCGAAGCAATAGATAGCTTACATAATCTATAAATAGAAACATTCTCCATTGTCGCTGTCGATTTTATTTAGTCTTCCGATGGGTTATAGGATACTTTGAACGTAGACTAACTTTCTACGTATACTTTAATATTAAGGTTGCACATAGATACCGGAGCTTCAGTTTGTTTTATAATTATAAGTTAAGATTCACACTCGCAAATACACCCCTATTATTCTACAATAGGACTTAAACCTGTACACTTCAGCATGTTCCGTACGTTACGAACACTGCCGAAATTACGGTCGGTTGTGGCCGGAAAGCTCCGAGTCTAGTTAGCTTCGGGTGAGGTCATAATAATTATGACGTCATACGGAGATATCGTTTAGTATAATTATAAACATCCGGAGCCGATGCCAATCGTTCTTAACACTTTCCAAACGCTAAATCTGCGACCCTTTGTACTACGAAGCTCCGGATGGCTGAGAGTGAGGTATAAATCTTCTATACTATATATCTGAAATCATTATATACGGAGCCAATGTTATTCTACCAAGTAACAGTTTTCCGCAATAAAACCTATCCTGAAAATAATAGTTGACTACGGCCATATGTGTCCCCGTCAATAGTTATATGGGTACAGAGCTCAGAGACAGTTATTCCATTTTGCTACTTGCGACATCATTCCACATTGACAATATATAATTATGTTTATACTGTATGCATACGTTGTGAAACATGCAAATATATACCAATATGAATGTATTAACCGGAGCTCAAACCTGGTCATCCTTCTACGAGTCTTGTGTCAATGATCAACAGTTGTGCAACCACGGACCAGCGTGCGTATGCCTAGAGAACCTTGTCTCGTCACCGTTCCACCACGGCAGGAGTGGCTGGCGGCGGAACAATATGCTGTTTATTTAGCATTTCTGCGAACATAATAACATTCTGTATGATGATAATAAGGCATCCTATTAAAACAAGGCAATTACTTTAATATTAAACGTTTTATGTTTATGATTTTAGCGTAAATTGACTATTTAAGTAAATCACTAACTGTAACGTTTACTTATCATTTGTCAACAACGTGTGAATTATTGTTTTACATGTATACATGTATTAACATTTATGTTCGTTTTCTTGCAATGAAGCTATGATACTTTGAATGGGCAGTACAGGACATGAAGGACAGAACAGTTATTATTCAGTGGCAGAGTAAGATTGTTTCAGAAAATTGGAAACATTCTGCTCAAAGGTAGGCTATCAACAGACATAGTGTAAATGAGTAGATTTTATTAACAAGAATTGATACTCGTAACTTTTTGTGTCAGTGTCAGGGCCGTCGTGATAAAACCTAAATTTTAGAGGCAAGACATAATATGAGCATTTAGCTTTCTGTTCAATTCTAAGAAATATTTTGACTTTACATTTGTCACAGATGTTACAATTAAATTTTGATATCCGATATATTTTTGAATTGTGCAACATGCTGTATACTTGCATCGCCTATTTAATAAATAAACAGTGGTTAAACTACCTATTGATAAGAAACGGTTTTGATTGAAGTAAAAAAAGAAAACAGATACTCAAACACCTCCTGTGTAAGACATTATATAGCAAACCGATACATTTCCAGAAGTATATTGTCAATATTTTGTAGACGTTTGCACAAACTCCTTTCGACTGTCTGCTCGTCCAGTATGTTAAATAAAAAATGGCAAATCTCAAACAAAAATAGTAAACAAAAACTATATACTAAGATGTTCCCTAACATTGCTTTAGTTGGCCATGTGTAGTCATATTTGTTGTTTACATTTGAAAATGGAGTTCCGCTCATGCGCTAGGGGACGTCAGTGGTGTGGCATCATTTATTACTACTGATGAACAGCTATAATAAAACCGAGGCTGGTGTTTTCTCGTGCAGGCTATGCTTCCTAAGGGCTTTCCCTTTCATCAGTTTATTTTCTTAACTACATAATAATAATAATTTATAATACATGTAGTATAAACAACTTAACGGATGTTGACGTTGTGTGCCATATAGACGTTACAAAGCATCAATTAAACATACACAATGCTTACAGAACAGTGATAGGTTAAATGTGACACATAAACCTTGCAATGTTGGGACATAAAACATTTAAGATACAGTTTATTATAGTGATTACTACACTTGCATTGTCAGTCCTAAATATTTTGATCAACCCTCGGACACTTCGTGTACCATTACTGTAACTCTTACAATACATAATTTCTGTTATTTAGTGGCATAGTGGTGATAGACAAAAAAGGGAAATTTACGTATTTTTGAACACTTGTACTTTGTTCTGCTATCTGAAACAATTGATATGATTAACGATCGTTCTGAAACGATTATCGTTAAATGTGGTACGAATTTTATGGATGTTCAAAGAGAACCTAATATTATTATTGCGTGTGAGACAGACGTTTAAAATGTCAAGCATAATGTTCTTATTCATACGTTCTACTTGTATACTTCTGTACGGTAAGATGTAGAGTCTGGAATACGACTTTTGACAACGTTAAGAACTTGATAGTGTTGTAGAACATGAAAGACTTCTAAAAATGTGCATTATCATAAATCAAACATAAATGAAGAACGGAATAATTGCTTTTGGTTTAGTACGTTCTGGTTCACAAGTGTTGCAAATTTTAATGCCTTTATGCGTATCACACTACTAAAATGGGAGAAACGTTTAATGGGTTTATACATTCCTTTGATTTATTTTAAGTTGTTCTTCAAATACAGAAATGAAATGATGATCGTTTAGATTGTATTTGCTATTTCTAATGTGTTTCAAAAGACGCTACGTAGCACATTTAAGCAATCTCTGTTGGGTTAAACAACATCTGCAAAACGATAAATCACTTTTATGATGTTCCGAGCGATACTGATTAGAGCTAGTAGTGTTTGTGTATGAGTCCAATGCACATACTGATAAGAATTTCTTTATAATCGCGAGGGAGAAATGAATCTGCATAGTCTCAAATCACGGTAAAGTTAAAACTTATGTATATTTTTTTCCTAAACCATACATCATTGCACTTACTGGTTTCGTTCAACGCAGATTTTGGTACTATGCCATAGTTTCTTTTTTTTAATTAACCTAGATATATGCACATGCAAAGGAGATTAGACATTAGAAACGCAACGAGAAAGCATAATCACTGAGTGACTTAAGAAAATTTTCACATTAACTAGCTAGTTAAAGATTTATTACTGGCCAAATTCATCTAAATACAATGTCAAATAAACATCTTATTATTATTAAATGCATAATTTAACTAATATTGACACAGTGTGTCAACTGAGAAACTCGTTACGTAACATTTCTGGCCATTCTAAAAATCTATTTTCTTATTTGACCAGGATAGTCAAATAAGATTTATAATTTGGAGCGAAGCCCTTCGATTATTTCCGTAAATCGTCGGATCAGATTTAAAATTGGCAATAACTAACAGTTCAACTCAATTTACGTTTCTAAAAATAGCATTCCCGAATATTTCCGTATGCGAATCAGTTAACTCCGTTTAAAACCGATCGATCCCGAGAGCTTTTACAAACGGCTAGAATTTGAAATATTCGCGAATGTATGATCATGTATATCCAGTTACATCCTAGTGTTTCGATGA
>Ga0224511_10004852_pt1 | contig 10344 bp, 5 predicted proteins | sample SF_May12_sed_USG_2_FD_169988 | JGI IMG/M metagenome (GOLD analysis project Ga0224511, IMG submission 169988) | Sediment microbial communities from San Francisco Bay, California, United States - SF_May12_sed_USGS_8_1 | ecosystem: Environmental > Aquatic > Marine > Sediment | place: USA... | reverse complement strand
AATGACAATCTGACCTAGTTTAAACAATGGAAAGCATGGTTCCTGTTTGTGATAAGCGTTATCACATATACAATAGATTTCGCCATTTTTGGGCGGAGATTAAGAAATTGTGGAACTATCCATTGTGCTTGTCCTGACAACAACCAGAATATGCGGGCCCGACAATGTTGCACTTTCGGCATGCAAACACAACATTTGTATGACTTCACCTACACTAGAAACATAAATATGGGGTTCCAAAGTTAAGGGAATTGTCCAAACATGCGAATGGAGTTGTACACCGCAAAATGGCTGAATTGAATGTTTTTCGTACCTTGTTTATATGTGTGGTAGTTTACGGCGTTAAAACTAGACTATGTTTTCATTACTTGAGAATAAAATAGTAGTTTGAATTAGAATGCGATCTAAATAATAATCAACACATATCCGCTATAGTCCAATTGTTTAAAACGCCTCAATTAAATTATTTATCCTTGGTTACAGATGTTGGAAATACTCCTGACATTTCTGAGAAAAACATAAGGATACTTCAGGCGGCACTGAAACATGAAAACCAGGCTGGAGAAACCATGAATCACCGACTCCAGGAACTCATTAAAGAGACAGAAATGGCCTTTGCAAAGTTAAAAGATGGGTGTGCTCTTTCTGGTGATTTGAAAGGTACATGGGTAATCATAAACCGCTTTTTCAGTCATGCATAATGTTCCACCCACCACGATTATATCAGTCGGTAGAATACAACCCAGCGAATAAAAAAGTCAGTAATTCGAGACCCGCCTTGAGCGGCAGAATTTTTCCGTGTTTAGTGATACATGTACTTGGCATGGCGCTAAGTTAAGACCAGTTTTACCTCACAGCTGCCTTATGTGAGGAAAGCAGTCCCTTGCCTAGTTAATAAGTTAGGACTGGTAAACCCAGTAACGCTTGTTAGGTAAAATGACCGCCATGATAAAACATAAACAAAATATAACAACAAAAGACATGAAACCTGTCTAATTTCCGTCATAGATTTGAAAGGACATACAACAAAGTTCATTTACAAAAATTAGGTTTTGAGATTATGATGGTTATCATATTAAGTTACTACACATCTGTGTATGTTTATCAGAATGTCTAGAGTCATGGAGACAAGCTAAAAAGGAGAGCTATGCAGACGAAAAGCGTCGTAAGGAAGAGGAGAAAAGACGCCGCGAAGAAGCCGAAAGGCAGCGTCGAGAGGAAGAAGAACTAAGACGAAAAGAAGATGATGAAATGCGAAGAAAGGAAGAAGAGGAGCGAAAAATGGTTAAGTACCTTTTGCATTAACAAAATCAAGCTAAAACTGACACCTGTACTTTTTTCGAATGAGCACGAATTTGCCATAAACCTTTTTTGGGTTAAAACTCTTATGTTAATATCTTATTTAGCGTGACGAGGAAGAACGCCGGAGAAAGGAAGAAGAAGAACGTCTTCGATTGGAGGAGGAGGAACGCCTTCGACAGGAAGAAGAGGAAATGAGAAAGGTAGGAATAAAGAAGACTTTATTTTAAAAATTTAAAAACAAAACTGTTTTGAAGCATCATATATATTTGTTTATTGTAGTGTCTAACGGATACTCACTAAACAGCCGTTGTAAGCTTATACTGTTATTACAAACGAGAAGTCAATAAATATATATCTTTCATACTGTCATTCGGCAGTCTTTTACTGATATTGATCTTCAGCGTGAAGAGGAAGAAAAGCTTAGACAAGAAGAAGAAGAACGGGAGACTGAACGTAGAAGACTTGAGGAAGAAGAACGTTTGCGTCGGGAAATAGAGAGACAGAGGCGGGAGGCGGAGGAGAGGGAGAAGGAACGGAGACGGAGAGAAGAGGAAAAGAAAGCTAGAAGGCGGGATCCAAAAAACTGGAAACCCATTGTGTTTGTTTATTTTTAAACTCTAAGAGATGATTAAAATACTTTAAAATATGTAAAAAGTAAAATTATTGTTAGGAAGTATTTTTTTACCTTCCAAGTGTTTTATCAGATATTTGATCATTGCCTTATAGCCCCATATCGCGATTTTGATCGTAATAATATACAACTTTCAATGGGGTACAAGTTGTTTTTCATTTAAATACAGAAAACACAGGTTATGTTTTAAATATACTTCTTCTGAAATGTTGTCGCGTTGGCCTGGTAAAAAACATGAGACTTTTTAAAATCCTTTTTTTTTCAAAAGGTTGTTTCTATTTAAAATTATCAAAATATGTACCAATATTAACACTAATTTGAACTTTTTTAAGCAACGCATCTTTTTATCATGAACTGTACTGTACGTTTAAAGGTACTACCGCCAAGATGAAGTGGAAGACGGAATTAAGCCCTTTCACGCCGGGGTGTGTTGTATGGTCGCTGCACCAGACGGTGATATTGCACAGGATGATTTAGAATGCACTGCAAATGATGAACTGGAGGGCATTAGTGAGATCTTTGACGATTTGGAGAAGCCTGCAAGTTCAATTATTACCATGAGCTCAACCAAGGGTATTTTGAAGTCGGAGGTAATTTGCATATGTTTACTTAAGTATGTAAAGCAGGTCCAGACTGGCGCATTATTTAGAGCAGCTGACTCTTAATACAAGGAGCTGGCGATTCGAGCCCGGGCAAGATTTTATATAAGATATTGCGCTAAGTCTGGTTCAGTTGTGCCTCACAGCTGGCTCATGCGAGGACGCTGTCAGTCGCTTGCGGATTGAGAGCTAGTACTAGGGAGCCCAGGAACGCTGGTTCGTGGACTTTCCGCTATGGCATAAACTTATCAGTGTTGAATTTAGGTGTTAAACAAATTAACTACCAGAGCAACTTACTTTAGTATATAAATATTTACACTCATACTGCACGTCATACGATTAACTAGTATGTTTCCAATGGTGTTCATCACCCGATAAACGCAGATTCAGAGTGAGAATACCTCTGTTTATTAGGTAACGACGTTTGTGCTTTGTCAAGCGAGTTAAATGGCGCTTGAAAGTAACGGACGTCAACAACACTAATGAAGTTACGTTAACGTCCGCTTTGCCAGTTGTCGAGTTTTTATTTCATAAGTGTACGTCTCAAACCGTTTTACATTAAACATGTCAAGAAGAATTGCGTGTAAATATACGAAATGAATGTTTTAGTTGATATCAATATCAGTGTATGAACTTAGTTGATCTGATTAATGCACGGGTGGAGTCCTTCGTCCTCCACACACTATAACCAGACCAAATGCGTTTATACACCTATAATGAACATGAAAATTTTCAACCATGGAATCATATATTTATAACAGGAGTATGTCACAAGCCGCGAATAAAAGGAAATGTAACTTCTATTAACGCTGCCGTCAGTCAACAATGACGTCGCGTTGCCGCCTCGACTTTGATGGATGCTGTGCGGCTTTAGCGTAATATTAATCAAAAATGGCTCGAACAATTTCTTTCTTTTCTGTGGTTATTTACAATTAATCAAACTTGATTTGAATTGTTTTGGACAAATCGTTTTGAATTTACAAATTTAGTAAACAAAGTGAATAAATTAAGCATGTCAGTATCATCATACATAGCCAATTTTCATATCAGATAAAAGGCAATTTTAGAGGCCTCAATTGAATGCGTGTTTTAACAATCTCACATGTTAAATGAACAGACTAATTGCAACCATCGACCTAAATACGTTGGTTTTGGTGTCAAAAAACGACGTAATTTCGGGTATTAGTTCCACCTTAAAAATGCATTTATGCATGTACTGAAGGCTGACCGACTGTGGCCATGTGGTAATAATTTATACATATACGTTAACAATTTTCTTTCAGTCCACTTGTTGTCAAAGACAACCTGAAACATTAAATCTTAATAATGGCAATATATTTATCAAGGTTCCTTCGAGGGTGTACATTCCACATGTTCCGGTTTCAAGCGCTTATGAAGAAGTGGTTTGCAAAATGTCTGTGAATGGCAGGGACTGGCTGACGGTCGGTGTGTTTACGCCAGCGCAACCACTTGTTGAAAACAGGGTATAGGTTTTACTTAATTGTACAACTACTTGTTGTACACGGGGTGTTTGATAAAATAAACAGCATAACTGCTTGTTGTAAACGGGGTAAATGTTCAACTCAATAGCACAACTAAATGTTAAAAACGGGGTTTATATTCAACCACTTATTCAAAACATGTTAATGTTAACACATTTACACAACCACTTGTAAAAAACGAGGTGTATGTTAGACTCAATAACACAACTACTCGATATATGGTAAATTCAGCAAGTCATTGCATTTATTTTAGATATACATATGAAATTGATTAAATCATTAGGTATTCCCAACAATTAAAAAGGGGGTGTTTTCATTTACACATACTTACTGTTTAAGTATTGCTTATATTAATATATAAAATATTATTTTGTTAACAGAGCAGTGTTTCATTGACGAACCTTGTTGGTCTACAACTCGATGCACTTGAGTCCATCAAAATCATCATTGCTACCCGGCCACGCGGCCAAACGGTCACGGTCGACAAGGCTGGGTTAAATTTCAACTCGATTTCAGACAAAAACGTGAAACTTTTAATTCCACCGGACGCTTTCCCCAGTAGAACAGAAGTTAGACTGGTGGTAGGTTTGAAATAAAAACTAACTATTTAATTATATGAATAAAAGTGCTAGTTCTTGTACACATGTGTGTGCATCAATGTCTAGGTCAAGTCTCATGAAAGCTAATAAAATAAATAATAGGTAAATCCCACACCAAGAACAGTTTACAGGAATGAAAATATGGAAAGTCTAAAGCAGATGCTTGAAATAATAACTGAAACTAAAAAATGTGAAATTGCGTTAAATGTAACAGCAGACAATAAATTAAGACAATACATGTTCCCAGGTAGACGCAGTACCAATTGATTCAATCCATGGCAACCAAATGACGAACGTGATGTCCACGAGCTCTATGATATATATTTACTGTGAACGTGCTCCAAAAAGAGACTTATGGGCTGACATTTGTCACGCATCGCAAGCTTCCGGTAAACATTTCCTTTCAGACAAAATGTATGTTGTACACGTGTATTTGTCTTGAAGTACCGTGGTTTTTATACAATTCATATAAAATATTAATTATAATTATAAGAAGAAGATGAAGTAATGGAAGAGAAAGAAGAAAAAGAAGAATTTAAATATCAATGATAATTTATTTAATTGTTTTTACAACATTTTTTTGACATCTCTTCAATTTATATTATACATTTTAATTTTTTTTTACATTTCAGGCAAGTCCGTAAGGGGAAAGTTTCACCAAATGTTGATGAACGCGGATACGACGTGGAAGTTTGCTGATGTCGACAACAAAGGCGTCAAAGATGCTGTGTCCGTTTGCCTTCCTGCATACAGATCGAAATACACGTAAGATAGATAGAAAAACATCAGGTGAACATTATTTAAAACAGGAAAGGGGGATATTGAATGTTAAGAGGGTATTTATACCCAGCAAACGAAGTTTTAGATGGAGTATTTTGCAGTTACACTTTTGGTCGGTCGGCCGTCGGTCAGGAGTATGTTTTGCCACATACAATTTTACATATTTGTGGAATGTACTGCATCCACATATTCTTTGATTTAAGTTAAAATATCACTCGTTGAAACATCCCAGAGTAAGTTCCCCTTTAATTACATTTCCAAGCAACTTAGAAGATGATTATTATGAGTCACACAGAGACAAAGCTCATTATTCCGATGGCGGTCATAATTATGTGAGCATCAATACACATGTTCATTTATGTTTATATAACAGGCTGTTTGAGACGGAGCTCCCAGCCGACATACCACGTGATCTCGCCTTGATGATAGCTCAGTCGTGCCACAAGCAAGTGATTGGTTCACCCGTTCGAATGATTTTGAAGCAACAAATGGCACGTCCCCAGGATGCGATATTTATGATAAATGGAAACCAGGAGGTTTCTGAGGACGTTAATGGGTTAAAAGCAAAAGGCTACACGGAAGGTTACATTCGATACACATAACACTATCACTTGTTGTAAAATACATTGACACAACGCACTAAATTTTTGAATCTAGTTTTTTTCTACCCCGTCATAGATGTAACCCATTCAACTCATACCTTTAAGACAGGTAACGCCTGTATATACTTATATTTGAATCGGGATTATTGTTTAATTCTACCAAAGAAAACTTGTTGGCACTGTCTGTTCCTGTATTGCTGTGGAAATGACCAGATAACTATTTGCGCCGTTTCTTAGTCGTAAAATGATATATGCGATCTTTTGTTTCTAAACTATGTTGGTTTCTGCTCTGTCTGTGAATGGCAATGTTAGTATCTGCAAAGATAAATTTCTGCGATGCGGTTTTAGTAGTCGAGTAAATTTCTCGCTTGGAAGATTCAACTGACAAAATTTGTGGTTAATATTTTATCAAGGTCCTGATGTGAGCAACCAGTTTCGACTCAAAGACGGCCAGAGGCTGATCTTGACATTCCAGGGAAATATCGAGACACAATCGAAGGAAACAAGAGAGGTTACTGTTTTTGTCATTCAGTTAAGTGTAGACTTGTTTCAATGTAGACCTTGATGAGACGAGTGTTGTGTGGAAAAAAACCTGTATAGTCAGTATTGAGGACAAAGGTATTATTTACAAAATAATAATGTTTGTCCACACCCTTAAGCTAACCATGAATACATGTAGATGTAATGTATGTGGCAAGCCAGAATCACATTCTGCATTCTAAAATTACTTTGCACAAATGTTTCCATTAATAAGACCGAGAGTCGTTGTAAAGGATCTAATTGAAAACCAAAAAATGTGGTTAAACATAACGTTCAGAATCTACGAGATTATGTTTGTCTAGGCTGTAACCTCGCTATGATTTGATAGATTTTTTAATTACTTGGCACAAATGTTAAAATCGTTAAGACGGAGTGTCGCACGGAAAAATCACATTTGACAGGCTTTGAGGTAAAAACCATAAAAAATGGTAATATAATGTTTGTCCTGGAAGCACACAGAATCTTTATTCTGCGTGCTTGTATGCGTGTCTTTTTGGCAACATATTTCTAGTGGTGTTTTACTTTATCCCTCACAATACGACATTGGTAAAATGTTAGTACGGTGATCAAATAAGTATTTGATATCGGTATTCATTTTTTGTTTGAAGGTTCGGTTCACCTTCTATAAATACATGAACACGGTGAAATCGGAACTTAGACTTGACGTCGTCGACATCTACAAGCAGAAAGACCTTTCTGAGTACCGCGGAACTTTGCGACTGACCGTGGACAATGGCACGGATAATCCGGACGAATTCTACGAGATGACCGTTACACTTCCAAAGGTTTAGTACATTTATAATACTAGTTAATTTATGGCCGCTAGCAAAAAAGGTTGTGACCGGAGTTTGAGACCAGTCTTGGCCACATCACTTTTCACGTAATTGGTCATGAAATTATGTCTACGATCATTTGCACGCTACCTCTTATTGAAGAAAATAGTTTCTGATCGCATTCATAATTTACTATCGAATCTCTTTACAACGACGTTAAACAAAGAGGCAACGAAACCAATCATTTTCTTTCATATAAGATGAACTAACTGGACCTAATTATGTTTAATAATAGTCATACATTGTACTAAGTATATAATAATTTATGCATAACGGCGCACGACTATTTTTATATAAATATACAGGTAGAGAAAACAAAGACAGGAATTAAAGCTACCAGGATTCGATTCCCATATTACTGTAAGTAGTGGTTAATGTAGTACTGTGAAATCATTTAATTTGGTGGGCGCGAACTTTCGTGGTTTGACTACAAGGGAAATGTTCGTGGACATTTGAATTAGTGGATTTCATGTTATGTGCAATATTATTAAAGTAAATAACTATTTCGTTGGGATCTAAAATTCATGCATTTCCCTACCCCTAAAAATACACTCAATTAAATGTCAAACGAATAGTAATGATTTCACAGTATATGACATTTGTAGACTAAACCGTTACTGTAAGCACGTTGCATACATGCATGCCTGTGTGATGATTAAATTTAAAACAATCACTTACAAACCGACCAATATACAACAGTCGCACAGTCGAAAAACGTATATATTTATTTTTTGTACTTTTATCACGTCATATTCAGTATGTATTAATTGTATCTAATAAAAAAATCTATATTAAAGAAATGGTTACACCGTATTATTAAACTTGTACCCACTTCATGAGAACAGGCGATATGAAGTTATGGTGTTTTTATAGTTTACGTTTTGACAGGGTTAAATTATATAAAGGTTTTTTATAAGCATCCCATTTCCAGTAACCGCACTAGCTGGGTTTCTTGGGAAAGAGGTCAGCGAAAACGTCGACATAGCATGGAGAGACATTTTGGAGAGCATCGTAGGAAGTAGGAAAGATGCACAAAAGTTGGTTCAAAGGGCTCGTTCGAAAGTTACAGACGAGAACAATGTGCGCGCTATGATGACAACTGCACTGAATGACTGGATGAAAAAAACGACGAAACAAGATGACAAGGTAGACTCTTTTTATATATTAAGGGTAAAGACATTCTAACCATGTTGTCTTATTATATTGTCTTATAAAGTACATGTACATGCATGTAACCGTTCTCAATAACTCCATAACAAAATCAGTTGTCAGTAAAAACCTTCGATCATAATGCTCAATTTACCAATACCACTAAATGTGGCGACATGTGATGTTTTGTTCTGTAGACGCAGCATATATTAGAAGGACTGGCCAATCTTCAGCTTACAAACCTGCACGACAAATGCAGAATGTATATTGCATTTCAAAGAAGTAAGTTGTTTCTTATTTAAGAGATAATAAATATACAACGTGTTCATACTGGAATCTCTCCCTTTTTATTCGAGGGATAGTTTCTTTAACGTTTTGTCGAATTTTAGTAGTGTCTTTTCATGCAAGTACTAAAGTGCACAAGTGTTGCAACGCTTTCATGTGCGGTTTACAAACCTTTAGCTATACCTTTTCCGAGGTATATATATCATCATAATTTGCGCGGTCTGGTTGCCTCGTGGAATGACTTGACGTACGATGTCCAAAAACCAAATTTTGCGCAATATTATATACAATTATGTATCGCACTTCGTTAGAAACGGAAATAGGTCTTATCTTTCGTTGGGGACTTGAAAGAAAAAATCGTGATTAAGGTTTCTTCCCTTCAAAAGTACATACATGTAAGAAAACTTAAAGTGTAAACAAAATAATAAAAAAAAACTAAACAAGATATTACTTTCTATAGGCAATTTTTTCTTTGTTTTGTTTTTCGTATTAGTGCTTTTGTAAATAAGGAATTATGCTATATATATTTCTTTGCCTTTGGTGACATTTATATGTTTTCCATGAAACACAGATGAAATGACAGACGAGGTTTTGGGGTTGATGGCATCCAAAGTGATGAAAACGGAAGACGATCTGGCACGTGACATCGGACTGGATCCGGCGGCAGTAAGCAGGAGCCGACTTGATCCGAAACACATCAAGCGCAACATGTTGTTTGAATGGCGTGAGTCCGACCTCGCTATCGATCTAGGACTTGAGGCTCTGGACGCTCTAAAAACTATGTGTATGTGACACGACACAAAGGCAAACACGCAAGAAGTACTTGGTGTCACATGGATACGCAGTAATTTACAAATGCTGCTATAAACATTAACATGCTTACATTTTTGTTATTTTAATCGGAGTAAAAAGTTTTGACATATTGATAAAGACGCATTTTACCCTCGACAATCGACATATCGTGGACTTTATAATAAATCACACAAAAAATGTACATGTATTTTCTCACCCTTTATGAATTTCTTGATTAATCCAATATATTTTTAGCACGTTTGTATTAAGATTAAAAAGAATAAAATATTATATTAACTGTGTATTTTTAAGTCGTGAACGGCACGCGCTTAGTAGCCATAAATGTATACTAGGCAAAACGACAATCAGTTTTGATCAGTAATTAAGGGACACGATCTCTTTCATCTTAACCAGATAAGGACTAAGTTTATTAAGTAAAAAGTGATCTATTACACACACATAAAAATCGACACCCTATTAAATGTACGCATACGTTGCAAGTAAAACAATATGTAAAAAGAGACGTTTGGATTTTGGTACACTAAGAGCCACAAACGATCAACAAGCTGCAAATGCCTTCGAATGTATTCTACTTCAATGTATCACATATGTATATAGAAAGACAAAATTTAACCAGGCTCCGGCGTGTTTGCGACGCATAGGTAGGTACACCAATTTGTGTGCAGAAAGCAGTCTTGTGCCTGTTATACCGTTTCGGCGCCAATGCATA
>Ga0224511_10004851_pt1 | contig 10345 bp, 5 predicted proteins | sample SF_May12_sed_USG_2_FD_169988 | JGI IMG/M metagenome (GOLD analysis project Ga0224511, IMG submission 169988) | Sediment microbial communities from San Francisco Bay, California, United States - SF_May12_sed_USGS_8_1 | ecosystem: Environmental > Aquatic > Marine > Sediment | place: USA... | reverse complement strand
ACAAATAGCTTAGGTTGACTGACCCCCAACCTCTAAAGACCATTCGTTCAGCCTTATAGCTGACACTTCACACTGAATTAGTGGGCGCGGGTGGAAGAGTGAAGCTTATCCTGGGCATAGTCAGCTTTTATTATGCCATCCTCGCCCAGCCCGCAACTTTGTTGATATGGTATAGTCGGAATAACGACTGATCCCGGAGACCTTCATTCATATATCAATATCTTACCTACAGTTATGGCGAAGATAATAGAGATGACACAGAATACTCTCAGTGTTCTAATCATCATCATTTTAGCTTTAGTTTTCTTAAAATGATCCATCAGTTTGTTGACTAGAATTCCGAGAAAGACGGGCACTACTACGTACATTAGAGAGATCACCATGTTTTGGAAAGGAATGATTATATTATTGTCTCTGATCACCAGTCTTCCCAGAGTTAACATCCATAAAGGCATAAAACCTGGAAAAAAAGGGTTGGTATAATCGCACAACACACTGTCGTCTTTCTTCTCAGTCTGATCAGAAAAGATCACCTGACTGATCACAGACAGATTTAATGATCCCATCAATGCTTCTAATATGGGGCTGTATAATACAGTCCTTATTATACAGCCCTATATAATACAGCTCTGTATTATAGAAGGCTGCGTTGTGAAGTCCTGTATTGTACCGGCCTGTATAATTGTACAGGGTTGTATAATTGTATTAGGCTGTAGAATAATACAGTCCTGTATTATACAGGGCTGTATTGTACAGTCCTGTATCGTACATGAATGTTATAGGTCTTCACTAGGTCTGATTGCATGTATCATGCATGATGATATTTCCTTGCATGTATGGTTATCTGTATTATAGGAGCTCATAAATACCTACACCATGCAAGATCACTAACCTGATCAAACAAATAATCATTCAAATTCAAGTGATTATCTGTTGATACAAATACCAATATCAATCAATAAATCAATTGATATCGGAGTTTATTAAGTACACTTTCTGCAGACCATAAAATTTAAAGGCACACAAGCGTTCAATATCGCGTATAATTATTTCTTCACAAAATGTTCAAAATATGCATATACCTGTAGATTTATTCCACATGTTAAATAATGCTGAAAATTTGTGAAATGATTATATGATTTATGCTTGTAGGTAACTTACCCAAGCAGAGTATAGAGCTGATGAGAGTCATTGTGATGCTCAGATCTATGTCACCTCCGAGGAGGAAAGCCCAAACATTAGAGGCTCCTCCGCCAGGAGCAACACCAGCTGCGAAAACTCCCAACTCCAACATAGGATTTAAGTCTAGGATCTGAGTAAGGGCAAACCCCAACTAAATCACACAGAACACAAAACATCACCAGTCATATGAGTGGTCAGCAGCACACGTTCATAAATGAAAGCAAACATGGGATGATGACGCAAAAGCCATGATAAAGAGAAGATATCAAATGAGGCAGGCACTCTTTTAGGTTTGACCAGGAACATACCTAGGCGCCACAGACAAGTCATGATGGGGTCTCTACCATTCGATTACATTTAGCTGTAGTTCAGTAGGATTAAACTTTCTTTTCAATCTATGAATTTGCGATTAGTCCTTGGTCATTTACCTTCCATTATTCAATTAATACACATGAAAACTGTGCTGATGAAATGAAATAAAAAGAGTTCTCATTTCAAGACCAAATAGAAATTATAATGGCTTTACTAATAATGGGCCACGCGAGGTATAGCACCAATAGTGCGAGTGGTAACTCGGCCAAAATCACAGGCCATTTGCATCCAGTAATGGATGAGATGGGCTGCTAATCCAGTCTGATGTTACTCATATTGACTATAATGTGTCCTGTGTGAACTGCAATGGAAATAAAAATACACCGAAGTGATCGAGGGAAATATTACTTTAGTACTGACCAGAGGCATCACTATAAACTGTGAGAACACTCCAATACTAGGAGCCACTGGTTTTTTCAAGTACTTTAATACGCGCTGCAGGTCCAGACCTACTCCAAAGACAAATGTGTTCAGTATAGCCACGCCAATCAGTCCGTAGAGGAATATCTACAGTATATACACACATAAAATAGCCGAGTGTGATTCAACCTCTAAATTTAAGCTGCATGTTGAACCACTTCATATGTGAAATACCTTGAAGCAACCTACTGCAGGCTGAGTTCAGCCGATAAGATTGCATTTTCAGAATGTTTGTTTATAAAAATATACCCGCTAACTTCTTGTTCGCTATATATCTTACATGTCATGGGTATGAATTCATTAAGGTAACTAAGGTAAAAAGGTCAGGACTTGCTGTGACTCACTTTATTGGTATTGAGAACATTACCTGATCCTTGAGTTGTTTCCGGGGACGGATAATACCGATGTCATACTCAATATCGGTCACATTAGAAGCTGACAGATGGAGTGTCGCGAAGCCGATTGTATCAGCGTAAACATTGAATGTGGTGTTAGCGTCACATGAGACATTATGGACATGAGTAGGATAGTCTATGGAGTAAAAATCCCCTGGAAATCAAAATAAAAGCTAGTTACATGTACATTATGATTCATGCATAGTTAGTACTGACTGTGAGTATGATTATATGCTCCCCATATAGTTGAGAAACTCTATGACATGTGAGGAACTGCTCAGTTTTTAGCCGGGAGACAAGCTAAAGGTCACAGAAACAGGTGGAATTTCTGCGTTATTTTCCTTTCATCTGTCTAGATTCCCATTCTGAAACAGAACACAATTGTTGCAATGTGACTTACCCAATATTTATACCGTGCCATTGGTTACTATTTTGGGGCTGTGAATGTGAACTCCCATCTTCCGTTCCTAATGCGCCGAACTCATACTCTCCTGTGTGAAGTTTTTGTTTTGTTTATTGCTCTACTCAAGCACTTGGTCATCTCATCTAGGGTTTCTCCTAGCCCCGAGGCTTTTTTGGGTGGTAGGAGCTAGAAATTGTGTGAGGAGGTCACACTCACAGTGTTGCTTTGCATGATTAGGGTTGAGTCAAGCGCTCTCAACATTGAGCAGATCCCACTATCCCGCTATGACTCCATCCATACTTACCCCTGACTAGGTCTATTAAGACATCAGTTGGCGGAATGAAATGATCCGAGCAGTTCAGCGTTACAGTCACTTTCTGTGTCTCCAACTCTGGTAGATCCACAATCGTTGCCGGACTCAGTATAAATCTCTGACAGCATGTCGGGGCTATCATAGCCAATAAAATCCCCAACAGAAGCATACTGCAACCCGTGTGTGCTGTTCAGATAATCCACTGAGAATGGAGAAATGAGATGATATGTGTATAAGTAAGTTAATCTCGAACACATACTATGCAGTGTCCTATCCGTTACACAACACCACGAGAGGTGCAAAGCGTTGAAACACGCTCAAAATCCGGGTTTTATTCTATAGTTTATCAGGCTGATGATGCTGTAAGACGTCATATGGTGGCCGGCATAACTTCTAAGGATATCAAATGTGATTAAATGAAAGTAAAAGCCTTACTGTAAGTAACCAATGACATTAACGCCTCCAATCAGCAGTAAATGTTTACTGATAACAAATAAACGTTCTCAGCTGGTAACTTGTGCAGGTCATGAGAAGACAGCAATAAAAATATAATAATTGTGACTGGAATTTGTAGAAACTTCAGCAGGACTTCTTGCATGAAGCTCAGAAAAAGCGGTGTGATTAGAAACTGCATGCGTGATCCCATCATCCCGGGACATAACCTGCATACAGGCGTGCTAAGATAGATTGTTCGAACATGGGACCATGTCCATATGTTTTCAATGTATTGATAAGAAATGATTCCTTTTCACAAAAATGTACTCCAGGTGCCCTCAGATTAGAAAAATTATTAGTTTAGGTGGCTTTGCGGGCAGCTTTACCCATCAACACGAGTCATCATGGATGCACACATAGACTTATACATGTAACATATACAACAGCACATTGTTTATCAGCCTCCTTCATTTATCGGCGTGAAATGTATTTACAAACCAGTGCTGTTACTCAATTTTTACAGACATCGGTATTGATGTTTCAAGATAATCACAAGATAATACCATGCATCAGACCAGCTTTCATAAAGGCAGTCAGCTATAGGTGTCTCGGTCTCTTGTTGATCTGTTCAACGACGTTCTGGGGGGTGGCATATCACCGCAACAGAATACTGTTTGAGCCATACTTGAAGAATCTATCAATAAATCTCATTTATTTGGTAGTGTGGTTTTACTTTTTATATTTCGTCTTCATTATAGATTATTCTGCCTTTATTCGAATCACTTGTACTTGATATGAGTATGTTACGTAGCTTACCTTAATAAAAGATAGACAATAGCGCGTTCATTGCCAGGGAATCCTAGACATGGCTTACTCTGCTTAAATCACCTAGACGTGCGGACGAGTCAACCAGCAATGACTGATGCAGGAAGTCTAATTTAACCTTTCATTGATGCAAAAGAATATAAAAAAGTCACAATTTTTTGCACCCGGGAAAGGTGAGAATACCTTTATTTGCATAAAATTAATTATAACTGGTGATTCTTATGCGTGCGTACTAATGACACAGCTCAGTAAGCCACCGGCCATCACTCAATGAGACTGCATCTGGCGGAGGTTTCAATGCAAAATGTATTTCAATTACCATGGCTCGTAATACTATGCGTCACAAGCCATAGATACAGCTATAATAAGCAAGTAAATAGATATACTGAGGGTTTCACTGAGCTACCCAGGCCCCTGCATCAATAGGCGTGGACTCAAAATATAGAGATTATGTATTGTAGATTGAGTTCAAAGTGATACAGGTAACTTAATGAATCACAGGGTTTTGGTCCTTAGGGTAAATTACTTGAATATCTGAATTTGACATCTCCTTCGGATTGAGATAATTTCCAACATCTCCCCCATAACCAGGATTTTGAGTTACCCTTGTATACATGGGCACGCAAGTGCTTTAAATACACTCTTTGTCTGAAATCTATAGATCACTCTATCTAGCATCTCATGGAATGTCTCATCATCACAAGTGGGCAATACACTTCGGCTTGGGAGCAGGTGCATTCTGATGATTATTGCAGGGTGTAATATTCATGGAGGGTTGTTGCAGTCCTCTGAGTAGAGTGTTCAAGGAGTTCGTTTGATGCTCCAGAGAATTCATTTTTGCGATAAACCATCTTAGTTTAGTGAAAGTAACAGAAACCATCTCCTTTATGTCATGTCAAATGTCAATTGTGACTTTCATACAGTTCAACTCGGCACCATGACTGTGCATAAGCCATGAACATTCTGTCATATACAGGCAGTCCCTTTTCATCATGTCAAATAAGGCGGGGTTCATTCAGTACAGACTTAGATTGAATCTCATCAGGATATCAAGTGAGACAAACTCTGAATGAGGTCTCTTAGCTGGCTAGCCAGGTGACTGGGCTCTACAGCGTGTGCAGGTGGCGTGGTCCACTACCCACCCTTTGCCGTAGAAGCCAGGTCAGCTGGCTAGATCTGGCCAGTTTGTGGTTAAGCTAAGCTCACTGGAACATACTCTGACTATGAACATGCTTCGCTCACATCACTGGTGGTTAGATTCGGTCTGCCGCGTTGGAAGAATGCAGAAATAAATTAAAATATAAATTTCTAGTATATCAAAGCGTATTGAAATACATCGGGGCCATCTGTTCAGTCTTGAAGCTGGTGCTTCACATTGAATCACCGGGTGCTCTGGAGCAGTGAAGCTGGCCCTGGGCATAGTCAGATTCTATTAAACTATTTACTCTGTCCTCACCAGGCTCAATGTATTGTCGGGTTTTCACACGCAGTGACCAGGAATTTGCTGTTACAAATGATGTCATCCAGCTGTGAATCAGCCGTGGAGAGCAAACAATGCGCGTATTATTTTCTCTAGTGGTGAGCGGGCAGTGACCAATGATAGTGCAGCTTTTATTTGCTGCTCTACAGAGTTAAGTCCACAAATGTAAAACGGGAAAACGCGCATAAAACAATCAGTGCATGGAACTTGTCAGTTGTCACAGAATGTGTCATCGGCCGAATTCAGATTGTCTGACTCTACTTATATAAAGTTCATATCCTTTCTTTTGGTGTTATATTGATAGAATTCACTTAGGGGCATGATTGTATCCATGATCCATAGTGGATATTGCTGTGAAGTGAGAATGGGCAGTGAACATTGACCTGATAGTTTACAGATAGAAGGCATATAATTACTTTTTCAAATAAAGTGCATGATCGTCCAATTGAGAATATCCACCACCTTCTTTTAGCCACTTGATTTAGATGGCCTCTAAACTACACATTGAAATACACGGCCTGTGTGGATGGTCTGCAGTGCTGATTGGTTAATAATAAGATGTTCTCAGGACGCTTTCATTTCATGTTTCGGGTATGATATTTCTTCACTACCATGTGCCGATCTGAGTGTTAGTAGTTTATGTTATCAAGATAGTATGAAACAAGCGGATCCACTGAGTGATGGTATAAAGATTTATGTCTGGGTGGACTCCCCTCAGGGTGTGGTGCTTTATGCGCATTCTGTGTTCTAACCACTAGGCCATATATGTTTCTTCTACCACCCATCTTCTTCACTACTTTGGTGGAGATTTTTCCGGCATATCAGGTCCCGCTAAAGTGCTAATTCCCAGAACTTTGTATGGCCTAAATATGTTGACTGAATACAAATAGTATCCGGCAAAATTTGAATAATCTGACAAAAAACAGTAGATAAATAAAAATGAGGTAATGTTAGTTGATACTTACACGCTAAGTTTATACTCGGAGATTTGGGGAAAAACCCTTCGTCGAATATTCGTGAAGAGAAAACAAAAATTGTGTGGCTCCATATTGCATCGATCGACCCTAGATTGAAACAAGATATTCATTCGGTTTTTGTCTGAAATTGTTTTGTTTTCAGACAGGAAATTTCACAACGAGCCTTTTTCTAACCGTGCAAACGCTCGGTGGTTGTTTCAAGACTCCTCAGATATCCGAGAGGTCTTGTTAAGTTTTTGAGTTGTCTCATTTCTCCACCAACCATCGTTCACTGTAGCCCCAAGTGGATTTTTCTCATTGATAAAGTTGATTGTCGACGAATGTCCCTCGTATATACCTAGCAACTGGTTTACGTGTGGTTGAATCTACATAGTGTTAATTTATTAGGGATTAACAAAAATTTACAGGTGAAGATGTTTTTAGAAATAAGGGTTTATACACTCGCGGAAAACTAATACGGTGGATTACAGAGTCTGCCATTCTTGGGCAATCACAAGCGATTGCTGATCTTTTGTCCATATCATATATCTTTATACAAAGTATCGCTTGATATGAATGGATGGATCGGCAATCGCCGACCCAAGGGTTAAGCAAACTCATCGCTCATGACATCACAAAATAGCTGTAAATTACGCACAAGTCGCTACAATTTGAAATGAAATGTCTTTCCTTGCTGTTGAATAGCATGCAATCCCGCATTATCATCCATCCAATCTACAGAGTGGTCTAACTAGCTTTTTTATTAAACTGACAGTGAGTCCATTAAAACTATTCCATTCTGTGTGATGATGTCACAACTTCATGAGACTGCCCGCGGGATCAGCCTTCTACTGCAGACTGATTGCCGATCCATATATTTGGATTGATGATTGGACTAGTGATAGTATATCAAAGGAGATGTTTCTTGACCTCATATCCCAATGACACATGTCTTCTTGGACTGTCATCTCAGGTTTCTTAGGGTATTCCATTGGAATGTCACTGTAAGGCGGTGCGCTTCTCGGTGTGTCTTGCTGACAAAGATAAAGATTATCGGCTGCGTGAGGCAGCTTCCGTACGCTAAATTGCCAGCAACAAGGTACGCGTAAGCTGGCCAAGTCCCTTTCATATCAAAGCAGCTGAGAATTATAACGGGTAACCATAGAGTCAAGTGGGAGACACACATGAAGATCAAACTCAGCACAGTTTTAATTGAGCGATTGTGTTGTGTTATATTGCGTCTTTGTGAGACGGTATTCCCACCTCTTAGTTCCGGCGTTTTAGTTGCAATCTGAGTGTCGGTACTTAATATTGTACCCCTGCGAGTTATAGGTCCAAGCGAGTTCATTTTCTTTTTAACCTTCCAGAATTTCACCAGAATAGTAGTGTAGCAGTATAATATTACCCCTGCTGTAGGTAATCCAGTAAGAGAAACGCCGATGGCTACACCTATATATGAATCAATGTCATCTGTCACTATGAAAATACAGTTTGAATATTTTGGGTTATAACCGAACACAGCCAGGCCGGTAAGAGGCATCACAGCCATAAAGAGTGACCATGCCCACATAACTGCAAATGATATAGAGATCTTTTTCCTGTCATAGAGAGATGCATATGCTGCCATCCCTTTGAAGATAAGTATATACCTGTTTACAGCAATGGCAGCCAGTGAAGCTAAACTCAATGCCATTGAGAAAATTGCACAATGCGCGACGATCCTGCAGACGATTGTCGATTGAGGTCTGCTGGGTATTCTTGAGTAATGAAGACCGGTCGGTACATGTATAGAGCAGATAAGAAGGCAGGCGGTAGCGTGTTGGATTGAGTAAATGTTTGTTGTTGTCCTCATCTTTGGGCTGACTAATATAGTGAAGATTACTATTATATTACTGATAGAACCGACTATTGTTATAATCCCCAGATAGACTCTCATGATCGGGTTCGCTCGATATTCTCTTCCGTGAATTTGCTGTACATCAAAATATAATTCATTCAAATAAGAAAAGTTTCCCATGCTTACCAATTAGCTCTACTGTCACTGTCACTGTACTAAACTACTTTTCTCCAATATCTTAACATGTGAAGGCTGTTAAAATTATGCGGATAGTCACTGTTTCGATTTCATTGATCCTCAGCGTTGTAGAACAGGTTGAAACATGAGGTAATTTTAATAATAGATAAAACAAATGGCCCTGGGGATGACTGTCTCAATCATAGATTTATAACTCTATGACTTCAGTCCATTTACCTTACATGTCAAAGAAGGAATCTAGTTTTCTTTGAACTTGTGGCTGCCTTTCCACAAGGTTATGTTAGACCAAAAGTGTTTAAATAAAATCATTATCCGATCAAAGAGTTTCTTACTTCCAAAGCTGATGAAAAGGACGGCATTTCGGTGAATAGCTTAACTCAAAGTATGACAGCTACAGTGAAAGATATTCCTTCCTTGCTATACGTGCATCAATCGCTGGTTCAGCAAAAATCTCTTCTCCAGTAACTGTTGGTGTCAGTGAAATAAGTCAATAAATAGTGTTGACACAAGGAGTAAACTAACCACTGAAATTGAAGAACTTATCTAGAGAAAACCTCATGTTGGTATTTTCGTAAGAGCTTTCATCTTTTCTAAACTATGTAAATTATATAAATACATAATTGTAAGGAATTTGATTTGATTTGATTTGATTGATTTGATTGTTTTATTTTACATGGATAGCTTAAATAAGACTAGAAGTCTTTTTTACATTAAGGTCCATGAAGCGAAGAAAGCATTAATCAAAGACATTGGAATAGAGTTGGTGGTATCAGTAGAATGGTGAGAGTAGGAACCAGTCTGTTCTATTAACATAGGACCTGTTATCTTCTAGCTCTTGAATATTTTTTAGTCATTGTCTGTCCTTAGTTAGACTTCGGCCTTCCTCCTAGATGTCCACAGGTCGTGTGGCACCATTGAGATGAGATTGAGCCATTTTCTGCCACGCTGGCTAAGGATGGGTTGGCATAGTGCGATCAGTCAGCGGAAAATCCCTCGAAATACTCCGGGAATTGAACCCAGGTCACGGAGAGGGGCCGCAATGAGATACATTCATTCCCCCACTGATCTATCATGACCCGGACCATGGGGAGCACAGACGGTGAGATACATATATTCTCCCACTGAGCCATGTTGACTAACTCCTTGAGTATATCATACATTTATTACTAAACAAAACTCAGAGAGAATCATTTAATAGACCATACAGCAATCAGCCAAAGGAGGTCTGATATAATATACTATTTGATGAAACACGTCTCTAGATACAGTCTTGCATGTCAGTACATGTGAATGTCTCCAGACTGTCAGATCAGTCCATCCTGTCTGGTGAAGTCAGGTACTGGTGTTTTTGCCAATCGTAGAGTGATGCAGAGTGTTGACATTGTGATCAGGCGGAATGTTTCAACAATCAGGCTGTAGCAGTGACAGTAGGTCATGGCCATGAGTGAGACTAGAACTAAAATGGCATGACTGATAAGCTCTCAACCCACAGGTAGGATTCCCAGTACTATGTCAGTATATCATGGGAC
>Ga0224511_10004850_pt1 | contig 10345 bp, 4 predicted proteins | sample SF_May12_sed_USG_2_FD_169988 | JGI IMG/M metagenome (GOLD analysis project Ga0224511, IMG submission 169988) | Sediment microbial communities from San Francisco Bay, California, United States - SF_May12_sed_USGS_8_1 | ecosystem: Environmental > Aquatic > Marine > Sediment | place: USA... | reverse complement strand
GCAGTAGATTTTTTTAAAGAAAAAAGATGTTTACCAACAATTCTGTCAACTTTCTCAATGAAATTTTTGGGTCAGTAATAATGGAATAGTTCACTGAACAAAATAAGACCAGTTTTTAACGATAATATTAATATTTTTTTCATTTTTTACAATTTGAGCATCTGGAGGACAGGGCCTTTAAAGACGCAATTTTTAATGTAAATGAAACAAGTCTTTTTCGGAAAAAAAAGTGCGTATCAACATAAAATGCTTAATACATGTATAATGTAACGTCAGCATAGAACATAGTTTATGTACAAAATTTTAGAAGACAGGGTAAAAAGAAAACGACCAATCATTTTAAACCCTTTTATCTCCCCTGACCCAAAGAGTCAAAGTGAGCTATTGTGACGCTTAATGTCCAGCGTGCGTCAAACATTTGCTTAAACATCTTCCTCTTACCCACTTGACCAAAGTGAATGAAACTTAGCATGTTCCTTGCATGAAGCTCTACAAAATCGCTGAAAGAATTCTATTCAGCGGAGAGCTGTAATTGCCATGACAACCGAAATCTCTTTTTCATGTGATTCTCAAAAAACACATCGTAAAGAGCTTTGATATTTTGCATGAAACATCATTTAGTGATTTTCCACGACGTGTGCTCAAATTATGCCCCTAGCGTGATCAGTTTTATCTACAGTGCCAATCCGTCTGTCCGTCCGTAACACTTCGTGTCCACATCATATCTCCTACACCCTTTTTTATCACCCAAACACCAACTGTGGGGGGGGGGTTATAATGGATTCGCTTTGTCGGTCGGTCGGTCGGTCGGTCGGTCGGACGGTCGGTCCGTCCGTCCGTCCGTCCGTCTGTCTACATTATCGTGTCCGCTCTATAAATCCTATACCAATTGATAGATTTTCTTCAAACTTGGCTGCTATGTTCACCTCACCAAGGGGATGTGCAGAACCCATGTTGCCCTTGTGTCAGCTTAATATCAAGGTCACAATTGAAGGTCAAATATCAAACAATAAATTATTAGACATTATGTCGTGTCCGCTCTGTAAGTCCTACACTAATTGAAAGATTTTCTTTAATCTTAGCTCAAATGTTCACCTCAACAAGGGGATATGCAGAACCCATGTTACCCCTTTGCCGGCTAAAGAAACACGTGACAAAAAAGAAGAGAACCAAACAATACAATATTAATTCTGTTCCTCCAACTTCTGTAGGATAGTCTCTTATTGCGGCAAAAATGCACACTTGTGCCGCAAATAAGCAATCTTCCCTTTATGCGTTGATTTTCAACGCATAAACTAAGTGAAGCTGTTTATGCGTTGCATTTCAACGCATAAATGAATTTGAAGCCGTTTATGCGGCAGGCGCGTTATGCGGCGTCACAAGGCATATGCCTGTGCAGGTTAAGTCACATAAATGCGATTTCTCGCTAATGTTTGAGTGACACTTGATTAATATTCAGCATACTGGTTGTCTAAACTTTGACGATTTAAAATAAGGTAATTTTTATGTAAATATCTTTTATTATGAATGTCTTTTAATTATTTAAAAATTGCGTCATAGGAAACGTAGCCAAAAGTAGTGACCTCATCAATGAAATATTTGTTGACTGTTTGTTATGTGCTAATTCAAAATGAAGCATTTAACAAATAGGTTAGCAAACTGTGCTTAAATTAGCTTATTTTTAGTTTTATACGTTCATAAGCGTCAAATCAGCGTTCTAGACTAAAGACCTAATGCACGGACACGTGACTCTGCAAATAATATAATCAATTTTGTGTTTTTACAATTACTTCTTTTTCTTAAACATTAGCAACCAAGTTTGGTACATTTTAGGCAATGGTGGTTTACGTTGAGACGTCAAAATACGAGCATGTATCTCGTATAAATTGTCTGAGTGTAAACAGCCAGATAGGAGTGTTTTCATCTGGTTTAAATGAAAATCTTATTCTTGTCAAACGTTTAAATGTTTTGACTTAAATTATGTAACCCAATATTATTTCCAAATGTAGATCAAAATACTAGAAGCAGCAAAATAAATGGAGATCTGTTCTCGCAGCGACTTTCTTGAAACTGTTTGACACCATTTGTATTAAATTTCTATCTATGACCACGGTAGAAAATGTATACTTTTAATTGTAGGAAAATGGCTTGTTATTGTGTTAATATAATTTTACATTGCGATACAGGATTTCCAAAGAAATGTTACTTGGCTTACTTAAGCTTAAATACAGGTTAAAGAAATAGTGAAAGGGGCACTCTACGTGTATATATGATCAGAATTATATCATTTAACTTAAAGGCGCATTAGTGTTCAGCAATAAGAAATTATTCCAATCGTGTTTACAAGAAATGTGTGCATAAAAGTTTTTTTAATCAACCGTGTTTTTAACAAATCTTAATTGTTGATAATTACGGAAGAAAGAATAAGAAGGATGCAGATTAATAAAAAAGCCTTGTTTATTACCATGCCGTTTTTGGCGCCTCAAGTCCGCAAGCAATCGGTGTGACTCGTAAGCTTCCTTAAACGTTCGGATTATACCTATTATTAGACGTTTGGTGCATTCTGGGTGATAAACCATGTCAATTTTTTTAATCGATGCGTAACGCGCATGCGCGTATTTTTTTCTTAAGTCTCTAATATCGCCGATTGCTTTTCGCGCCAAAATATAAATCATTTTTCCACTGGCCTACTGGAAAAATATTTTCATTTTTATCTAACAACAACTTATAATTTAAACGAAAGTAGGCTGTAAATAGTAATGTTACTATAAACGATTTTTAATGGAACACTTTTTTTTGTTGGTGATTCTGAACACTAGGCTAATGCGCCTTTAAGTTCCCTTCAACATTTGCTCTTGTTTTACTTACAAAAATGTCGCTCACCAAACGAACAGCAGGTTCTCAGAATATTTACCACTGGCTAATTAGTTCTTACATAACTGTAAGTATGTAACATCATTCGGTTTTATCAATGACCAATGACACGTTTTAGCATGTTTAATGAATGAAAACGATCAAATTCAACATTTTTCCAGTTTAGTTAAATCTTTTAATCTTAGAAAGTCATGCAACAGTTGACACACATTGAGAAAAATATATATTGAAACTATTTATTTGGATTTCAATTATTTGTAAAATGCATTTGTGTTGTATTTTGTATATGCATCAACGTAATAAAGTCGCCTCACGGTGTAACGCCAGTCTCAGTTGCGCCATTCACGATCCGTTTCCGCCACGTGTCCGCGATATGTCCGTTGGTACGTATTACACAGCTCCGGGACAGGTCCGTTTTTAATCATAGATGACCATGTAAAAAATATGTGTCCATTATTATGAATTGACTTTCGTCGAATAAATTGCTACATTGTATCAGTATACGTTTTAAGAAATTTTGATAGAATTATTTGTTAATCGACAACAGACATTCAGACAACGTCAACAGTTGGGGACAAAAGCGTTGTAACGTACGCAATTTAACGCTATTTTTGCTATGATATGTACGTGTTAACGTCGAAGTATCTTTAGAAGTCTTTTGTTATTATTAACAGTAAACAATGGACAAAATTAGCTATTATGCAATAATTTAACATTTCTATTGATGTGTACACATAATTCTTTTGTAGAATAGTTCAGTTCCCGGATACAATCAAATATCACATGCATACATTATAGCTCATGTTCACCAGGCTTACCGGTAACTGTTAATCCCCTTGCTGCCAGAATGTCTTTTGACTTTCTTATACTTCTTTTTTTAAATTAAAATAATTGAATTGAGAACAATTAAAGGCTTGTTATATACGTTCTTTTTTCGATTTGGAGACGTTCATTTCTTTTTATTTAAGTAACGAAAACCGTTTCATCGACGTCAAATACGTTTTTATGCAGTAAAACGCATTTAATTTTGTATTTTACATTCTATGTTGTTAATGAAATTATCAATTGTTGATAATTAACTAGTTTCACTTTTATTAGCTTTTTTCGACTACCACAAAATTACAGTTATGTTTATGACAACGTTTCTGTTGTAGAAGTGTTGGGTCATTAACAGAGGTACATTCTCGTTATTATTCAATTAGAACATGCATGTTTCACTTTCGCATTTAAGTGATACGTGTATTTGACTTCAAATTAAGCATCTTACCAGGTTAAATCCTGTCCGTAATGTATTCGTTGTCCGTTAAAAAAACTCGCCGCGAAACGTCGCGAATACCTTCGGATAAGTAACGGGCCTGTGTAATGTACCAAACGCAAAGTTTGTTGAGGAAAACTGCACATGCACATATCGGACCCGGATAACAGAGCTGTGTAATAACGACCTCAACATATTTATCTTTTTCATTCAAAAGTGGGATTCACAATGTATTGTGTTTAACTAAACTCTACATAAATCGTGCGTCCGACCTTAGACAATCACCGTACATTGTCATATTTGATGAAAAGTCAACATGTGTTTTACTTATAGCTGATTTAAAGTTATCCAGTTCATTACTATTTACCACCCCATGGGTTAAAGGTCTTACGCTTTAGAAAGTCTTGTGGAGGAATTCCAAGTTCATTCTCAAGAAACGCCAGCAGGAGACTGCGTTGATCCAAGCCTGGGAGCGCGGATCCAGAGAGCGGACCACTGGACGGAGAAGACGCGCTGCCGTCAGCCACTTTACTCATTAACCTGTCTATAACGCCTTCTGGGAGACCGTTGTATTCACTTCCGCTGCCCCCTCCTGGCGCTGTCCGTTCGTGCGGCTGCAAAGCGGCAAGGTACTGTTCTAAAAGTCTATTGAACTCAGGCGGCGGGTCGTGAAATTGGTTTCCGTGATCGTAGTCAGATGTCGGAACGGCGGTCCTCTTCCTCTTGCCTCCCCAGGCCTGGAACCGGGACCGCTTACCTGTCCACGGGTCCTCGTTACCAAGGAGATTCGTCATACGGCGGATCAACGCCTGAAGTCCTTCTGGCGTAGTCGCGGTCTCCAGAAGAGTGAGCATCTGGCGGAGCTCTTCTTGACGCTCTTCCGGCAGCGCACGAGACTGCTCGCGTTGAGCCATGCGCAGGCGTTCTAAAATATCTAGCACATTGTCCTGGTCTATTATTGCGTTTCTTTTAGAACGATTACTCTCCGTTTTGTGCAACCTGTTTGAAGGAGCTCTTTGGTGCGCAAAAACACCGTACGACGTATTATTTGATAATTTTGATGATTTTGGCAAATGTCGGTGTTGACGAAGCACACTCAACATGAAAGAAAACACACGGGCCCCGGTGCTCGTGTTGTGTTGTTTGTTGTCCAATCCTGGCGGGGTTCGTCCATTTGCTTTGTCGACAACACGAGGAAAAGTCGTCCCAAAAAGGCAATAAACAATAAACGCCAACACAACCTTTATCTGCATGTTTAATATTCAATTTTCTAAAATGTTCTTATAACGGCGGTGGTATTTCTAATTCATTTTCAACTAGTGCCATCGGAAAAGACCTACCCTTATATATAAGCAAGAGGACACTTTTTTTCTGTGCAAAAAAATCAACGAAGCAAACAGCGGAGACGGAGGGACAAAGATGTTCTTACATTTCAACTGGCCACGCAAAGATTAACACAATTGATACATAATCTTCCTTTCATTACGAGGCAAATTGATGTTTGGTGATCTTTATTTCAATATCAGTGATATTCATTAAATGTCTTTTCGCAAATTACATTTTTGTCTCAAGCGAACAATTGTGTCTGGTCATGTGACTAGTTCTTCCAAGTAATCCTGCGCTACCGAAGTAAACTCTATCAGGTTACCTCGGTTTTAGGCTTGGTCTTTAACATTTTCTGTTGTTTTTTTGTTCGTAAATATTTTTAAGGTGGAATTAAAGCGGTTTTCGCCAGTGGTTTATTGCATGGAAACTTTTTTATATATTTCTTCGATATCTCGTGACTTTTAATGTTTTTCTCCATTTAGTTTAGACATATAATGTGCTCTAACATCTGCGGATTTTAGTATAACATTTGCAAGAGTCTTACCATTTAAGGCAGGGAAGTTGATTCTTACGAACGAAAGGGTGCAGCATTTATTCAGCATTTTTCGTTCATTTACATATTATCATCCATATTGTTAGTTTGCATTAAATTAAATAATTTTAGTTTATTTATGACGCGCTGTCAGCTACATTAGTCAGTTTGATGTTCTTTACGCACGTCTGCTTGTTGTTACCTTTTATGCATAAAAAGATAAGTCTGATCAAGTCTGTTTCCTGTAAAATCTCCCAAATGTGAAGGTCGGTAGGTAGACAAACAGTATTCCCTCTCTTGAGCAACATTTGCGGGAGGCCGGCAAAGTGTGTGTTGTAGAGAGGGAGTTGTTGCTGGGAGGGAATGTCAACGGCTGGTGTAAAGCACCATAAAAGCATATATTTTAACATGCATGTATGTATTTAACCTGATTAAATGACTATGTTCACAAATTTTAACATGCATGTATGTATTTAACCTGATTAAATGACTATGTTCATAAACTATAACTTAGTATATTTATGACATTACGTATTCATTTCATGTGTATTTTGTTACGGGACTGTGTTGAGTATGGGATGCAGCACAAGCCCTAAAGTCAGTTTATGGGCAGTAGATACTAGATAGGCAGTAGAAAGCTAATTTATTCAGATTTGTGTTCTAGTCTTATGGAAACTGTACTGTAGCACACGACAGAGGTCACACACCACCAATTTCATACAGGTGTCAAAGAAATGGATTTTCGGTGAATGTTAGGGTCGTAAAAATCGGTGTAAAACCGCAGAGTTTGACGCGTTACAGAAAATAGACGTATTTTAGGCCTTATGGTTTTATTAAAGATATTTCGAGTTATTTTATCAAATAAAGAAATGCTGTTATATAAAATATGCATATATTGTGTGAACAATATGTCTCTTTAGCGGCCATGTCATTACAGGTTTCTTGAATTCAAACCTGTACGCTCTCCTAAAAAACATGTACACACATACACGTTTTTGTTTAGGCGTTTAAAAGATGCTATGTCTATATTTTTATATAACTCGTTTTCAACTCACAGAAATCGATCACCAGACGAGAGATAATTAGCCGTTACTTCTCGAATCAATAAGCTGGAAACATAATACTTGCCGCATCCAGGGTAAATACTAGAGGCTGAGCGTAATGAACCACTGCAGTCTATAAGCCCGTGTGGCAGAGTGATACAGGCTGGGAAGCTATCATAACTCCATCATTAGTTTCTGATAATAACTAGTGTAGTGGAAATATCAGGGTTTTGTTTACATTTTGTATTAATATATAATCATGGCTATGAGGAGAGGCAAAATACCGTAAGTGCAACGTAGTTATCATCTATCATATTTTAGTTAATTGGTTGTTGCATCGGCCCTTTGTGTGAATTGTTCGCGATATATATACATATTTCGTTAATTGCCTTATGCACATAATGCGGCAAAAAACCTTTAAAATAATTGGGTCTTTGAAAACAGTATATATATATGTTTTATAATAATATTATAAAACATATACTGTTTTCAAAGACCCAATCATATTATAATCATTTCTTATATTGTATAAGTATGTATTATAATTTATAATCATAACTAAATCATTGGACCTTGTTTTTATTCATTTTTATAAAGAGGAAACAAATGTAAAATTATAAGTCGCTGCGTTTTGATGCGCGATAAATTCTGGCAACAAGCGAAAAACAGCCAACAACATTTTTCACGTTTCACGTGGCGTTTTGCAGGTTAACGCCCATGTTTGTGTAAAGTACACATCATCCTAAAAATGTATAAGAACGAGAATAATGAATTTGACCGTTTACTTTTTCTGTTGCGTTATATTTTATTTCCAGTATGTAATGTTAAAGATTATTTTGATAATTATCTTAACATAATTTTGTTCGGCGTCACATGATTTTCTTTATATTGGCAACTCTTGATTTAGACATGTAGTTGGTCATATATTTAATATTTTACAAAACCTAAGTCACATATACTATATTAGAAACAGTGTGTAACTATGTCTGTATTTTTTCGTTTACTTCTTGTATTATTTACAAAAAAAAGTGTGAATAAAACTTCAAAGAGGAAACCATGTTAATCAATTTGCTAGAAAATAGTTTAATACGACAAAGTTCATACGCCAACTGGCACGGAACAGTGTAATACTCATAAACCATATGTAAGAATGTTTATTATCAGTGTGTGTGTGTGTGTCTTTGTGTTTAGCAGCATTGTTTCTACAAGAAGTAATCAATGAAGAAATAATTGGGAGTTTTGTATGACCTGCAAAACACATTATTCATTTTTGTCGAAATGCAAATAAATAAGTCTGTTTCACGCGTGTGTTCGCGCGCGAACATTTGATTGCAAAGTAAATAAAACAAATTATTATTGCAATTATTGACATTTAAATAGAACGTATACATGTTCACAATCTTAAAACGCTCTTAAAATATATTCCTCGATCAAATATTTTGATTTGCGTTCACAACATTTTCCGAAGAACGATAACATAGTGGCATCATTTACTATACATAATGTGTACAGAAAAAGGCTTCATGTATTTATGTAGCAGAAAGTTCCAGGAGGTCGTCATTTTACGTATGTAGCGTGCGAATGGCTTGATTGACCGATCCGCGTTCTAGGCATTGTCCGGAAGTCTTATCATCACCACCTCACCAGTAGCATGTTGTACACCTTTCATCTCTCCTGTACATACACGTGTTAGTCATTTAACCTATGTTGCCATCAAGTTCCCACTGCTAAAGATAATTAATACCTACACGATGATACTATCTCGTATAAAAGCCCTCTATCAGTTATGCGTTAGTTATAGTTATTGAGTCCTGTTTTATGGTAAACTCATCTGTAGCTGTATTACCCAGCATGCATGTGGAATCTGAAGTTTTTTTACTGATATTGATGTTAGCATCAATAAATAAGTAGGAAGAATATTTATCTAGTTATTCATATTGTGTTATAACATATCTCTTATGCATACGGAAACACATTAATGCAACACAAATCTAATTACAATCTTTGGTATGTTTATGCTAGCACTGCTCATTTAGCTAAATACTTACTCCAATGAAGTCCTAAGTTCGATGGCAAGTTGTATACAGCGTTTAACCTCAACAATAGAGTCACGTCGGTGTTACTACAACAATTTACAAGCTTTGTTGCAAAATTCCGTCATGTCGTCAATATGTCTTTCGCTCTGTTTTTTAAATATCACTTCATATGCTATAAATTATAGCTTGATAATCTATTTCACTTTCCGGTTAAAATCAATAGTGTAATAAAACATCAACACTGGTGAGCTGGACACTGGACAGATAACTTTTGATTCGATATAGTATACAATGTAAATAAAAAAAAGGATTTTATAATTATTCATTTAACTCTTTCATTGTTTGACATTTTACGTACCTGTAATTCAGAAGAGGAAGGATCGAAAATAGAAAAGAACAATGAACATTATATGAGTTCGCTTCCTTAGGCCAAACATAAAATATTAAATGTATCCCGCACGCGACCCAGGCTAAAATCGGTTTGGTAGATAAGTAGGAAAAGTATTTATTTATTTGTTTTTAATTAATTAATTAATTCATTCATTAATTATTTTTTATTTATTTATTTATTTATTTATTTATTTATTTATTTATTTATTATTATTATTATTATTATTATTATTATTATTATTATTATTATTATTATTATTATTAATTAATTTATTTATTTATTTATTTATTTATTTACTTTAATTACTTTATTTATTTATTTTATTATTATAATTTATTTATTTGTTTATTTATTTATTTGGGGGCATATTTTGAGTCGCGGCTTTTGGGTGGGTCGGTAGCGGATGGGAAAACATTTACGATTTTATCTTACGCCTTACAGCATCGTATCCACATTGTTAATAATTATGTCATAATACAACAACGCTCTCAAAGATATTTTTTACAAATATGACATAATATTATGATGCTCAATCAGCATGCAAATACGGCAAACTTATCTCGCCATAAAACGCCTTTTCTCCAAATGTGTTTTAATAATGTTTGCCATGTTTATACTCTGTATTTAGAGTCTCGAGTAAAATAAATCTTGAATCTTTCTACCGCAGGCCCGAGGTGATGGCGGTGTTTGAGAAGTACATCAAGAACAACGTGCGCAACCTGAAGAAGGAACAGGCGCTCGAGCTCTTCTCCCAGGTAACGTGTGCACGTGACCACACACGTGTATGAATCAAGTCTGAAAAATATATCGCATGTCCCGATTATTTTTTAGAAGAAACACAACTATAGTTTGTGTTAGAAACGAAAGATTTTCTCCGTCTTGTAGGAT
>Ga0224511_10004849_pt1 | contig 10345 bp, 5 predicted proteins | sample SF_May12_sed_USG_2_FD_169988 | JGI IMG/M metagenome (GOLD analysis project Ga0224511, IMG submission 169988) | Sediment microbial communities from San Francisco Bay, California, United States - SF_May12_sed_USGS_8_1 | ecosystem: Environmental > Aquatic > Marine > Sediment | place: USA... | reverse complement strand
GGCTTGAGAATGTGCTACATGTATGTGTACAAGATAGGACTTGTAAGATTTTCCTGCCTCGGTTTGTCATTATATAAGTAATGAATCTCATTAATGGAATTTGAAGACATCACTTACTCTCTAACAACGTTGGCCAAAATAGCCGTCCACTTGACAATATTCATTTTAAGTTTTCTGCCATCTGTGTAAGATTTATGTACAAGTACTTAACCTAGCTTGTGTTATATTTTCTTCTTTTTTTAATCCGACGCCGTTTGTCTTTTTTAAAGACATTTCTTGTTGCTAGTATAATTAATGCCTTCTCTTTGATAATGGCTGGTTTATCACTTCTTCAGTGCTTGATACTAAATTTAACTCTTGTGTTGGTAATCGGCTTGGAACAAGTGGCTAGTAAATGTGTCTGTACAACTCATGAACAACCTTTTGAATAATTTCCTTTACCTACCTGGGTCTAATTCTGACAACTCTTATGTTGTCTCTAAGTGTTGACTCTCCATGATACATCTTTGCATTTTGCAATCCCAGTTGGTCTAATTATAGTCATTTTAGAAATGTGAAAAAATAACCTTAACTTTAACGATCTTATTTGCAGTTTGCCTTGGGGAATCACATTAAATGCATTGGACAATTATTACAATTTAATGTAAGTAAATCATTTAATGGATTGCTTAATTAAATGTACGAGTATGCTCCAGAGTGAGATGCGAATCATTTGTATGTCTATCGTTACATGAATGAAATCTTTATAGATGTGGTATTTACATAATGCTTACAATTTCTCATATATATATCTACGTAATGAAAAATTCAATTAACTCATTGCCATTATCTTTGCGTAACAAGTTTGCATTAACACAAAACATTAAAAACCGTCTCTGTGGCTTATCGTCTTAACATTTAGAAATTTTCAATTTCAAAGGTCTGATCGAATGAAAATACGCTAAGATAATCGCGACCCACATTTTGTGCTATCATATCTGGTTAAGATATAAACATTACTGGTACTTTTCAAATTTCAGTAAAACCTTGCTCTTGTTTAACCCCACATATGTACACACTGCAATGGTTCAATGAAACCTTTCATATTGGAGTCAGATGTATTACGTTGTATAAAACACATGTTCAATGTCGAAAGATGAGTTAAATTCTCACCATACTCAATAAAATACGCAAAATGATATTTTTTTTTAAAGATCTTAAAGATCCTATGTATGTATTATGATATCTTTATAGCTAGTTAAACGTATTCTGTATGAAAATTACACTTAGGAAATAAAATTGCAACATGAATGACAACATTTAATGACAAACAATGGTTTGTGACAAGAATGTTAAATAAAAAACGAAAATAACAACAAAACATATAAGCAAGTAAAATATTTTCTAGTTTGAGAAGTTCACATAGAACATAAAGCACCTCTATCCACTGTGTTAAACCCCCGGCAACCGGGGCAACTGATATTAAGGATCGTACATTATTATATATTTTATACATTTCAAACGACGAATGTTGTCCGTTGAACACATAAAACGAACTAAATAGTGAACAAAGTGGTAATATTGCGGTGTGGAAGTTATTTTGTAACATTCCTATTTGCTTCCTAAAACTAAAAGGGTCAACACTTTAATTTTAATCTTAGTGACATTTCGGTGTAAAATGATGATTAAAATGATGTAAAGCAAGTGATGATGTCGAACAAAATATATGTGCACATTATACCTAGTTACAAAACATATACTTCATCAATATATAAACATGGGTTTCTTTTTACGCTGGGATTTAATATAATGTATATACCTAAAATACGAGTATACAAAATGGCCACCTCTAAGTGGCAAGAATAACGATATTATCAGTAACTTATTACTTTCTCTTTTAACACATATTAATTATATTTGTCTGTAAATTTCATAAAAAAGTAAGCAAGTAAAAAAAGCTACAAAAGTCCATGAATTTATCATACAACCCTCATACATGTAAACTATACAGCTTGATATCTGATGACATTCAGATGTCGATCAAGCAATTTACTTCAAAGCATTGTTTTATGATGTGTCATGTTAACAACATCGATTGACGACCCTTGAGTTGGTGCAATCAATGTGATGTGTGTATCTTTTATTTAACATTTTCAAGTTTTGTGCAACTTAATTCATCACAAAACCGGAACTCTTGAACTAACGTTAATGCACAGTGCTACATTTATTCAATTTCCTGACAGGTTAACATGATTAATATGAAGTCAAACTTGTCTTAAATACAACCGTTTGACACGTTTGATAAATATTCCTACAAAGAATGTGCACACTTCCAAACTTGTTCGTAATCTTGTCGATTAAAGTTGTCTGTGGTACACTGCGACCTATTTAGTTAATAAAACATTTAATCGTGTCACGATTTAACTGTAATCTGTGATTAATTAACCAAAAAGGAAACATGTCAAGATCTAAGGCTAATTATTATGCTTTAGAAGTAGTTTGCTAGTTTTAAATACCGCAAATACCAGTTACACAAAATTCGCAACCATTTGTAGCGGGTTAGTTTTGCCAAAACAAACATAACATTTATAATGATAAAAGGAACACAAGAACACAGTGATAAAAGTACTAAATATGTCTGTTTTAGTACCCTGTCAATATTATTTTAACACATTTGGTCAATTATCAATTTTAGAAATAAACTTTAATTTTAAACACACATTTAACAACAGACGGAAATATTCCGTGAAACTTTTACCTTTAATTGCTATTTTAAGACTAGCTTAAGATGCCTTATTAATAAATAATATGAGATTGCTCATATCAGTACCCATTTATATTGTTATTTGTGGTGAAACATAAAAGATGTTACTATTCTTAAAAAAAGAACGTATTAGTTTAAACGGTGGCTAATATACGCTAACCCAATTTACAAAATATTACAATACATACCATTACATCAGCGCAATTCTTTCAACATAAACATCAAAGCATTCAAATAACAATGAAAATACCAACTGCTTGGATGCTGTCCAATGATAATTATTTAAGACATTCGTACGCTGTTAATTGGGTTAATTACGTTAATGAGGTCTTTGTTATTTTTTGTTTTCTCTAAACCTACTTAAGTTTTAAGAGTAAGTAACAGGAAGAATGTTTATGCTATTTTTTCTAAAGGACACTAACTACAATACTCAAATTTATTTACCTAAGAAGATCGAAATAAATTGTTTCTGTTGACTTTAATTATTCATTTAGTAGAATTAATGGAAAACCAACTTTATTTTACATTCAGCCTTCAGCAAAAAATAAACTTGCTATACTCTTACTAGAACAAAACGCCTAATTTAAAATGAAGTATATACGACATAGTCTTGGTCGCTATAAAATTAGACTGCGTTTAATATTCCTTACGCGTAGAACCTGACGAACGCTCAGTTTGTGTTTAACTGTTGTAGGAGTAAGATGTGAACCATTCATGAACGCTTAGGACATGCATACATAAAAGCTGAAAGTCTCAATGTTATTTATCTAGGATACTGACCTACGTATCGTTTGTTGAGCATACTCTTGTTAAGTAATGTAAATCAAACCTGTTATTTTTATAAATTATTGGAATATTGAAATTACAAGTACTTACTTTAAACATAAAAGTTTAATCATATACCTTTTCAATAAAAACGTGAATATACATCTTATTTTAAAATGTTTTATTTGACTTAAGAATTGTAACCTATAATATGTGTCATTTTATTACATGATATCGTTAATGTAATGATATTGTTAAGCTACTGTAGGACATACTTGTAAAGATATTTGTTAATTTCAAGACTATAACTTTATTAAGAATTTGGTATGCTCTACTTCATGATACGATAAACATTCCCCTGATAATCCTGTTTCCTCTCTCATTGAACTAGGTTAAAAGCATAACGTATTATAATCCACTTATGGTTTATTTATGAATAAAGCAATATGAAACTAACTTCATTGTACGACATATAAAAAGAACGATGCAAAATAATGATTGAAAGATTTATTGTGTAATTGTATAACTTTTTATATTGGACATTCCTCCAGTTTATATTGGCGTTACGAGTAGTGTATGTGTTTTGTTCACTTTCAAATGTATTAGGTTTACGACTTAGTAGATACGTGAATTGTTGAATGTTTTAGTGACGATGCATATTGTGTAAGTCGTTATACATGTATATGACCGTCTCTATAATATCACGTATTCACTGAAATAATTATTGAGCATATCTTGATAACCTGCGATAGTACATCTTATCACGAAAGTAACATGCTATATCTCTGGACTGGTATTTTTTATCCAACATATAAAGCTTAATAATAAGCGATGAAACATGTGTTGATTTAAATGGATATATTGATGTTTTAAACATAACAAAGGGTTTAATTAAGTTAGTGAAGAACATTGGTTCTATTTATTTGTTTTATTTTTAATGTCTTACAAATAGTTTACTCGTGTTATAAAGTCGGAAACGTTTGTTATTGTTATGTAAATGTTAGACGAGCCTTAGATTATTTCTTGTGACCAATTAATCTTATTACATGAGCCATATTAAATATACAGTGTTTGCTGTTCTTAATTTGTTTATCTGTTAACTTTACATGTATATTTAAGTCCAATTTGGAATTTTAATGCATAAAATGATCCCGACGGAATGTAACATCAACATTCTAAATAAATATGTTAATTACATTTTTTTTCACTATCGCACAGTTCGTCTTAAATGCATTCAATCAAGTAGATGACATTTTAAACTCAATTTAGTGTTACATCGTTGATCATGACTGTTGTAAACCGTCCATTGTTACAGAATCATGGGAGAATACGAAGTTCACGAATACCCGGGTTACGAATTTAGACCGGAAGTGACGGCAGGGAACGTCTCCAACCACTATTCCGAACACTACCTCTATGACTACTACGACCTAGGAAGTTACGGTGAATATATTATTCCAGAATATGACGATCATTACTACGAGATATTTGACTTTGAAGCCGTCATTTACGGATACTTGTGGCCGATAATTGTTATTTTCACGGCATGCTGCAACTTGCTAGTGATTGGCGGATTTTTACGTGAGCGCATGCGGAATCCAACTACTTTGATTCTTGTATCAATTGCCGTGTCGGACTCGTTGACTGGTCTCGTGACGTTACCGGCGACGTTTTACGTGTTCACGGGCCAGCGGTCGTTCCTCAGCACGGACTGGTGTAACGTGACAATGATCACGCGCCTCTACATCTCACGTGCCTTCCACACCGCGTCCATCTGGCAAACCGTTCTTCTGGCCGCCCACCGGATGCTGCAGGTGCGCTATCCCGGTCTTGCGGAGAAGATCTGCACCACAAGAAAAACGCTGACAGCCGTTGCAGGCATATACGTGTTTTCCTTTCTCTTACACGTGTTCCACGCTTTTGACATCAAGGCGAACCAAGGTATGTGTCAGTGGGAATTAAAGAAGCCATGCGGCTGGGCGTGCGTATACATATGGGCGTCCCTGTTCCTCGTGCACGTCATCCCAAGCATTCTCCTGTCCGGCCTCGCTCTCCGGATGTGGCGCTCTCTCAGTACGATCAACCATAACTCCCCCGACACCACTACTAGGCGCAAGAAACAGAAATCTCGAAAGATCACTTTAGTTGTGATTGCTATCGTCGTTATATTCCTGATCCCAGAACTCCCGTTTGGAATCTTCTATCTAATGACCATGATCTTCAAGCACACAAAGAACAACATCTTGCCACTGCGGACCAATCGCATTCTGCACGCGACCTACGAGGTTGCCCTCGTGGTCAGCTTCCACCTAAACTTCTGGGTCTACTGCGTGCTATACAGGGACTTCAGATCGTGTCTTATAAAGGTGCTGAAACGTTTTCCGTGCAGGTTTCTCTCTTCCAGTCATTCAGAAGATGAAACCATGTCTTCATCTGGCAGAGATCAAGAATTGATTGGAATGACATCCGATACAACCTATGAAATAGCTTAGACTGGCATTGTATTGTTAAATCAAAAGATACATTTTAGTGGAGTTCGTCGGCTTAACCACTGTTCAAATATTTATTTGTACATAATGTATGTTTACAAAAACGTAGAGAGTTGGTGCTATGTATCAGGGGATTTTATTTACTAAGATTATATTTACAGCATTGAAACATAGTACATATTCATTTATTATTTCGCTTGTCATACAATATTCCTGTATTAAATGACCTACGTATTCAATCATTGTTCATTGCAACAGTTTGAACTTGTATACACATTCATTGCGCTAATTAAGTACAAGTGTATATCAATACTTCAGAAACAAAACACAATATTAATGACGTGTTCCTGTAAAAAGTAACATTACAAGGATACAAATATTGGAATAAACATATATGCAGAAGGAATGTGAGTAATACAGACTTGAGAATGAAGCTATAATAGCTTATACATTGTCTCGCTTCTGCGATGTGGTGGTTTGTCGCCCCGTTCATCACCATTGTTTAATTATATTTTACTGGTGTACAGGGATCATATATATATTTTTTCATTCAAGTTTTGCCCACGTTCTAGAAACGTAAGTGGTGTGGTATCTTTCATTACAATTGATAAACAGCTTCAATAAAACCGAGGCTGCTATTTTCCACATGCATGTTATGCTTACCCAAAAAGCTTTTCAACTTTTCTCTGATTAATTTATACTAGTCTTACCGCATAGCTAAACATTTTACTACACACGCATAAAGCGTGTATCTTAAACGCGTGCTATAAAGTTGATGCACACATAAAAAAGCTTTTAAGTGTAATGCATCTACCCGCATGCCATTAATTTTGTGTTATTTAATATGATAGCTTTTGTTGCACATGTCACTGCTATGCAGGGATTTTAATTAGTATAACGTATAATGTGACAAATATGTAAAGAATGCATTTTGCTGTTAAATTACAATGGCCGTATAAAGGAAACCTCCCATCACTAATTTCGACATATTTGGACTTTGGATTTTTTAGCTATATTTGTTCATGCGATACGTATATATTTTCACAAGTAATGGTAACACTTTTGCATGTGTTTGCACATTTACGAGTGAATTTGAGAAAGTGAGGTTTTTTTTTTTCAATTTTGACCCATGTCTACGCCAAATGACTATTAGCTATATAACTTAAGTAAGTTAGATAGTTTTATGCAGTTTTGTGTTGAATAATAATACTCTTCTTCAGGGCTTCATGATTTCTATCAAACCGAATGTCAAGTTAGCCCATACAAATATCAGAAACAAAAACTCTATCCTTCATCTTACACGAAATAATTTAAATACAAATAGTATACACTTTGTATTTAATGTGTGCGTTATCTTAGAAAGACATTTACCTACACATTTGTCGGTCCATATCTTCACATAGAATGGATTTTAAGAGAACATATCGGAACAGATAGGGAGCGAAGAAAAAGTTTCGATTGGTGCCGATGATTTTTGTGTTCGTCTAACGTACACACGATCTTTATACGGTTGAATGCAGACACAATGGACTTTATATACTCAAATTACGAACGCATTTATTGAGAAATAGCAATATGCAAGAAAAAGGCGTATTTCGCAAATACCTTTTCAATATTTTACATTAAAAAATGTATCTGCCTCAAGTGGACATGAGTCTGTTCTTAGTATTTACAGCTTCATGTGTTCATAAGTGTATTATAATTATTTTAACAGAAACACATAAACTACAAACGCTTCATACACTTCTTCAGTAGCCAAGCAAACATATTAATTATTAATTAGTAGAATTGTTTGCACAGTGTGATGCATGCATCGCAGATTACGCAGTAGAGTAATTTCAGATGCATGGTTTTCAACTGACTTTAATTATTTTGTTAACAAAATATTAAAAAGATTTGGTTTTGTCAAACGTCCGTTATTGCGCTTACAGACATTATAATATTTGACAATTAAGTCTTGTTACATTGGGGCAACTTAACACATATAATTGCGTTCTTTTTATTGAAAAAGACACAAGACTAGTGTAAGATACACTTCCATTGCTTGCTAGTAGTTGTTTTTTGCTTTTTGATATACCAAACACAGTGTGTTTTTCAATCGTGATATATACACGTAGGCGAAAGTGAAGAGTACATGGCAAGCAAAACAAGCATATTCAATTAATATACAAAACATTCATAATTTATTTCTATTTGTGCAAAACGTGTAACGTCGACAGTCCGAATCCCATCCAGAAAACGTTATCGATTTAAGCGTCATTACAGTGGCAGATCCAGGATTTGACCCTTACGGGGGTCGTGGAATTTGTCAACGGGGTTGGGTGGGGTGTATGGTGGGGATTGAAAGTCATTGAAAATGTTGACATCCGGTGCAGTACATATATTGCCATTAGAGTTTTTTTCAACGTTATACTACTATATCGTTACCTATCAGGGCATGCTTCGCGTGAATAATAATGTACGAGACAGTTATTAAATTCATAGCGACATTATTATCATTGTGGTTTTGTATTGAAACGTAATTTAATGCCGCCGACGCAGTCGTCTTGACTGGATATTTTTATTTGAGCATGGGAAGTAGATCAATACATGTTTATGACTCAAAATATAAGTGCATGTAGTTTATCATGTTTTTTTAATGTAGCAGGCAATTGTATACTCTTTAAATAACAAGTACAAACAGTTAAAGTACATGCAAAAACGAATATTTCATCGTTTCAAACGGCATGGAATATAATGGAAGAAATGCCCAACACCACTTACGTAATACTAATACAGTGTATGCCCGATTTACACTTGCAATTACGAGAAGATACTGATTTGTTTAAAAAAGATTTATTTTTATTTTTTAAACTCCCTCATTTTAATAAGTTTCATAATTGAGAAATTACCTGCAAACAACTATTTGTTTTTATTTATATCTGAAGCAGATGTTCCGTTATCGTCGATTTACATGATATACATCATGTCCAGTAACATTCAAATTATAATAATTGCATGAATAACAAATGGAAACAAAATGCGATTTGTAACAGTTTGCATTTAAAGACATTTCACTTTAACGCAAATACAATTAGACAAAATGGGTATCACGAATGTCTTCGCGATCTACCTCTTAGATACTAATTTGCATTGAAGCGGATCATATTAAAGCATCCACGTTTAGTTGTTTAGTTTAATTATAGTTATTATAGATACGTGAAACAAAGTAATCTCAAGACGGTGAAACTAATTTGCAAGTGGAAGTAAAACGCCCAATAAATATGCATCAGTCACCTGTACTTACAGTTTAATGTATTTCAAATATTTTATTTGATGCTTTATTCCCCTTAATGGATTGGCACACTTTGAAAAATTACCAGTATATATAACCTAAAGCATACTTATTTACGCAAAATCTTAATGAACTTGTACATTTACTTTTTCAGCTAATTGTGTTAGCCTGTTCAACTTTCACATTACAAATGCCTGTTCTTATAGGAAATACGCCATGATAACCCTGTCCTAAATGTTGTACTATCATATCTGGATAAGATAACATGTAACTGGTACTGTCCGTAACGACGAAATACTTTGGTCGGTTTCCAGTACAAACGTATAGGTGAAATGTTGCCAAACAGAACAGAACATTTATTTTGACAAGAATATACCTTTTACATAGTCATAAATTTACAATATAATACATACAATCACGCTAGCAATATTATAATATAAAATTATAGTTGTTCATCATGATACAACAAGTCATAGCAATAATGAGGTTGAACTGATTAATTGTTTTTAATTTATAATCACAATATAATCTTATATGTGTAGCTTCTTTTACATATTTGGCAATGATAAACAATTTGTTTTTCGTCAACTGATTTGAGCAGTGATATAAATTTGAACATGCCATAGCATCAAGGTCCAACACTATGTTATAATCTCGCAAAACTTCAACAGACACCATCTCTTTCACATGTTCCGTATAAGCCAGCCAACACTTGGTAATTTTTATTGACAATGGCTTGCAACAGAACAATCAAATTCAATTTTTAAACAAAACGATCAGAATTCCATATGTACAACGCTGTCTTTTGTTTCGACTCATATTCGCACTATATTATCCTGTTTTACCGACAGTACACATCTGATTAAGGCCTTATCACCCCAAATAGGAAGTTCCTACGCGAGGTTGCATGCTGAGGGTTTGATAATAAGCACTTACAGGTCAGTAAAATGTGCTAGTGTTTCTTCCAAAGTGGCTTAAATGGACTGTTTTAGTATTAATTTCAAGGTAAAATATGTTTGCTTTAACATGAAACCCATTTTGGCACTTCTTGGCTAATCACATAGTTCGTAGCGT